>Ga0335077_10008521_pt1 | contig 12727 bp, 15 predicted proteins | sample Lox_Sample_31_FD_207151 | JGI IMG/M metagenome (GOLD analysis project Ga0335077, IMG submission 207151) | Soil microbial communities from Loxahatchee National Wildlife Refuge, Florida, United States - Lox_Sample_3.1 | ecosystem: Environmental > Terrestrial > Soil > Wetlands | place: USA... | reverse complement strand
CTCCGCTTCGACCGTCCGTCCGTAAGCTCGCGGCCGCGGCAGCATGAAGGTATTCATCTCCAGCGACATCGAGGGCACGGCCGGGATCGTCGACTGGCAGCAGGTGCGCGCGTCGGGGGCGGACTACGCGCTCGGCCGGCGACTGCTCACCGGCGAGGTCAACGCCGCGATCGACGGGGCGGTGCAGTCCGGCGCGAGTGAGATCGTCGTCAACGACAGCCACTCGACGATGCAGAACCTCGACCCGGGGGCGCTCCACCACCACGCGTCGTACCTGTCCGGCCGGCACAAGCCCCTGTACATGATGGAGGGGCTGGACGGCACGTTCGACGCCGTGTTCATGGTCGCCTATCACGGCGCGATCGGCGCCGAGCGGGCGGTCCTGTCCCACACCTACAACCCGCTCGCGGTGTGGGAGGCGCGCCTCAACGGCGTCGCCGTCGGCGAGAGCGCCCTGAACGCGCTCGTGGCGCTGCACCACCGCGTGCCGGTCGTGCTGATCACGGGCGATGAGGCCACGGCCGAGGAGGCGCGGCCGTTCCTGCCGGACGTCGAGACGGTCGTGGTCAAGCGCTCGATCACCCGGTTCGCGGCCGAGAGCCTGCACCCCGATCGCGCGTGCGAGTTGATCCGCGATGGCGCAGCCCGGGCAATGGCCCGAGCGAGCGCGGTCTCGCCGCCGTCGGTCGAGCTCCCGGCGACACTCGAGGTCACGTTCCTGACCGCGGACATGGCCGAGATGTCGACGTGGATCCGCGGCGTCGAGCGCGCCGGCGCGAGGGCCGTGTCCGTGACCGATGACGACCCGCTCCGCCTCTTCCGGACATTCGTCACGATGGTCGCGCTGACCCGGTCGATCGTCTAGCGCTGATCGCTCAGCCTGGATTCTGGGGTGTGCTTGCGGATAGGATCGTCCGCCATGGCAGACACCGCGATATCCGCCCCCGTCGTTGTACCCGAGGCTGTCCCTCATGGGCCACCATTTGAACGGCCGGACTTCGACATCGTCCCGCGGCGCGGCCTCGTGCTCGTCGCGATCGTCGCGGTGGCGCTGATCGCCGCGATCGCGTCCAACAAGCTGTGGCCGCTGACGTTCTTCCACGTCGCCGGCGGCGCCGCCTGGACGATAATCGACCTGTTCCTCGGCCTCGTCCTCGGCCCGATCATCGGGCGCATGTCGATCCCCGCGCGGGTCGAGTTCACGACCCGCCTGATGCCGAAGATGGTGCTGATCATGCCGACCGTGGTCACGGCGACGCTGGCGGCGGGTTGGCAGCTCGGTCTCAAGACTGGAAACGTGCTCAGCTCCAGCCCCAACCACGGCTGGATCGTGGCGAGCTACATCGTCGTCGGCGTGATGTCGATCCTCGCGCTCGGCCTGCTCGAGCCGGCCAACATCGCGGTGCTGTTCGAGCTGAAGAAGCCGCGACCCAATCCCGAGGTGATCGAGCGGCTGATGAAGCGCTTTATCTACTGCGCCGGCATCTTGGGCGTGATGCAGATCGCGACGCTCGTGATCATGACCAAGCTCGCGTCCTCATGAGCGAGCGCCCTCTTCCCCCCGTGACTGCGCTCGGCATGGCGTCGCTCGCGCTGATCGTCGCCGGCGGCATCTACCTCTCCGCCCACCTGCCGCAACACGTGCCGCTGGGCCCCGCGGTCGCGCTGCTCGCGGCCTCCGCGCTCCTGCTCGCTGGGAACATCTTCGCGCTCTCGCGCGTCAGGGACTTCGCGTGGGACCGGTTCTTCTCGGTGGCCCGATGGTCCCTGCTCGCCTACGCGGTGATCGCCGGGATGATCTTGTACGCCTTCCTTCAGGACCACATCCGCGGTGGCACGCTCGTCGTCCTGACCCTGTCGCTCGTAGTGTTCGCGGTTCACGTGCCGATGCTCGTCGGCTTCACGGTCGCCCGCTACGCCGGCAGCGACGTGCGTGTGGCCGCCTGAGGCCCTCGAGTTCCTGCGCGAGCTCGAGGACAACAACGAATCCGAGTGGTTCAGGCGCGAGCGGCACCGCTACGAGCGCTACCTGGTGGCGCCCGCCCGGGAGCTAGCGGACAAGCTCGGCGACCTCGGCTCCCCCCGCTTCTTCCGGCCGTATAACAACCTGCGCTTCCGGCCTGGTCCGCCGCTGAAGGAGAACCTCGGGGTCGCGATCGGCTACGGCGCCGCCGGCGGGTTCTACTTCGACCTGTCGCTCGACGGCCTCCTCGTCGCCGGCGGCCTGTATCGCCCGGCGTCCGATCAACTCGAGCGGTTCCGCGCGGCGATCGTCGACGACCGCAGGGCACGCGGATTCGAACGTGGCCTCGCCGCGGCGGAGCGGGCCGGCCTGACCGCCACCGAGCCCGAGCTCAAGCGCGCACCTCGGGGCTACCCGGCTGATCACCCTCGCGTCGACCGTCTGCGCATGAAACGAGTGGTCGTCTCCTGCCGTCACCCGCTCGAGCCGTGGCTGCACGAGCCGGCCTGCGACGAGATCGTGCGGGCCGAGTTGCTCGCCGCCCGTCCGCTGATCAAATGGCTCGCCGAGACCGTGGGCGCGTCGACCCAGACACGCGGATAGCGCCCGGTTGATGCGCGGGGGGCGGGGCGTCGGCGACGGCGTGAAGCGCCCGGACCACCCGCCGAGGTCCGGTCACGGCCGCTACGATGGTCGGGCCGCCAGAGCGGCAAAGCGCCCGTAGCTCAGCTGGATAGAGCGTCGGTCTACGGAACCGAAGGTCGGGAGTTCGAATCTCTCCGGGCGCGTCGGAAGAAAAACCCCGCTCCGGCGGGGTTTCTTCATCTCAGGATCGGCTCGCGGACGGGCGCTGCGGGTGCTGGTGCAAACGGAAGTGCGAACAAGCGCCGGCGCGATCGTGGCCGCCCGGCTGGTGACTCTGATGGTGTCGATAGCGGTGCAGAGGTGAACGGCGACGACGGGCTCGACCGGGAGCGCGACCGTCGAGCCGCACGGCTCGTCGAGGAGCTGCTGTTCTCGGCGGTGGGCACGTCCGACGGCGATCGCGACGGAGCGATCGCGGAAGTGCCGCGCGGAGGCGCTCGAGGTGCCCGGCCCGCAGTTGCGGCACTTGGCTGGGCTGATCGAGGCGCAGCGGCTCCTGGAGCTCGATCCCGCGGGCAACTTCAAGGCGGAGGCGGAGTTTGGCCGACGGCGCGCCCGCGGATCATCAGTTGCCGGCGGACCCGTGGGAATCTGGCGACCGGGCCACCGACGCGATCGACGCGATCGAGCCTGGTGGCAGCTATTCGAGGCCGCCAGGAGCGCCAACTGCGCGGAGGTCGCTCTTTTCGCTATTTGCAGGGAGAACCTTACAGGTCGCATCGGACGGCAAAGCGCCAAAAATCCCTGGAAACAGCCTCAGTTGGCGCTGCTCTGGGGGCCGATTCTCAACCTTGCGTCGAGGGCCGGGTCCGATGCCATACTGCAAGTGCGGCGGGCGGGATTCGAACCCGCACGGTCGAATGACCACCCGGTTGACAGCCGGGCGTGTCTACCCAAGTTCCACCACCGCCGCGTGATTGGAGGCGGTCGGCGTTGCTCTTGCCAGGGTGCGCCGACCGTCTCGGTCTGTGTTGTGGTTCTGGTACGGCGGTTGGGGAGCTATGGAGCCGGGCCGGTCATCTCAGTTCTCGTGTCATTGATGCGAGCGCCCCAAAGGGGGCGCCGCATGCGACTATCGCGCGGTTTCTTCTGTTCCTGTCGGGGCGGTCTCATGAATGTCACGATCCGCACCGACTGCGAATCGAGTCTAAGGTTGAGGGGAGGCGGAATCGGGCCGCTATGGGCGCTACCACCGCAAAACGCGGGGATTTCCCCGAACGCAAATCCCGTGCTCTAAGCGTTTTTCTGCTTCCCGGCAACGCTGTGTGCCTTGGACTTGAACGCCACCACGTTGTCGGTGACGTTCTGGCTCCGACGGCGTTGGGGTCAGGAGCCCTCATTCGTGGGGTATCGACGCCTGTCGCCCCGTCCGAATCGCCCGTGGCGACGGGCGATTCGGAGTTTCGTCAAACCGTCCGGACCAAATCGGTCGGTTCGATGCCTGGCCGCCGGAAGATGACGGCTCGTCTGCCTTTTCGCCGCCCGGTCGCACGCGCCATCGCGGCGACACGTGGTAGCCACCCATCCCTGCACTGGCCGTCGTAGCTCTACGGAACCGAAACGTCGGAAGTTCGAATCCTCCGGGCGCTCCGGAAATCGCTCGGCCTCGCCATTGCCGAGACTCGACGCCTGGTCCCTCAGATCCCGTGGTGGGCATCGCGCTGATTGCAACGGGTGCAGATCGCCTCGCGGATGCTTTGACGATGAGCGGGCCGGACGCGGTGACCGCAGTCGCACATGAGGGTCACCTCGCACCGACGAGCCCGCGCGTCGCCGAGCGCCGTCGAATGGTCGCGATGATCGCCAAGAGCCTCGGTGAGCGCGCGAAGCGTCTCGCGATACAGCGCGGTCGTCCCGGGCGCCAGGACCGTCGATGACCAACCGAAGGGTGCGTCGCGGCCCGCCTCGAGGCCGAGCTCCTCGGCGATCGCTCGAAACCGCGCGTTGTGGTATCGCCCCTGCCGGCTGGTGTCCTTGATCCCGCGCTCGAATGCGACGGCATGGACGGCTTCGTGGAGCAGGGTCGCGAAGATCTCCGCGGCTGAACCGGCGACGCCATCGACCGTGATCAAGACCTCACTCATGACGGCGCTCGCATCCGCGGAGAGCTGCCGCGCTTCGCGCAGAAGCGCGTCCGAGGACGCGGCAAGCGCCTGCATCGCGCCCGCCTGATCGCCTTCCTGGATCGCGGTGGTGAAGGCCGCAAGGCGGTCGGCGCGCACGCTCAGGTGCGAATCTCGCCACGGCGACCAGCGCATCGGTGCGAAGTGCCCAAGCTCGATCCTTGTTGCCGCGGGCAGCGGGCCTGGCCCGATGACGAGGATCACCGGCGTGAGCTCCTCATGGCGCGCGCGGATGGCGTTCCAGCCGTCGGCTAGCGCCTGAAGCAGCCAGCCGGGCGAAGCCGAGTCGACAGGACCCTCGCGAGCCTGTGGACCTGCGGAAGCGCTGCTGGACATCGCATGGATAGAACACGACGCTGCGGTCGCGGGGGAGACACGGTTGCCGTGGGCAGCCGACCCGGGGCTCGGCCCTGGCACGGCGGTAACGATTCCGGCTCGCCCGCTCCGAGTCTGTTCGTTCTAGTCCTGGCGGCTCCCCCACGTGCCCGCGCAGGTCGCAATCGGCGAACGAACAGCGGACACCTCGGGTATTGCAGCAGCTACAAGCTGATTCGGGCCATCGTCCCGTTAGGTACGGCCAGGCTCTCGCCCTTCCGCGCACCATCCGTGACCTGGCCGATCAAGACGGGGATCCGAATGGGATCCCGGCCAAGAACGGTCGATGGACGCCCGATCTGCTCGACGTTAGTGCCGCGTCGAATCAAGGCCCCCTGGGGTCCAGCCGTTGTCCGGGATTTCGATCACGTCTCCGATCCGGATGGGCATCAGCCCATCACTTGCACTTGGTCGGCTTGCAGTTCGTACGGCTACACCGGCTCGCGTCGGCTGAGATCCAGGTGCCGGCGGGCGGCTCTCCGAATGCCTCGCGGTAGCGCGCGAGGGTCTCGGCGTAAGCGTCCTGGAGCGCCTTGGCATCCTCGTCGCCGCGCATCCCGAAGTATGGGAAGTGGTGGAGGTATCCCCCGAAAATCGCGTCGCAATCCTCGTGGTACGCACGGGTATCGAGGATGTGCTGATGCCAGAACTCATCGACGATCCTGCATGGCACGATCTCGCCCTCGGGGAACGCCAAGTGCAGCGCGAGAAATTTGCGGTACTCACCCTCGCGGAGGCTGAGCTGCTCGGCTGTGTAGCCCTTGCCCTCCTCAGGATCGGCGAGCTTCGTCCGGATGCCGGAGAGGTCGAGAAGGATGTTCAGGCGGTCGAGCGCCTCGATAGTGGAGATAGGGGCCGCGAGGGCGGTCATGATGGCAAGCACCTCCTGGTGCGGTTGGACTGCTGTGTGCGTTCGCGATGGCGATCCTCGTGAGACGCGGGAGTCAGCCGCCGGGGATCGCCCCACCATGGATCGAAGCACGCACGGCGGACGGAAACGGTTGGTCCCGCCGGACGAGGTTGACGAGTCCCCGTCCGGCGGGAGGCTGCGAACGCAGGAGCAGCACCTCGGATTCCTATGGGAGGGCGCAGACGGAATGGCTCGGCGAGCCTCGGTGGGAGCGGCAACTTGCAGTGGCCCCGGCGCGGCCCCGCCGTTCTCACTCGGCGCAAAACTCGCGTTCCGGCCGAGACGACCCTCGGAATGGCGCTGCGTGGGCAATCCGATCCAGTTGGCCGGGCAGCCGGCGGCGGTTGCGCGGCTCACACGCCAACGGGAGCAAACACGGGCTGTCTATTAAGGATCGACGCGCGCGCTCCTGCGCGAACGAAGCGGCCTATGCCGTCCCGGTCCGACAGCGAGATGCGGATACCAGGGAAAGTTTCGCCGGGATGACATTCCATCCGCACCGCTGGGTAAAAATCTCTCCGAGATGGCGATTGCTGAAAAAAAGCGGACAAGCTCGAGTCTCGCCTCCCTGATCCGCAACCGCCTGCGTGGTGCGGATGGTCTCCGCGTCATCGGCAGCGGCACACTCTCGCGGTCCAACGGCCATGCTCGTGGGACTACATGGGTGGAGATCGAGGCGGACAGCATCCTCGACTGCGATGTGGCGCAATATCGCCTGTCGCGCCTCCAGAATTTGCGGCCGGCCCCGTGGGAGAACGGGTGGTCCTTGGCGGAGAATCGCCAGCGCGACCCGTCGTTTCGCCTCAGGCTCTACGCTCGCAACCGCTAGCCTTCGTCCCTCAAGTATCAGCTCATGGGGGCCTATTCAGGTCCCGCAGCGAAGCTTCCTTCGGTGACCTGGATGTCGCGGTCCATGTTTGGATCACGAACTGTCGCCTGCGTTCCCTTCAGCACGTCTCGCTGCCGACACAGCTGCTCGAAGTTGCGAGCATCGTTGTTGCGAAGATGCTCGGCCAGCAGCTCGTATTGCGCCAGATAAGACGCCTTGTCATTGGCGATGTAGTCGTTGAGATACACGACCCGCTCTACGCCGGCCTGGATGCCTTCCTTCAGGCAGCCGAAACACGGCTTGTGGGTCGCATACAGCGCAGCACCGTCGGTCCGAGTGCCGGCGCGTGCCGCTGACAGCAGCGCGTTCGCCTCAGCATGGACGCAAATGCAGATGTCGAGCTGCTTTGGGCCCTTGGCCAAACTCTTGTCGGCCATCTCGTTGATTCGGCCAGCCTTATAGAGGGCGCGATCGCGACATCGCACACACCCACCGTCCAGACAGTTCGGAAAGCCGGCGGGCGTCCCATTGAACCCGGTCGCGATGATCCGGTTGTCGGCGACGAGCACGGCTCCGACCCGCGAGCCGGTGCAGTTCGCGCGCGTGGCGACGGTGCGCGCGATGCTCATGTAGTAGTGGTCCCATTGCACCTGCCGGACACGATCGAGAAACCGCGGGTCGAGCGCAGGCGGCACGTCGGGCTGGCGGGTTTGCGGCACGAGAACATGGTCACACCGCCATCGGCGTCTCCTGAACACACGGTGCACAGACACGGCGCCTTGGGCGGATAACGCGGCCACGGCGACCGAGTTTCTGACGCTGCTCCACTCCGCCGAATGCGGCCACGCGATTCGCGGTACCGCGCGTCCCGACGCCGCGAAGGCGTCTCACTCGCGATCCACCACCGAACCTGCGACGGTGCCGATGCCGATGCCCGGAACCGCCGGGATGCGCAGTTTCGGATAGGGCGTTCTTTGAATTTCGCACTCAGCCATGGCTATGCGAACACGACGAGGCGCACCGGCCCGTGGGTGCCCACAGGTCGCGGCCCCGAAAACGCCGGCGCCAGGCGGGACAGCGGGACTCCTGTGGCCCCGTGCCGGGGGTGTCGTAAATGGCAGGTGCAGGTGCTGCCTGGCGAGGAGGCGGCTAGCGGTGTGTCCGAGGCGGCTGCGAGCTTGTTTGGGTGTTCTGGTCGAGCTTTCCGCGCCGCCAACAGGCTCGGCGTCTGCGCCGCGCCGGAACGGGCTGCGCGGTGGCGATGACGGCCGGCGGGCTGGCCGTGATCGCGGCGAGGGCCGGAGCTACGGCCTTGGCGGGGCTGCTGGCCCTCGTGATGGCCGCGCTGCTGCTCGACGCTCGTCGCTGGGTGCGCCTGGCCGCCCGCAGCCGCGTCGGGGCGCGGTCTGAGGACGCGGTGCGCCGCGCGCTCGGCGGGCTGGAGGCGGAGGGGTGGCGGGTGCGGCACTCGCTCCAGTGTGGCGGGCGCGGGGATGTCGACAGCGTCGCGATCGCCCCCACTGGCATCGCGTTTGCGATCGAAACCAAAACGCGCACGTTCGATGCGCGCCACCTAGCCCACGCCCGACAGACGGCCGCGTGGCTTTACCGGCATCACCGACGTTGGTGTCGGCGAGGAGCGCTCCCGGTGCTGTGCGTAGTCCGTGCCCGCGGGTTGGAGGGGACCGAGAGCGGCGTCCTCGTGGTGTCGCTTGATCGCCTGGCGCCCGCGCTCAGAGCCGGCGCTGGAACCTCACCCCGGCCCGGGTTCCTGGCCCCGTCACCGTCGCCCAGCTAAGCGCGGAGCGCTCCCGGGGTTTGTTTAGCCGCGGGGTCGAGAGGTGGCGGCGGCGTGGGCGAACACGCAGGTGAACAGGAGGTGTGCGAGGCAGTCAGTGATCGCTTCGGGCACGGTCGGTGCGTCGCGGTCGAGGGAGCCGATCGCGAGCGCGGCGAACCGGCCGGCTTGCTGGGCGTGCTCGATCAGGGGTGACGGGTCGGCCGCCGATGAGGCGTGCTGGAGCCAGTCGGCGGTCTGCTCGTAGGCGAGCGGCAGCCACTCGTCGGCGTCGTAACCGCGGGATTCGCCATCGGATTGGAGGGCGAGGTGGCAGCGGTGAAGGCTGCCGGTGGCGGTGGTATCGATCGTCGCGATCAGCTGCTCGGCGATGGCGGCGCCATCGTCGGTGCTGGTTGGGAGGAGGTGCAGGACGTTGGCGGCGACGACCAGGCTGATCAGGCGTGGGATCGCGGTCGCCAGCAGCATGATCGGGCGTTCGGGGGCCTCCTCGCCATCGGGTAGGTCGCCCGCACCGCGCTCATAAGCGGCCCGGTAGTGCTCGGCGAGTTCACCGGCCGGCCACCGGCGGGCGAGCTGGCGATAGACGGTGTCCGGGGTGATCATGGCGCGCGGGAGGGTCGCGGCGCGCCACCGCCGACGCGGTTCGGCCCGGCGCCACGAGCGGTGTGAACACAACCGCGCTTGGGGCGGGCTCGGACGGACGGGGCGGTCGGGCGGTGCGGGCCATTGCTGCGCAGTCCCGGTACCTGGTCTGTGAGAGATGACCCAAGGCGCGTGGAGATGAACATGAGCGTGAATCGGGCGGTGGCGATCGCCGCGGCCGCCGATCAGACGCAGCTGCGATCGCTCTACGGGCAGGCAGTCTCGCACGGCGCCGCCAACACCCTTTGTACACCGGAGGAGGAGCGGGCGTATGGGACGGTGCGGTTGCTGACGCTGGCGACGCTGCGGCTGCCCGACGTCTACCTGTACGCGCACCTGCTCGAGGCGCTCGACCAGGACGCGACGATCGAGCCGGTCCCGCCGCTGGTGAGCGCGCAGCTTGGCGAGAGCTGCGCCGGCGCGCTGCGGCTCGCGCACCGCGCGCTCGAGACCCACGCGCAAGAGCTCGGCTACGAGCCCGGTGCGTGGGTCGAGCGGGGGTTGGAGCGCGCCCAGGCGCAGCTGTCAGGCGATCTCGAGCGGAAGCAGCGGCCGCTGATCGTTCAGGCACGGCGGTGCGCGATCGCGCTCACGCGCGCGATCGCCGCCACCGCCGGCCAGCCGATGCTCGTGCCGGGAGAACTCGCCGACGCATCGGCGCGGCTGCTGGTGCTCTACCTGATCGCGACCACGCTCCGATGAGCGGGCGGCCGGCGAGCGGCCGGATTCGTCTCCGAGGGTGGGCGCGGCGAGGGCTGATGCTCGCGCTCCCGCTGCCGCTCCTCGCGCTGGCCGCGGCAGCATTCGCGATCACGCCCACCGGCATCAGCCCGCGGGCGAGCGCACGGCCGGATCAGCGGCTCCTCCCGCCGACACCGCGCGCCTCCAAGCCGGCAGCGGCGATCGCCGCCCGCGTCACCGTCACCGCGGCAGCCGTGGCCCGAGTCGAAGCCGGGCCGTCCCGACCCCGGCGCGCCCGCCATCGCCGACGCACGGCGCGGGTGGAGCCGTGAGCGATGCGGCGACTGTTCCTGATAGCGCTATCGCTGACGATCCTCGTGCCCTTCGTCGCCGTGCTGCTGGCGTTCGCCGCCATCAGCTCCCAAGCCCAATGCGCCGGCGGCGAGGCCGGGCCGGGCAGCGCCCCTGAGGTGCCCTCAAGCCTGCTGGCGATCTTCGAGCAGGCCGCCGGCAGCTATCAGCTGGGAGCGTCGGGATGGGCGTACCTGGCGGCGATCAACCAGATCGAGAGCAACTTCAACCGGTCCACCCTCCCGGGCGTGCACTCCGGCACCAACGCCGACGGGACCGCCGGACCGATGCAGATCGGGATCGGCGGCACCGCCGGCAACACCTGGGCGAAATACGAGGTCGACGCGCCCGGCGGGGCGAACCCGCCGAGCGTCTATGACGAGACCGACGCCGTCTACACCGCCGCCAGCTACCTGCACGCAAACGGCGCCCCCAGCGACTGGCAGGCCGCGATCTACGCCTACAACCACGCCGGCTGGTACGTCGCCCAGGTCCAGCAGCTCGCCCAGCAATACGCGCAGGTGCCAAACGAAGCCGGGTCCCTGGCGACAGACACGCCGGGCCTCGGCGCCCCGGCGGGATGCGTGACAGTCGGCCCCACCACGCCCGGAACGACGGCGCGCATCCTGCCCGACGGGCTCGCCGCCGCCCCCCAGGACGCGCCCGCGCAGGTGCAGGCCGCGATCGCCGCCGGCAACCGGATCATCGACACCTCCTACAGCACCGAGCGCCAGCCGAACATGCTCACCACCGTGATGAGCTCATACGACTGCTCCGGCTCGACCGACTTCGTGCTCTACAACGCCGGCCTGAACGCCGCGGAGGTAAACATCGGCGACGGGATCGCCGGGGACTCGGGAATGCTCGAAAGCTACGGCGCTCCCGGACCCGGCCAATGGATCACCGTGTACGCCTCCGCCGGGCACGCGTTCATCCAGGTCGCCGGGATCGTGCTCGACACCGCCCACTGGACCTCCACCATCCCGTCCGGCAGCGGACCCCGCTGGCAACCCGCCACGATCCTCCCCTCCCAGCTCGCCGACGGCAACACGTGGACCGAACGACACCCCCCAGGACTATGAGACGACACCCCAACCCGAGAACGCTCAAACGCTCGATGCTGGCCGCCGTGTGCGTGCTCGCGATCGCGTCCGCCGCCATCCAACCGGCCGCAAGCCACACCGGCAAGCCCGCCGACGCCGCGACGCGCACCACGCCGGCGATCGTCATCCCGCAGCCGCGACGCCCACGCAGCCTCCCGCGCGCCCGGCCGCGAGCGGTCGCGATCACCGTCGCGCGCGCGTACGCCCGCTACCTCGAGAACCGGTTGTCGGCCCAGCGGCTGCCCGCGCTGGCACCCCAAGCCACGGCGATCGCGCGCCAGGGCGGTCCGTTGCCCGCACCCCTGCACGTCACCGAAGTGCAGCTCGCGAGCGTCAGCGGCTCGGCGAGCAGTTGGACCGCGCACTTCGCGATCCGCGACATGCGCGGCCGCCAGACCACCAGCGCCCGGCTCGTCCTCTGCGCCACCGGCGGCCAGTGGCAGGTCACCGAGCTCATCCCTCCTGACCCCGACATCCTGATCGCGCCGAACCCGCCGGCGGCGCCGCCCACTGGCCCCGCCGCGGTCCGCCGCGCCGCGCTCGGATTCACCCAGGGCTACCTCGCCTACACCTACGGCCGCGCCGCCGCCCGTCAGCTACGCGTCCTCTCCCCCGAACTGCATGCCGCGATCGCCGCCAACCCGCCGCAAGTGCCAGCCGCCTCCCGGGCGCTGGATCCACGCATCGCGAGCGTCGCGCTCACACGCGACGGAGCACGCTGGATGGCGGCCGCGAACGTCACCGATGGACAAAGCACCTACCAGGTGACCAGCGTCCTAGCCCGCATCCGCGGCGATTGGCTCGCCATCGCACTCAGCTCCGCAGGCTGACCCCGGCCTCTCCACGCCTCCCGGGATCCTCGTCCGCGAAACAGTCGATCAGACTTCAACCTCGCGGATTAGCAAACGAAAGCCAATGAATCGCGCGAGGCTCCGCCGCCGCCGCCCACCGGGTAAACGGTCCCGGCAAGCTGCCGTTCATGTGTCTCCCGCGATTTGTTCCCAGCGCACAATTTGTCGCTCACCGGACGGTCACGACGAGAGGGTCAACCCAGCTAGTGCCACCGTGGCGAAGCGCAAACCGGCCTCGACCCGCTCGGGCGAGCAGAGCGATCGCCAGCTGTGGGCCGGTGCTAGCCGGCCGACAGGCCCGCAGCTAGCGGCGTCGACTGACGCGGATTCCGCGCAAAGCTGGTCTCGACCCGAGGTCGCCGCGATACCCGTGCGACAAGAAGAGCAGGTCCCGCCAACCACGGTCATCGGACGCCGTCGTCCTGACACCTGTGTGGCCGGGACGCTACGCGC
>Ga0335077_10008520_pt1 | contig 12728 bp, 13 predicted proteins | sample Lox_Sample_31_FD_207151 | JGI IMG/M metagenome (GOLD analysis project Ga0335077, IMG submission 207151) | Soil microbial communities from Loxahatchee National Wildlife Refuge, Florida, United States - Lox_Sample_3.1 | ecosystem: Environmental > Terrestrial > Soil > Wetlands | place: USA... | reverse complement strand
CATCTTCCTGAAGGGCGGCCTCGTCTGGACGGGCGACTCGCATTGCCGTCAGGGCAACGGCGAGGTCAACCTGACCGCGCTGGAGTGCTCCTACCGCGAGATCGTCATGCAGCTCATCGTCAGGAAGGACATGAAGCTCCAGTGGCCGCGCATCGACACGCGCACCCACGTCATCCTGACCGGCTTCGACGAGGACCTGAACAAGGCCATGGTCAACGCCGTCCAGGAGACGGTCGACTTCCTCGCCGCCCAGCAGCTGGTGCCGTTGACCCGGTACGAGGCCTACTCGCTCGCGTCCATGGTGGCCGACTGTCGAGTGAGCCAGGTGGTGGACGTTCGCAAGGGCGTGCACTGCATGGTGCCGAAGAGCGTGTTCGTGGCGAAGAAGTAGGCGCGATCTGCGGAGAGCAGGTGGCGCCGTCCTCGCGTCGGCCCTCGGCCTGCTGCTGGCCGTGGCGCCGGCGCGTGGCGGCGAGCCGTTGCCAGTCGTCACGACCTCGACGGACCTGAAGGCCCTGGTCGAGGTCGTCGGCGGCGATCGCGTGCATGTGGTGAGTCTTGCGCCCGCGATCCACGAGCCGCATCAGGTGGAGGTCAAGCCCGGCCAGCTGGCCCAGCTCCGTGCCGCGGCGCTGCTCGTACGGATCGGCCTCGATCACGAGCCATGGCTCGACCGTGTGGTGCGGACCGTGAACGACCCACGGTTCGCTCCGGGAGGCGCGGGCGATCTCGACGTCTCGCGCGGCATTGCACTGCTCCAGACGGAGACGCCGCGAGTCAAGAGCGAGCGCGGAAGCCACGTCCACGGCTTCGGCAACCCCCACTACTGGCTCGATCCGGAGAACGCGCGCCCGATCACGGCCGCCATTGTCGGCGCGCTGGCGCGGCTTCGCCCGGACGGCAAGCTCGCCTTCGAGCTGAACCGGCAGCGCTTCCTGGCGCAGCTCGACGAACGCCTCGCGCGGTGGACTCGCGCGATGGCGCCCTATCGCGGAACCCGAGTCGTCGTGGTGCACGAAAGCTGGCCATATCTGGCGCAGCGCTTCGGTCTGGTCGTCGTCGCCGCGCTCGAGCCGACGCCGGGGGTCCCGCCGTCCCCGTCCTATCTGGCCTCGCTCATCGAGCACATGAAGGAGGCGCGGGTCCGGCTTCTCCTCGCCAGTCCAGAAGCCGATATCGCGGTGGTCAACCAGGTGGCGACGCGCGCGGGCGCGCGCCCGGTGATCCTGATCGCGTCGGTCGGGGGCGATCCGGCGGCGCGGGACTACCTCTCTCTCTTCGACGTCGACGTCCAGCGCCTGACCGAGGCTCTGGCGCCGGCCCGGTGAGGAGGCGGCGCACCGACGTCGATGATCGAGTTCCTGTGGTGGCCGCTTCTGGCGTGCCTCGTGCTCACCGGGATCCACGTCTACCTCGGGCTCCATGTCCTCGCCCGCGGGATCATCTTCGTGGATCTGGCCCTGGCGCAGGTCGCCGCGCTCGGCATCAGTATCGCCTTCCTGGCCGGGCATCCGATCGACAGCGCGGCGGCCTACTGGTACGCTCTGGCCTTCACCGTGGGCGGCGCCGGCCTGTTCGCCGTGAGCCGCGTGCATCGCGCGCCGATCCCCCAGGAAGCCATCATCGGGATCGTCTACGCCGTCTCGGCCGCCGCCGCCGTGCTGGTCGTCGACCGCGCGCCGCAGGGCGGCGAGCACATCAAGCAGCTGCTCGTCGGCAGCATCCTCACGGTGACGCCAGCGGACGTCGCCCGGCTCGCGGCGCTCTACGGCGCCGTCGGCGCGCTGCACGCGCTGATCCGCCGGCCGCTCTACGAGATTTCCTTCGACCCCGACGTCGCCGCCAGTCGGCCCCGGAGGGTGCGCTGGTGGGACTTCGCCTTCTACGTCACCTTTGGCGTCGTCGTGACGAGCTCGGTGAGGATCGCCGGCGTGCTGCTCGTATTCTCCTACCTCATCGCCCCCGCCGCAGCCAGTGCCCTCCTGGCCCGGACCGTGACCGCCCGGCTCCTCATCGGCTGGGCGATCGGCTTCCTCGTGAGCGTGCTAGGTCTGGCGGCCTCGTTCGCCTGGGATCTTCCGACCGGTGCGGCGGTGGTGACGACGTTCGGCATCCTGATGGCAGCCGTCGGACTCGGGCTCGGCGCGCGCGCGCTGATCGCACGGTGGCGTCGCGAGGGTCCGCGAGCCCTCGCGGCCCTGGGTAAGGTGATGGCGGCGCTGGTCGCGGTGGCCGGCCTGCTTCTGGCGCTCTTCCCGCAGATGGACCACCACTGGCTCAACTGGCTCGAGGACGCGGCGCCGCGAGTTCAGCTGCTGTTCCTCACCGCCGGGGAGCGCCGGACCTATCACGACACGCGCGCCGACGTCGTCCGGCAGGCGGCCGAGCTCGAGCGACTTCGGGCGATGCAGCGGGACACGCAGTGGGGCAGGCGCACGATGGCTCCGGAGACGGAAGAGCGTCTCCGCCAGTTCCTCGCCTCCCGCAGCGAGATCAGCGCCGGCGACCTGATGGTGCTGGCCACGCTAAGACGTCACGCGCGCGAGCGCCAGCGCTTCTGGATCGGGCTCCCGCTGTTCGGCCTGGGCGCGGCGGGTGCCCTCGCGCTGGCGCGCATTGGACACCGCTGACCGTCCAGCACGGAGCGACGCTTCGCACGCGGCCCGGAACGAGGAGTTCGCCGGCGCCGTGAATCCCGGAACGCTTGCGGAGGCGGCGAGCGCCGCTAGCAGGCGGCGCCGGCCTCGAGGGTCGGCACGTAGTGGCTGGCGTCCGGAAACCCGATGGGTCGCAGGGCCGGAAGCGTCACGCCCGCATCGCGGTGCGTGGCGACGAAGGCCGCGAGGGTCTTGAAATCGCCCACCGCCGAGAGCGCCGAGGCCAGGCGGTCCGGCACCGAGTCGGGTCGAGGCGCGCGATCGTAGGCCGCCAGCTCCGCCCCGAATCCACTCTGCTCGAGCATCGCCCGATAGAACGGGAGCGCCAGATATCGCACCAGCTCTGACTTGAACAGGGCGTTGCCGGCCGCGCGATCCACCGTGAGCGCCGCCGGCACGGCCGCAACGACTTCGAACCCGTCCAGGGATTTGCCCGCGCGCGCCAGACCTCGCCGGATCGCGGGGATGGCTTTCTCGCGGATGTAGGCCGGCGCACAGAGCCAGAGGACGACGCCGTCAGCGATCTCTCCGGCCAGCTCCAGCATCTTCGGACTCAGACCGGCGAGGAGGATCGGCGGCGGCGCCGGCAATCGCGGGAGCGCGCTCTGCCACGCCACGCGATACCGCGCGCCGTCGTGTGTGACCTTGCCGGTCAGAGCCCCGCGAAGCACCGCCACGTACTCGCGCATCACGTCCAGGGGCCGGCCCATGTCGAGCCCCAGCGCGCCCTCGACCATCGGGCGATGGCTCACGCCGATGCCGAGCCGGAGCCGACCGCCGCTGAGATCCGACAGCGTGAGGGCTTCCTGAGCCAGCAGGACGGGATGCCGCGGATAGACCGGGATGACGCCGGTCCCGAGTCCGGCTCGGGGAGCCGCCTGCGCGTACGCCGACAGCACGAGGAGCGCGTCACGCCCGCCGCCATGGGTGACCCACAGGCTGTCGTAGCCGAGCGCGTCGGCACGGCGGGCGATCGTGACAGACTCCGCGAGATCGGCCCCGGGATTCAGGAACAGCGCGAGCCTGGTCATGCCGGATTGGTGATGATGAGTGGCGCGAGATCACGCCAAGGGCTACTTGGGGGCATACCGGGTCCGGTCGTTTGGCGTCTGCGACCCTCCCTTCATCGGGGCTACGCCCTGGTCCTTGTCGGCAGAGATCGCGATCCACCCGCGATCCTTCAGGCACTCCTCGTCCAGGACCTTGTTCTTCGTGCAGTCCGTCCGGTCGCGATCGAAATCCGCCATCGTGTAGGTCCCGCCAGGCTTGTACCACTCCTTGTCCGCCCCCGAACTACAAGAGGCCAGCGACAGTGCGGTCACCGCGAGGAAGACGATCCGTCGGACCACACGGTCATGATACCATGCGACGTCCGATGCTCAAGACCACGATCGCCGGGAGCCTGCCGAAACCTGCCTGGCTCGCCACGCCCGAGTCGCTCTGGGCACCGTGGCTCCTGGAGGGACGCGCGCTCGAGGAGGGCAAGCACGACGCCGTCGCCTTGGCGCTCCTCGATCAGGAACGCGCCGGCATCGACGTCGTCACCGACGGCGAGCAGACACGGCGTCACTTCGTCTGGGGCTTCGTCGAGGAGATCGAGGGGATCGATTTCTCGAAGATGGTCACGATCGGGATCCGCGCAGACCGCTACCGGGCCGACGTGCCGACGGTCGTGGGGCCCGTCCGCCGGCGGCGCTCCGTTCATTCGGCGGAGGCGCGCTTCGCGCGCGCGCGGACGCGACGGGAGCTCAAGTGGACCATGCCCGGGCCCATGACCATCGTGGATACCGTGCACGACGCCTACTACCGGAGCCGCTCGCGCTTCGGCATGGAGGTCGCGCGGCTGCTCAACCAGGAAGCGCGCGAGCTGCAGGCGCTCGGCGTGGACGTGATCCAGTTCGACGAGCCCGCCTTCAACGTCTACATGGACGAGGTGCGCGACTGGGGCATTGCGGCGCTCGATCGGGCGGTGGACGGCCTCACGTGCCGCACGGCCGTGCACATCTGTTACGGGTACGGCATCAAGCCGAACGTCGAGTGGAAGAAGACGCTGGGGAGCGAGTGGCGACAGTACGAGCAGACCTTCCCGCATCTGGCGCGCTGCCGGATCGGCGGCGTGTCGATCGAGTCCGCCCACTCGCGCGTCCCCATCGCGCTGATCGGCCTGCTCGCCGGCAAGGACGTGCTGGTCGGCGCCATCGACGTGGCCACGACGGAGGTGGAAACGCCCGCCGACGTCGCGGCGGTCATCCGCGCGGCCCTCCCCTACGTCACTCCCGCGCAGCTGTACCCATGCACCAACTGCGGAATGGTCCCGTTGCCGCGGGACGTGGCGCGGGCCAAGCTCGAGGCGCTGGCCGCAGGCGCCGCGCTGGTCAGACGCGAGCTCTCGACCTAGCGTCTCCTCTTTGCGTGGGTCGCGAGGCCACGCTCCCAGAGATACTCGGTCTCGCCGAGATGCTTTCCGACCCATCGGGAGAGCACGAACAGGAGATCGCTCAGACGGTTGACGTACTTGAGGGGCCCGTCGCCAATTTGCTCGACGCGAGACAGCGCCAGGATCCGGCGCTCGACGCGCCGGCACACCGTTCGGGCCTGGTGCAGGAAGCCGCCGACTCGCCCGCCACCGGGGAGCACGAAGGATCGGAGGGGCTCCAGATCCTTCTGACACTCGTCGATCAGCCGCTCGAGCGCGGTCACTTCCGCCGGGCCGACCCGGAACATCCCCTCGTACACTGCATCCGCGGGTGTCGCCAGCTCGCTCCCGAGATCGAACAGCTCGTTCTGGAGCCTGCGCAGCACCCCGTCGAGCCACCGGCTCTTGTCGCTTCGCTCCAGCTGCTCCGCGTTGAAGACACGAGCCAGCCCGACGATGGCGTTCAGCTCGTCGATGCCGCCATAGGCCTCGATGCGTGGCGAGTCCTTCGGGACGCGGCGCCCCCCGACCAGCGCGGTGTCACCGGAATCGCCAGCGCGCGTGTAGACACGGGTGATGCGAATCGCCATGGCCTTTCCTCCGACGCTGAGGCTATCATAGGTGCTCCTCGCCGGATCATGTCGCCCGGCGCGGAAGCGCGCTACACTGAGGCCATGGGAGACGGTCCGCCGAACCTCGTGACGTCCCGCGAAGACATCGCGCGCATCGTGCGAGCGGTGCGACGCATCGCCGTGCTCGGCATCAAGACGGAGCAGCAGCGCGATCAGCCAGCGTTCTACGTGCCGGAGTACATGCAGCGCGCCGGATATGAGATCGTGCCGGTGCCGGTGTACTACCCGGAGGTGACCGAGATCCTCGGGCAGAAAGTCCATCGCGCCATCAGCGCCATCCCCGGCCACGTCGATATGGTGAACGTCTTCCGCCGGGCGCCGGACATTCTTCCCCACCTCCCCGACATCCTGAACGCGCGCCCGGCGGTGGTGTGGTTCCAGCTCGGGATCGTCAACGACGAAGCGGCTTCGACCCTGGCGCGCGCCGGCATCCAGGTGGTGCAGGATCGCTGTCTGCTGGTGGAGCACCAGCGGCTCGGCTGATCGTCGTCCGGCGCCGGATCAGCGACGCTCGAGGGCCAGCAGGCAGCGCTCGACCTCCCGCATCTCATCGTCCGTCGGTGCGACCGCGCCGAAGCGCGCCCGTTCATACGTCGTCGTGATGCGCGCCAGCGGCTCCGCGTAGCCCGGCGTGGCGAGTCCGGCCCGAGCCCAGAACTGCCGGGCGGTCTCGGACGGTTCCGGGACGAGTCCTCGTCGCGCGAGGGCCCGGAGGGCTCGCTCGTAAAAGCGCGGCGGCCGCGTCCCGGTCTGTCGAGTCTGACCGACCGAGCCGAACCGCCAGAGCACCCAGGCGAGAGTCCCGACGGCGCCGACGCCGATCGGAATCAGGAACCAGAGCTTGCTCTGCCACTCGGTGGGCCATTGGAGGGCCAGACTGACGTCCCTGGCCTGGCGCTGCATGGTCGCGGCGAAGAGTCGCTGATCCTGGAGGCTCCAGTTGACGACGTAGCGATACCAGCGCATGCGCGCCGCGTCGAGATAGAACGCGAGGGCGGATGGCTGATCGTCGAACATCGCCGACCCGCGCGGCGATGGGTCGAAGGTCACCCACCCCGGCCCATCGAAGTACGCCTCGACCCAGGCGTGGGCGTCGCTGAAGCGCACCATGAAATAGCGTCCGTACGGATTCCATTCGCCCCGCTGGAACCCCCCGACCACCCGGGCCGGAACGTCGAGCGAGCGCAGCATGACGGCCAGGGCCGCGGCGAAGTACTCGCAATTGCCGGAGCGGCGAGTGAAGAGGAACTCTTCCAGGGGATCCCGCGAGGTCTCCGGCTTGGCGAGGGCGTAGCGATACCGCGTGGACAGGTAGGCGTTGAGCCTCGTCGCGGCTTCGTACGGGTTCCGGCTGCTCGTCGTCACCTCGCGGGCCAGGCGTTCGACGCGCGGAGAGAGCGCCGGGAGCTGGAGAAACCGCCGCCGCGTCTCCTCGGAGATCCCGGCCGCCTCGTCACGAGCCGAGGCGGAGGCCGGTGGCGTCTCGAGCTCGGACTCCACCTGGTAGTGGAGGCGGTCGCTCACGCTCGGCATCGACAGGCTCCCCATGTCGTCCATGTGCACGGTCCCGGTGGGCACCGTGATGCGCAGGACGCGCGGCGCCGCGAAGATGATGTCCGTGCCGATCGGATCCAGATACACGTCCTGCTTCAACAGCGGGCCTCGACCGAGCGGCGCGGCGACCAGGAACCGTCCGTTCGGCCAGCGGCGCACCGCAAGCCGCTCGGACTGCCCCACCGCCCAGGTCCGTCCGTCGAAGCTGTCGAACACGATCCCGCGCCAGCGCAGGCCGGACAAGTGCTCCGGTGCGCCGGCGTCCCCCGTCACGTAGACGCGCATGACCACCGTCCGGTCCGACTCGATCTCGCCGAAGGCGCCCAGATCCACGCGGTCCGAGAAGCCGGTGACGATGCGGCCGAGCTTGTTCCGGAGCGGCAGCGTCGCCTGGCCCATGCGCGGGATCACGAAGAAGAGCATCCCGGTGATGACGAAGGTGGACGCGGCGCCGACCAGGCTCACGCGCGCCAAGCGACCACGAAAATCGACGCGCGCGTCGGAAGCTCGCCCGTGCGAACCCCTGGCGCGCTCGGTCTCCGCGACGACGTGATGAAGCATGAGCATCCACGTCGCCAGCAGCAGGAACGTCATGAACACGAAGAGGAATCCCGCGCTGAACGTTGCCGATGACGTGGCCACCAGGAGGAAGAAGGACAGGAAGCCGGCGCTCCGCAAGTCGCGGAGCGAGCGCCGCAAGAAGAGCCGGCCCAGGATCAGGAAGAGCAACAGGTGCACCATGCCGTGCAGCGTGGTCGTGGCCAGGTACATGAGGTCCATGGCGATGGCGACGGCCGCCGCGCCGACCAGTCCCCAGCCCGTCCACGCGCGGACCATCCCGCGCTCCCGCGCTCCTTCGAGCCACCAGCTCACGAGCAGGGCGAGCACGACCACCGCCGTCCCGGCAGCGCCGATCAGTCCGGCCAGCAGGAGGCCGGCCACGCCGTCGCAGACGAGCAGATACGTCACGAGGCGAAGCGCGAGATACGGCGACATCAGCCCAGCCTCACCCGGATCTGCCGCAGTGGCATGAACGCGCTATCGTCGTCACCTGCGGCTGGCGCGACGAGGGGTGTCGTGCGCGGATCGTAGAGCGCCAGCGCTTCGAGCAGCTGCCGCAGATGCCCTTTGCCTCGACCGAGCCTGACGTAGAAACCAGGGCCGACCAGCTCGACACCGGCGCCGAGGCGAATCAGATGGGAGCAGAGCGACGCCGCTTCCGACAGGCCCGCCTCGAGCGCGGCGGCATCGCGCGTCCCCGTCCCGACCAGGACGAGGCGCGTATCCTCCGTGGTCTCGGCTTCCATCTCCCGCACCAGGAGATCCTGCGCCTTGGCGCTGCTCTTCCAGTGAATGAGCCGCGGGTCATCGCCCATCCGGTAGCCGCGCAGGTTGTACAGATCGGTCCCCCACCCGCGGCGCCGCGCGCGCCGGTCTCCCGCCGTGCCGAGCTGCCGCAACAGCTCCGGTGCCACGGGCAGGACCGCGGGATACACGACGACCTCGGATGTCAGTGCCGGCCGTGCGGACTTCAGGAACAGGCCGAAGGGAAACCGTGTGGTCACCCGCACTCCCGGCATCCGATGCCGGCCGCGAAGCGGGAGCGTATCTTCCCACGTCAAGAGACGCTCCGTGTCTGCGTCGAGACGCGGCAGGTACAGGAACCTGGTCGCGCTCGTGGGCGACAAGACCTCGATGGTGATCGAGTAGGAGGTGAACCAGCGTTTTCGGTTCGTGACGGTCATGCCGAACAGCGCGGGAGACCCGGCGTAGATCTCGTCGGGGTCCATCGCGATGAGATCGAGCTTCCGGAGGGACTGCTCGGACAGGATCCCCGACACGATGATCATCGCGAGGAGGAGCGACACCAGCAAGTAGAGCAGATTGTTGCCGGTGTTCATGGCGGCGACGCCGAGCCCCATCACGACGAGCAGGCACCACACACCGTCGCGGGTCGGCCAGATGGTGCGCGGGGGACGAAACAGCCGCCAGACCCAGTCCGACCGGAAGCGAGATCCGCGAGCGGGCGTGGCCATGAGCGATGCGGGCGCCGAGACTGGGTCGAGCGCCCCGACCCGGACGTTCAGATCGGAGCTGGCGCGCACGGGTGAGCGCGCTTTTACCGCGGCACGGGCACGTCCTGCGCGATGGCACGGATGGCCGCTTCGCCATCCACACCGGCCGCGCCGGCTCCCAGACGGCCCTTGACCATGACGCGGTGGGCGAGCGCGGCCACCGCGAGTTCCTTGACGTCGTCCGGCACGAGATAGTCGCGTCCATCCGCCAGCGCCCGGGCGCGCGCCGCCCGCAGCAGCGCCAGGGAGCCACGGGGGCTCACGCCGAGCGACAGCAGCGGCGAACGCCGCGTCGCACCGACCAGAGCCACCAGGTAGTCCAGGACCGATTCTTCCGCTCGCACCTGCTCGGTGGCCTCCTGGAGCTCGAGCACCTCCTCCACCGTGAGCACGGGACTCAACTGGGAAGGGATCGGCGCGACCGTGCCGCGGAGCACGTCCTTCTCGTCGGCCGTGTCCGGGTAGCCGATCCGGACACGGAGCAGGAAGCGATCGAGCTGAGATTCCGGGAGCGGGAACGTGCCTTCGTATTCGCGCGGATTCTGCGTGGCCAGCACCATGAACGGGCGCGGCAGCGGGTACGTCGAGTGATCGAGCGACACCTGCGCCTCGTTCATGGCCTCGAGCAGGCTCGATTGCGTCTTCGGGGTGGTCCGGTTGATCTCGTCGGCAAGGACGATGTTGGTGAAGAGGGGCCCCGGCCTGAACACGAACTCCCCCTGCTTCGAATCCCACACCGAGACGCCCAGGACGTCGGAGGGCAGCATGTCCGACGTGAACTGGATGCGCTGGAAGCCGGCGCCGATCGAACGCGCCAGCGCCGCCGCCAGCGTGGTCTTGCCCACTCCGGGCACGTCCTCGATGAGCAGATGACCGCGAGCGAGAAGCCCCACGACGGCCAGTCGGACGACCTCGTTCTTTCCCACGAGCGCACGAGACACGTTGTCCTCGAGACGCTGGATGAGATCGACGCACTTCACCATAGGACTTCTATAGTACACTCACGGCCGCGAGGTTCCCGCAGCGAGAAAATCGCACGTCAGGTTCCTCGCGGCTCGTCATTCAGGTGCGCTAAGATGGGGCCTCCCATGACAGATTCTGTCACTACGACGCCACCGAACCCGTGGCCCGCCGGCGCGCGAGCGGCGTGCGCGTTCACCTTCGATCTCGACGCGGAAACGCTGTGGATGGCCCGGGGAATCACCGAGCCCGTCACGCTCTCGCAGGGTCGCTTCGGCGTGGTCGAGGCGCTGCCGCGCATCCTGGCGCTCCTGCGCGCCGGCTCGATCCATGGAACGTTCTTCATCCCCGCCTGGGTGGCCGCGCGCTACCCGGATGCCGTGCGCGCCATCAGCGGCAACGGCCACGAGATCGGCTGTCATGGCGACGAGCACGAGCGCGTGACCGATCTCCCGCCCGGCCGCGAGAAGGAGATCCTGGTGAAGAGTCTCGGGGTGCTGGCGCCTCTGGTGGGCCGGCGACCCATCGGGTACCGCGCGCCGGCATGGCAGCTCTCGGCAGACACGCTCGCTCTCCTGGCTGCCGAGCGCTTCCTCTATTCGTCGAACATGATGGACCGTCTGGTGCCCTACATGCATCCGTCTGTCGGGGGTCGTTCCCTCGTCGAGATCCCGGTGTCCTGGACCCTCGACGATGCGCCCTTCTTCCTCTTCTCGGGCCAGCGCGCCATGCAGCCGCCTGGGCCCGTGCTTCAAGCGTGGTTGACGGAGTTCGAGGAAATCACCGCCACCGGCGGCATCACGAACTTCACCTTCCATCCGCAGCTCATCGGCCGACCGTCGCGGCTCGCCTGTCTCCGCGAGCTGGTCGAGCACGTCCGGCACACGCCGAAGGTTTGGATCGCCCCGCTCGCCGAGATCAGCGCGCACTGGCGCAGCACGCACGGGCGCAACTCGGCAGCGCCAAAGAAGTGATCCACGTCAAGCGGCTCGATCATTTCGGCGTCGACGTGAAGGACCTGGCCCGCGCGGAGCGCTTTTACGTCGACGTGCTGGGCATGAGCGTCCAGCTGCGGCTCGATGACCAGCGGCTCCTCCGCTACGGGGATGGCAACTGCGCCCTGTTCCTCGCTCCCCTGCGTACCCCGGGCGGACGCGAGCTGATCGACGACCCGCTGGGCAAGAGCCACCACGCCTTCGAGGTCTCGTGGGCCGATCTCCTGCGCGCGCAGCGCCTCTTCGTCGAGCTCGGCATCCCGCATCACGCGCCGATCGACTGGGGCGATCACGAGTGCGTGTATTTCCTCGACCCCGACGGCAACCTGCTCGAGCTGGTGGGCTACCGCGAGGGGCGGCACACGCACCCGGATTCGTGAGCGCGGCGACCCTCGTCATCCATCCCGGAGCGCTCGGCGACGTACTGCAGGCCGTGCCAGCGCTCCGCGCGCTTCGTCGGGACGGCGGGTTGACGTTCGCCGGCCAGCCGAGAATCGGGCGCTTGCTCCACGAGCTCGGTCTCGTCGAGAGCGTCGTGGCCTTCGACGGACTGGGCCTCGAGACGTTCTTCACTCGCGATCCGGCGCCGGCCTCGCTGGTCGCGCGGCTCGGCAACTTCACCCGGCTGATTTCCTGGTTCGGCGCGCGCGATGCCCTGTATCCCGAGCGGCTCCGGGCGCTGATGCGCGAATGCGTGGTGGCGCCGCCAGTCCCCGACGACGAGAGCCACCTGACCGTATGGGAGCATCTGCTGGCGACGACCGGCGCGGCCGCATGCCCGGAGATTCGTCCAATCGATCTACCTGCCCAGTGGCGAGCTCAGGCGCGCCGAGCGCTGATCGACCTGGGCGCCACGCCGGGGCGGCCGCTGTTGATGGTGCATCCCGGCGCGGGCGGACGCTCGAAGCTCTGGCCCGTGGAGCGGCACGCGATGGTCGCCGAGGTGATGATGCGGACCACCGGGGCGCAGGCGCTCATCCACCAGGGGCCCGCGGATCGTGAGGTGGCCGAGGACCTGTGGGAAATCCTCGACCACCGGCCGTTACGGCTCGTCGAGCCCGATCTTCCCCTGCTGGCGGCCGTTCTCGGCCAGGCATCCGTGTATCTGGGCGTGGACTCCGGTGTGAGTCATCTGGCGGTGGCGGTCGGCGCGCCGTCGGTCATTCTGTATCCCGCCGCCACGCGCGAGCGCTGGAGGCCATGGAGCCCGACGGCTCATGGGCTGCCCATCAGTGCCGAGGTCGATCAGGTGGCGGCCGCGCTCCGTGAGAGGGTGCGCGGCCTGGAGCGCGAGGCCGGCTGAAGGCCGGCCGCGCGCCAGCGCCCCGCTCCTCGGGAAGACCGTGGCTATTTCTGCTTGGCGATGATCATGCTCTTGATCTTGTCGTAGGTGGCCTTCGGGATGATCTTCTTCTCGACCAGCTCGTCCTTGGCCTTGT
>Ga0335077_10008519_pt1 | contig 12728 bp, 13 predicted proteins | sample Lox_Sample_31_FD_207151 | JGI IMG/M metagenome (GOLD analysis project Ga0335077, IMG submission 207151) | Soil microbial communities from Loxahatchee National Wildlife Refuge, Florida, United States - Lox_Sample_3.1 | ecosystem: Environmental > Terrestrial > Soil > Wetlands | place: USA... | reverse complement strand
CAGATCCTGGCCCGGCTGGGCGGACGGTGCGCGGCCGAGTACAAGTACGACGGCGTGCGGATCCAGGCGCACCGCACCGCCGACGGGACGATCGAGCTGTTCACCCGGCGGCTGGAGGAGATATCCGCGCAGTTCCCCGACGTCGTCGAGCTGCTGGCGGCGGGGCTGCGGCCGGCCGAGGCGATCCTCGAAGGGGAGGTGGTCGCGTACGACGCGGCCGCGGACGAGCTGCGGCCGTTCGGCGAGGTCATGCTGCGGCGCCGTAAGCACGGCATCGACCAGGCCGTCCGGGAGGTGCCCGTGGGCTTGTTCTGCTTCGAGCTGCTGTACGCCGACGGACAGGACCTGACCATGCTGCCGCAACCGCAGCGGCGCGCCGCGCTGGAGGCGGCCCTCACCCTCTCGCCGCGGCTGCGGCTCGCCACTGCCGCCGAGGTCACCGGCCCGGCCGCGCTGGACGCGATGTTCGCCCAGGCAGTCACCGACGGATGCGAGGGCCTGGTGTGCAAGTCGACCGGGCCGGATTCCGCCTACCAGGCCGGGGCCCGCGGCTGGCAGTGGATCAAGCTCAAGCGGGACTACCGGAGCGAGCTGTCCGACACCGTCGACCTGGTCGTCATCGGCGCGTTCGCCGGGCGCGGCCGGCGGGCCGGGGTCTACGGCGCGGTGCTGCTGGCCGCCTACGACGCGGGCGCCGACGTGTTCCGCGCCGTGACCAAGTGCGGCGCCGGGTTCTCCGACGCCGACCTGGCCGCGCTGCCCGCCCGGCTGGCGCCGCTGCGAAGCCCGCGCAAGCCCGCCCGGGTCGACGCGCGCCAGCAACCGGACGTCTGGTTCGAGCCCGGCCTGGTCCTCGAAGTCCTGAGCGCCGAGCTGACCCTGTCCCCGAACTACACCGCCGCCTGGGGCCAGATCGACGACGACGCCGGGCTGGCCATGCGCTTCCCCCGGTTCACCGGGCGGTGGCGCGACGACAAGGCCGCGCAGGACGCCACCACCACCCGCGAGCTGGCCGAGTTGTTCCTCACCGCCCGGCGCAGGCCAGCGGAGGGCTAATCAGCCGACACGCTGAGGCCGTGCGCCGACCGTCCCGCTAGGCTCGGTGGGCGCGTGCGCCACACATCGAGGTGACGAGCAGCTGCCGGCCGGGGAGACGTGGTGAGCCAGAGCGGAGACCACCTCAAGTCCGGCCAGCTCGGTACGGCCGACGTAACGGCCTCGACGGTCGCGAACATCGGGCCGGGGATCGACTTCTACTTCGGGTTCGGAGTGATCGCGGTAACCGCCGGTGTCGCCGCGCCGCTGACCATCCTCGCCGCTACCGTGGCCGTCGCGCTACTGGCTTTCACCGTGGCCGAGTTCACCCGGGCGGAGCCTTCGGCGGGAAGCTTCATCACGTATGTCGAAACCTCGCTGGGAGCTAGAGCCGGTGTCGCAACGGCCCTGCTGGTCGCCGTCGGGTACACCGTCGCCATCGCGGCGGTGTTCACCATGTCGGGCGGGCTGGTGGCGCTGACCCTCTCGCAATACACCTCGTGGCAACCCTGGTGGGGGCCGATTTCCCTCCTCCTGACCGCGGGCGCGATCTGGCTCACCGCACGCGGGGTCAAGCTGTCGACCATCGCGGTGGGCGCGGCCGTGCTCGTCCAGGTGGCGATCATGGTTGCGGTCTGCCTGGTTGTCCTGGTCGATCAGCGTGCCGCCTTGTCGGGCCTACCGTTCTCCTGGGCGCACCTCAGCGGTGGCCTGGCCGGCCTTTCCGCCGGCTTCCCGCTGGCCCTGTTCATGTTCATCGGATGGGAGAACGGGCCCGGGCTCGCTGAGGAGTCCCGCAATCCACGGCGCACCATACCCATGGCCCTGTACATCTCGGTGGCGATTGCGGCCGCCCTGCTCGTCTTCTTCGCCTACGCGACCATTGTCGGCTTGCACTATGACGTCTCTTCCATTGGCCGCTCATCGGTCCCGTTCCTGACAGTGGCCGATCACTATGTCGGCGGGTGGGCCATCCTGGCGTGGGTCGCCGGGATCATTTCCGTGCTCGCCACCCTGGTCGCCGGGGCAGATTCCCAGTCGCGCCTGCTCTTCGACGGCGGCCGGACAGGGCTGCTGCCGGCCAGGCTCGGCCACGTTCGCCCGCGGTCCGGCACGCCGGTGAACGCGCTGGTTTTCATGGCGGCCGGCGGGCTGGGGATCATCGGGGTCTGGTGGGTGTCCCGCCTCATCACCGGGGACACCGGTTCGATGGACCCGGTCGGCCTGTATGCCGAGTGCTCGACGATGGCGACGATCGTCATCCTCTTCGTCTACTTCCTCACGATGCTTTCCCTTCCCGTGTTCATGTGGCGCCGCCACCGGGACTCGTTTTCGCCGCTCCGCCATGTGGCGATCCCGGCCCTCGGGTCCGTCACCCTGATCGTCCCGTTCGTCGAGCTGTGCCAGCCCGGGCAGCCCGCCCCCTACAGCGCCTTCCCGTTCATCGCGCTGGCGCTCTTGGCGGCGACCATAGTGATCGCCTGCCTTGTCGTGCACCGCCATCCGCGCGCCGGAGCAGGCGAAGGAGCAGAATTCCCGGCAACCTGAGGGTCGCGGCAGGCGCGGCGGCCTTCAGCGCGGTCACGGTGCCCGGGCGCCGAAGCCCCAGGCCCGCGCGGCGGGTCCTGCATCCGCCTCCGTAAGATGTTGCGGGCCGCAGAAGGAGACCGCCATGACCGTGCAGACCTTGGACGAGATCCGCGAGCTGGCCGCCCAGCTGCGGGTGGATTCGATCCGGTGCAGCACCGCGGCCGGGTCTGGCCATCCGACCTCGAGCATGTCGGCCGCCGACCTGATGGCGGTGCTGATGGCCCGGCATTTCCGCTACGACTGGCAGCGGCCCGACGACCCGGCCAACGATCACCTGATCTTCTCGAAGGGGCACGCGTCCCCCTTGCTGTACTCGATGTTCAAGGCGGCGGGCGTCGTCTCCGACGAGGAGCTGATGACCGGGTACCGGCAGTTCGGCTCGCGGCTGGAAGGCCACCCGACCCCGGTGCTGCCGTGGGTCGACGTGGCCACCGGCTCGCTCGGGCAGGGGCTCCCGGACGGGGTCGGGGTCGCCTTGGCCGGACGCTACCTGGACGAGCTGCCGTACCGGGTCTGGGTGCTCTGCGGCGACAGCGAGACGGCAGAAGGATCGATCTGGGAGGCGCTGGACAAGGCCGCCTACTACGGGCTGCGCAACCTGACCGCGATCGTCGACGTGAACCGCCTGGGCCAGCGCGGCCCCACCGAACTCGGCTGGGACCTGGAAGCCTACGCCAGGCGGGCCGAGGCGTTCGGCTGCCATGCCATGACCATCGACGGGCACGATCTCGGCGAGATCGACAAGGCGTTCTCCAGCGTGGCCGGCGCGGACCGGCCCACGGTGATCGTGGCCCGGACCCGCAAGGGCCGCGGGTTCGATGAGGTCGAAGACCGGGAGGGCTGGCACGGCAGGGCGCTGCCCGGGCCGATGGCCGAGCGGGCCATCATCGAGCTCGGCGGGGAGCGTCACCTCACGGTCAGCGGGCCGTCACCCGAGGGCGGGTCGCCCCGCGCCTGGCCCGCCGGTGAGGTGAGCCTGCCCCGCTACGAGCCGGGCGCCAAGGTCGCCACCCGGCTAGCGTTCGGCCAGGCGCTGGCCGCGGTCGGCGCCCGGGGAGACGTGGTCGGCCTGGACGGGGAGGTGGGCAACTCCACCCACCTGGAAGAATTCGCCAACGCGCATCCCGAGCGGTACTTCGAGATGTTCATCGCCGAGCAGCAGCTGATCGCGGCTGCGGTCGGGCTGTCCGTGCGCGGCTACATCCCGTTCGCCGCGACGTTCGCCGCGTTTTTCACCCGTGCCTACGACTTCATCCGGATGTCGGCCATCTCTCAGGCAAACATCCGGCTGTGCGGCTCGCACGCGGGCACCGAGATCGGCGCGGACGGCCCGTCGCAGATGGCCCTGGAAGACCTGGCCATGATGCGCGCCGTGCACGGGTCCACGGTCCTGTACCCCAGCGACGCGACGAGCGCGGCGTCCCTGGTCGCCCAGATGGCCGAGCGCGATGGCGTCGTCTACATGCGCACCACCCGCGGCGCGTACCCGGTGCTGTACGGGCCGGATGAACCGTTCCCGATCGGCGGCGCGAAAGTCCTCCGGTCCAACCCGGACGACCAGGTGACGCTGATCGGCGCCGGAGTGACCGTGCACAACTGCCTGGCCGCCGCCGACGAACTGGCCCGCGACAGCATCGGCGCCCGCGTTGTGGACCTGTACTCGGTCAAGCCGATCTGCACCGAGGCCCTGCTGGAGGCGGCCAGCGCGACCGCCGGCCGGCTCGTGCTCGCCGAGGACCACTACCCCGCGGGCGGCCTCGGCGGTGCGGTCCTCGAAGCGTTCAACGACGCCGGCCACCCGGTCCGCCTCCGTCACCTGGCCGTCCGGGACCTGCCCGGCTCCGGGACCCCCGCCGAGCTCATGGAAGCAGCCGGGATCTCCGCTAGCCATATCGCCCAGGCCGCCCGCGAGGTCCTCAGCACCGAGTCAGGATAGAGACGACCGTGGCCCCCGGCAGCGGGCGCCTCCGGCTGTGTGTGCCTGGTCCGCGAGCTGCCTGATCTCGTCGGCGATAGCCGGCCAGAGCGGCGCGGGAAGGTCGTGTCCCGCGCCGGGAAGGATCAGCACGCGCCGAGGAACGGCGTGATCACCGCGAGCACTTCGCGGGGCCGCCGGGTCACGCCGACGTGCGTGGTCCCGGGGAGCACGGCGAGTTGCGCGTTCGGCAGGAGTTCGAACATCTCCGCCACGTCAGGCAACGGTGAGAAGTCGCGGTCGCCGAAGATCAGCAGGGTCGGCACCTGAAGTGAGCACAGCTCGCCGGTCCATCCCGTGAACTCGTGCACCATTGCCGAGATCTTGGCCGCGAACTCGTCGAAGTGCGCGGGGTCGGGCGCGACCGCTTCGTAGGCGTCGCGCATCGCCTGGAAGTCGGCCGGTGCCGGCATGCGCTCCTCATCCAGGGGCACGCTTTCGCGGCCCGGCGGGCGGTGGGCGTCCGCTGAGGCGACGATCAGCTTGCCGACCCGGCCGGGCGCGCCGAGCGCGACCGCGTACGCGACCAGACCGCCGAGGCTGAAACCGAACAGATCGGCCTGGGCGATTCCCAGATGGTCGAGCAGCGCGACGACGTCACCGGCCAGCGCCTCGATCGTCATCGCGCGGCCGTTGTCGGCGGTGTGCCCGTGGCCCTGGAGCTCCACCGCGATCACCTGCCTGCTCGCTGCCAGGGGTTCGAGCAACGGCCCGAAGCTCAGGTCGATGGTCAGCAGGCCTCCGTGCAGCAGCACGAGCGGCCGCCCGCTGCCGCGGATCTCGTAGTAGACCTGCAGGCCGTTCACCAGCGCGTACGTCATGCCGGATATGACGAGCCGCAGCCCCCGAACTCATCGCGAAGCGCCGCGCTGCCGACGGGCATCCATGACTATGCCGGGTTCTCCGGTCGTGATGCTTGGCCGAGTGCGGAGCTCAGGTCGTTCCAGAGATCGTCGACATGTTCGCAGCCGACGCTCAGCCGCAGGAGCCCAGGCGGCACGTGACCTTGTCCGGGGAGCTTGCCGCGCCGCTCGATGGTGGTTTCGACGCCCCCCAGGCTGGTGGCACGGACGATGATCTGCACGGCGTTGCAGAGGCGGTCAGCCGTGCGGGCGTCGGCCACCTCGAAGGCGAGCATGGCCCCGAACCCGGTCATCTGCGCGGCGGCTGTGCGGTGTCCGGGGTCGCCGGGGAGACCGGGGTAGCGCACCCGGCTGACGGCCGGGTGTTGTTCGAGCCGGCGGGCGAGTTCGCCGGCGTTGCGCTGGCCCCGATCGAGGCGCAGGGCGAGAGTGCGCAGGCCGCGCAGCGCGAGGAATGCCTCCAGTGCCCCGGGGGTGGCGCCCGACAGGCCGCGGCGATGACGCAGGCGCCCGGCGAGAGCCTGGTCGCGGGCAATGGCGATGCCTGACAGCAGGTCGGAGTGGCCACCGATGAATTTGGTGGCGCTGTGCACCACCACGTCCGCGCCGAGTGCTAGCGGGCGTTGCAGCAGCGGCGTCGCGAACGTGTTGTCGACGCCGACAAGTGCCCCGGCGTGGCGGCCGGCGGCGCACAGGGCGGGAAGGTCGGCAATCTCCAGCAGCGGATTGGAGGGGGTCTCCAGCCAGAGCAGGTCCGCGCCGGCGACGGCGGCCCGGACGCTGGCGGTGTCAGTCAGGTCAACGCGGTCAACGGCCCAGCGCCGTTGCTGCTGGGCGTCGGCCAGCAGCTCGCCGACCCCGAAATAGCAGTCGGCCGGGGCAACGACCCGGCCGCCGCCCGGCACCAGGTCGAGCACGGCGGCCACCGCGGCCATGCCGGAGGAGAAAGCCACGGCGTGACCGCCTTCCACCTGGCCCACGGCTGTCTCGAGTGCTTCCCAGGTCGGCGTGGCGTCTGTGCGCGCGTATGCGCGGATGCCGTCCTCGGTGCCTGGCGCTGTCGTGATGCCAGCATGGAAATTGGATGCCAGTACCACGGGAACGTTGAGCGGCCCGCTGGCCGCGCGGCCGGGCCGGCCGGCGCATATGACCGCTGTTTCCGGTCGCAGGCCGGCGGGTGCCGCCGGCTGGTCGTGAGGTGTCATGCGCATCTCCTGTCTCCCGGTAGTGCAGTATAATGCACTACATGAGGCAGTCAGATTCGGAGGCCAGGGCCGGGGCGGACAGCATCGCCCGGGCGATCGGCGGCCGGGTCCGGCAGGGACGGGGCAGCCGGGGCTGGACCCTGGACCAGCTGGCCAGGCGTTCTGGCGTCAGCCGCAGAATGCTGGTCAGCATCGAGCAGGGCTCGGCGAACCCCAGCATCGCGACGCTGCTGCGCATCGGTGACGCGTTCGGCATCGGGCTGCCGGCGCTGGTCGACCTGGGCCGTTCACCCGGGCTGCGGGTCACCCGGGCTGGCGCTGCCCCGGTGCTGTGGCACGGGACGCTCGGCGGACGGGCCGTGCTCGTCGCCGGCACGGAGCCACCGGACGTCACCGAGTTGTGGGACTGGACCCTCGGGCCGGGTGAGCGTCACACCAGCGAGGCGCACACGCCGGGGACCCGCGAGCTGCTCCTGGTCCTCGACGGCGAGCTCGAGCTCAGGGTGGGTGAGGACGCCGAGGTACTCGCGCAGGGAGATTCGGCCTCGTTCGCCGGTGACCTGGCCCACGAATACGTGAACGCCGGCTCAGCACAGGTGGCGCGCTTCGCCCTGACGGTGTCCGAGCCGCCTGCCGGCGGGGGCGGGGCGCGGTGATGACCTTGCTGACCGCGGCCGGGGTGAGTGAGCGCGGGCGCGGTTTCCTGGCGGCCGTCAGCGTGGCCCCCGACGTGCTCGAGCTGCGCCCGGACTACCGCGTGCTGGTGATGGTGGCCGAGAGCCTGGAGCCGGGATTGCCCGACGAGATCAGCGACCAGCTGCTGGCGCGAGCCGGCGCCCGGGCCCGGATCGCGCTCGACGGCCGAGTACCCGAAGACGCGCCGCACGTCGCGGACTGGCGCGCCGCTTACCGGGCGTTCGGCGCCAAGCCTCAGCGCACCCGGCCGAGCGTTGAGGCGCTGCTGCGCCGTCTCGACGCCGGACTGCCCCGCATCGACCGCCTTACCGACGCCTACAACGCGGTCTCGATCGCGAACCTGGTGCCAGTGGGCGGCGAGGACCTGGACCGGTACCAGGGCCCGGCCCGGCTGGTCCGCGCCGCGGGCGACGAGGACTTCGACACCGTGGCGCACGGTGAGCCGGCTCTCGAGCACCCCAGGCCGGGCGAGGTGATCTGGCGTGACGACGCCGGCGTCACCTGCCGCCAGTGGAACTGGCGGCAATGCACCCGGACCCGCATGACGCCCGCCACCACGAACGCCGTCTTCATCATCGACGCACTGGCCGCCCTCGGGAACGACGGCCTGACCGCGGCGGGAAATGACCTGGCCGGCTCCCTCATACAGCTGAGCCCGCGGGCCGCCATCGCCAGCCGGCTCATCGCTGCCGGGTCGCGATGACCAGCCGCGGCGCGGCCAAGATCTACGGGGCCGCAGCGCTCAAGGGCGCCCGCCTCCTCCAGGGCAATCCTCCGGCTAAGCCGCCGCCGCAGGCCCGCGCGCCCGGGACGGCCCGGCGCGGCTAGTGCACGGCGGCCGGCTTGCGCGGCCGTCCGCGCGGCCGCTTGTCCGGGATGATCACGCCGCGATCGAACAGCGCGCCGCCCCACACGCCCCAGGGCTCGCCGCGCCGCAGCGCCCCGGCCAGGCAGGCGGCCTGCACCGGGCAGGTGCCGCACAGCAGCTTGGCCACCCGCACGCCTTGCGGGCTCTCGGCGAAGAACAGGTCGGGGTCGCTCCGGCACGGCAGAGCCGCCGGGGCCCAGCCCGGCCGCGGGCTGGGCCCCGCAGCGGTCACGGTGCCAGCGGTCACGGCCGGGCGGCCCTGAGCACCAGCCGGCCCTCGGCACCGGGCGCGGCGTGAGCGGCCCGGGCGGCCCGCCGGCCCAGCCTGGCCCCGCGGGCCAGCGACGCCGCCCTGGCCTCGCGGCGCATGTCCCTGGTCCGCTCGGCGGCGACCGGCAGCAGTTGGGAGTACATCGCTTTCCTCGATCCCCGGGGCTCTGGTGGCCCCGTACTCTCGAGGTTCGCCGTAAGGCGCGGTCCCGGGCATCGGGCAGTCGCCTTATCTATGGCTGCCGCGGGGCCTTAGCCTGGATCCGCCGCGTAAGTAGGACGCGGCAGCCGCGCGCCGGCTGCTGCGGGACCCGCTACGCCCCGCCGTGATCAGGTTGGTAAGTCGATCGATTCATGAGACTGCCCGGGCCTGACGTGGTGGCTCACGTGCCGCTGGATGGTGCGCAGGCTGACCGTCATGCTGATGCTCACCAGCAGCAGGAAGATCCCGAGCGGCGCAATTATCCGCGGGACGATGGTGGGGACCGCGTTGTCGCCATCCGCCAGCGACTGGAGGGCCACCGACAGCGTGACCATCTGCAAGGCGCCGTTGATGATCCCGACCAGGTAGGCCCCGATAAGCAGCCTGCCCGCCCGGATGAATTCTGCGTCCAGCCAGTCGCTATCTACGGCATCCGAGGGGGTGGGAAGGTTGCGGCTGACTCGCTCTCGTGCGCCCATCAAGTCGGCGATGGATACGACGCTCGCGAATGCGACGACCGGCGCAGTGATGCCGACGGTTACCCAGAAGGACTCATGAAAGGACACGAGGGCAGTCTGGCACTTTTACGTCCGGCCCGTGGCCAACCTACGAAAGATGTATGTAAGGTCCCGCGCGAGTGGCTGGCGGCCCGCGCGATCGGGGGAACCCGGGTGTTGCACACGCGGCCGGTGTCGGACTGGCTACAGATTACGGATCTATAACGATCGCCGTTTGTGGTCATATCCGCGTATGACTGGAGCGTCCACTTTCCACCAGCGCAAACCGCAGCCGGGCGGCGCACCAAGGAGCAGCCAGGTGATGCACCGGGAGCAGCCGGGTGACCCACCGGAGGAGGGGAGCGCTCCGGGGAGCCAGCGCGTCCGCTGCGTGCCTGGCTCCCGTCCGCGTGACGCAGTGAAGCAAGAGAGGAGAGCCTCGAAATAATCGGGTGATAAGCGGCCTGGCCTCTTCTGAGCAGTTTCTATCACCGTTCAGTTTGCGAAGGCCTGGCATCATATGTTCTGGGTGAGGAATCATTATGCCGATTCGCCTGGCTATAGTTGATGAGCAGACGCTCATTCGCTATGGCTTGCGCGAGTTCATCGCCCAGCATCCTGACATTGAGATTGTGGCCGAATGTGAGTCGGCGGCCCACGCGCAGCGCATGATCGCCACGGTACGGCCGGACGTGGTGACCGTGGAGGCCAGGCTGCCCGACGGTGACGGCCTGGGGCTCGCCCGCGAGTTCCGGGACCGCTACGCCGACCTCGGTATCGTCGTGCTCACCGCACAGCACGAGGACGATGTCCTGTTCCAGGCCCTGGAGATCGGGGTGTCGGCCTTCGTCGCGAAGAGCGCGCCGCTGGAGGAGATGCTCGCCGCCATCCGGCACGCCGCCGTCGCCGCCTCGTCGTTCACCGCGTCAGGGCTGGCGATGGCGCTCGAAAGGCGCCGCTCGATCCAGGACCGGCTCACCCTCAGCCGCCGGGAACAGGAGGTGCTGCGCTTGCTGCGCGACGGGCTGTCCATTCCGGCGATCGCGATGACCATGTTCATCAGCCACTCCACGGCGAAGACCTACGTGGCGCGGCTGTACGAGAAGCTCGGCGCCGCCAACCGGGCGCAGGCGCTGATGACCGCCATGCGGTATGGCCTGATCGACTACCAGCAGCAAGCGCCGTCCCCGATTCCGTTTCCGCGGCGCGCAGGCCGGGCCACGCCGGCCAGCACGAGTGCGCGGCGCGACCCGGCCAGTTGAGTCGCTGGCGGGACGCCCACCCGAAGCTCGCCTTCGGCTCATTCTGCGCGAACATCCGGTCTCCTCCTCCTTCTAGCCCGGGTCAGGGCCGGTGGCCACGGGGCGGCCGGGGTCAGCGGTCCAGCCCGACCAGGACCCGACATACAAGGCGGCGGGCACCCCGGCCAGGGCCAGCGCCAGCACCTCGTGCGCGGCGGTCACGCCGGAGCCGCAGTACGCGCCGGCCGGGCCCGTCCCCGGCCCGGCGCTCACACCGAGCCGGGCAAACCGCTCCCGGAGCTCGGCGGGCGGCCGGAACCGGCCGTCGGCCGCCACGTTCCCGGCGGTCGGCGCGCTCACCGCGCCGGGGATGTGGCCGGCCACCCGGTCGACCGGCTCGGTCTCGCCGCGGTAGCGCTCGGGCGCCCGTGCGTCCAGCAGCACCCCGGACCGGGCCAGCGCGGCGGCGCCCGCCGCGTCCAGCACGGGCAGGTGCCCGGCGGACGCGGTGAAGTCCCCCGCGGCCACGGGCGGCTCGTCGGTGGTGACCGGCTGCCCGGCCGCCGTCCAGGCCCGCAGGCCGCCGTCCAGCACCCGCACCTGGTCGTGACCGAAGTAGGCGAGCGTCCACCAGGCCCGCGCGGCGATCGTCGAGTCGCCGTCGTCGTACACGACGACCGGCTGGCCCGAGCGCACGCCGGCCCGCCGCATCGCGGCCGTGAAGTCCGCGGCGGCGGGCAGCGGATGCCGCCCGCCGGAGCCCGGCGGGCCGGCCAGGTCGGCGTCCAGATCCACGTAGACGGCGCCGGGCAGGTGGCCGGCCCGGTAGCTGTCGATGCCGGGCGGCCCGCTGAGCCGCCAGCGGACGTCGAGCAGGACCGGGGGCGCGCCGCCGGCCAGGCCGGCGGCCAGGGACGCGGCATCGATCAGCGGGCGGGCGGGCCAGCCGGCGCACATTCCTGTGGGTAACCTCTCAATTACTGTGGACAAACCGAGCGGGGCCGGTGCGTTTCCCCCGGCCCGGCTGTGGACAAACGCCGGGCGGCCTGGCTTCAGGCCGCCCGGTCCCGCAGCCAGGCGAGGACCTCGGCGGCGTGCCGGTCCGGCGGGAACACCGGGTAGAAGACGTGCTCGATCCGGCCCTGGCTGAGCACCAGCGTGAGCCGCTTGTAGCGGACCACGCCGTCGGCCGCCGTGAACGTGGGCAGCCGCAGCCGGTCGGCGAGCACCAGGCCGGAGTCGGACAGCAGGGCGAACGGCAGCTCCAGCCGGGTCGCCGCCTCGGCCTGCTCGGCCGGGTCCTGGACGGACAGGCCGAAGATCTCCGCGCCGAGCCCGGCCAGCTCCGGATAGTGCGCCCGGAATCCCATCGACTCCGGCGTGCAGCCGCGCGCGCCGGGGATCTGATCCCACCCCTCGACCAGCGGCACGCCCGGCGTCCCGGTCATCGGGTACACGTACACGATCGCCAGCGGCTGGCCGAGCTGGGCCAGGTCCACCCGGCCGCCGCCGGTGGAGGGCAGCGATACCGGCGGCATGAGGCGGCCGGCCAGGTGATCCGCCGCGCCATCGTCCTGCGGTACCGGCAGCCCGGCGGGCAACTGCTCATAGTTCGCGGCCGTCACGATCAGCCCCTTCCGCGGCCGCCCGGACGGCGGCGGCCATGTCTTGAGTTATACCGGTCGCGCCGGCCGGCGCCGGCGCCGGCCGGCTACCTGGCCGGGCGGGTCAGCAGCGGCACCAGCTGATCGGCGGAGGTCAGCGAGCCGTGCATGCCGGTCAGCCGGGATTCGCGCGGCTCGCCCCGGGTGGCGACCAGGGCGGCCGGGCCGGCCGGGGCCGCGACCACGTCGCCGATCCTGGCCTCCAGCCAGGGCTCGACCGGGCCGAACCAGCCGTCGGCGATGGCCTCGTCCCGGGACGCGACCCAGGCCCGCGCGCCCAGCACCGCACGCCAGGCCGCCAGCACCTCACCGGCCGCCCCCGGCTGCGCGTACACGTGCCGGGCCCGCGGCTCGCCGCCGAGCAGGGCCACGCCCGCCCGCAGCCCGGGCTCGGCATCCGCGTCCACCCGGTCGGCCGCCGGCACGTCCACCATCCCGTGATCCGCGGTCACGTGCAGCACCGTCCCCGGCGGCAGCGCCCCGGCCAGCTGCTCCGCCAGCTTGTCCACGTGACCCAGCTGATACCGCCACGCGTCCGAGGCGCACCCGTACACGTGGCCGGTCGAATCCAGGTCGGCGTGGTAGACCAGGGCCAGGGCCCGGTCCGACCGCCGCAGCGCGA
>Ga0335077_10008515_pt1 | contig 12734 bp, 8 predicted proteins | sample Lox_Sample_31_FD_207151 | JGI IMG/M metagenome (GOLD analysis project Ga0335077, IMG submission 207151) | Soil microbial communities from Loxahatchee National Wildlife Refuge, Florida, United States - Lox_Sample_3.1 | ecosystem: Environmental > Terrestrial > Soil > Wetlands | place: USA: Florida... | reverse complement strand
AGCAGGCAACCAGGTTGGCGGAATCCTTTTTGCCTTTGTGAGCGCGCGGCACGACGAAATCAACGGACATGACCAGTGCGTTTTCAAAGCTGGCCCTGCCATCCAATCCGCAGTACCTGCAGCAGAAGTGATCGCGTTCCAGAATCTTCCGGCCTTCGGCCTGGCTTACGGGCATGGCCACTCTGGACAGGGTCATGATGTTGAACGGCATGGTTCACCTCCACCATACCGTTAGCACGGATAAACAGAAAATGCAGTGCTGCGCGGCATCCAAGTACATGTTCCGCAACACAGGTGCTCGACCATTGCTCAAGGGTTGCCGCAGACCCTGGTACTAGACTGCACCAAAAGAGCACTGAGGCAGAGGCCGGCCGGAGACCGGCCTGCGGCAGGACAGCACTCCTATGGATGGAGGAACTTCTGCGTTCAGTGGTGCTTGGCATGGTGGCCGATCCAAGGAACGCCCGCAACACGTGATCCAGCAAACCCATTTGTTGGCGGACCACCTCGGAAGGAGATCCCTACACAGAGGAAGCGAAGTTAGCGGGAGTGGATGGCGGCGGAGATGGTGGTCTTACTGGATTCGCCGTAGAGAAGCCGGTACATGGCGGCGTTGCGCAGGACGACTTGCACGTATTCACGGGTTTCGGTGATCGGGATCGACTCGACAAATTCGGGAACTTCGTCATAGGTGCGCTCGGCCCTCCATTGGGCCAGGCGTTCTTCGCCGGCATTGTAGGCGGCCGCCGCATATTCGGGCGCACCCGTAGAACGGGTGAGGTCGGAAATATAGAGCATGCCGAGCTGAATATTCACGTAGGGATCGAAGAGCGAGGCCTTGGTGTAGCGGATTTTGCGCTGCTTGGCAAGGCGGCGGCCTTCCTTGGGAAGAATCTGCATCAAGCCGATGGCGTCGGCGTGCGAAACGGCGTCGGCCTGAAATGTGGATTCCTGGCGGATCAGGCCCGCGGCAAACATGGGATCGAAATCGTTGCGCTCGGCCTCCCGGCGAAGCGCGGCCTCATACGGAAGCGGATAGAGAACCTTCCAGACATGCACAGGAACATCGCTGAAGCGGCGGGAATCAAAGCTGGGAACGGCCAGGCGTCCGTAAGCCATTCCGGCGGCAAAGTGCCCCTGATCGAAAGCGGCTTGCGCGGCTTCGACCAGGAAGCGTGGTGACGCGGTAGCAGCATAGGCGGCCTTCAGTTCGAGTTCGGCGGAAGCATCAAAGCCGACGGTGCGGAGGGCCTGGGCGCGATTCCAGCGCTCGAGCACGTTAGAAACCACGGGCTCATCGAAGGGACGCAATGACGGAGCAAGTGGAATCTGCGCGAGAAAATCGGGGGAGTCTGCCTCGCCGGGGCCGAGCTTATCGAGACGATTCTGCGCGGCGTAGGCGAAGTAGGTGGTCGGGAAGCGCTCAACGGCCTTTTTGTAGTAGGCACGCGCATGCGCGGGATTTCCGCCGCGCTCGGCATCACGTCCAAGCCAGTAAAGTGCATTCACGGCGCCACCGGACACGGGATACTTGCGCAGGAAGATGGTCAGTTTATCGCCGGCAAAAGGTTGGCGGTCGAGATAAGCGATCCAGGCTATGCGCCATTCCGCCGCGTAAGCGTTCCTGCCGCCGGGGAATCTGTCGAGGACGCGCTCGTAGTAATGCCCGGCTTTGGCGCGATCCAGTTCCACCCAGTAGTAATTACCGGCGGCCATAAGCGCTTCTTCGGCCCAGCGGCTCTGGGGATACTTTTCCGCGACCTTTTCGATATTCGTGAGCATTTCGAACTCGTTCTTGTTCGAGCGGTACGCCTGAGAGAGCGCGTAGAGTCGCTCAGCATCAGCTTCCGGGTCGCCGGTTTTCAGATTAGCCAGGAGACCCGGAGCGGGCTTCGGGCGCTGGCGGCATTCCGCGGCGCGCAGGAGAGCGCGCTGACGCACCGGATTGGCGGGATCACGCAAAATGCCGGCGAGCTTTTCATATTCGGCGCGGGCTTCACGCCACTTGTGCGCGTCGTAGAAGGCTTGCGCCCGCTGATCCTGGAGTTCGCCGGTGGCATACGGAAATTCGCCGTGAAGCTGCTTGTTGAGACGGGAAAGAGCGGGGCCTGCGTCTTTGGATTCATCGGCCAATGGGAACTTGTAGTAGAGCGTCTGGTAGTCTTTGGCGGCGAGCACGAGTTTGCGAGCGGATTCGTAAGCGCGAGCGCGAACGAGAAGAAGCCCGGGCCGGGAAGCCGTGGGCGAAAAGGTTTCAAGCGCTTCAAGGCCGTCTTGCGGGCGGCCAATATCGACCGCAACGGGCACATAGGCCTCGAGAATCTGCTCTTTGATGGCAGTGTTCGGATAGTCCTTCAGAAGCGCGGCAAAATCCTGTGCGGCGGCGCCGTTCTTGGACAAGGCGCGTTCGGCTTGCGCGCTCCAGAAGAGCGTGTACTCGTAGAGCAGAGCATCGGTCCTGGCTTTTTGCATCCAGGCGAGCGCCTGCAGATGGCGGGAGTGCGTGTAGTCATCGTAGCCGAGCGCGAGGGCGGCGCGCTGTCCCCAGACACTGGAGGCGTGGCTGTTCGCAAACGCGGCGAGCTTATCGTAGGAACTAGACGCCCCACGGTGGAGATCGCTCGCGAGGGCAGCCAGTTCTTTTTGCGCGGCGGCATCTTCGGGAGTGGCGGCATCGAGAGCCGGCGAGGTGATGTCCGGCTTACAACCGGTCTGGCACGCGGGGGATTTCGGATGTGTTTGTTTTTTCTTTTTCCTGGTGGTCTGCGCAGAGAGAGTGAAAGAGAGAGAGAGGGAGAGGACCATACACAGCACCGGGGCGAACGCTTGGCGCCCTCTTCGAGAAAAGACGGATTTTTTCAGGGCGTAGCGGAAACCCGGAGGAGTGAAGGCGGGCGCGTCCAATTCCTCAGGGGTTGAAGCCCACGTTTTCGAGTGGTCTAATATCGGAACTGAAGCTTCGTCCCCCGTAGCCCCGTTGATCAGAAACCTTCTAGCGGGATTTGCTGGCCGTGGCGTAGGGATAATCGCCGAGGCAGGATGGATCGCCGTCCGCAAGGATTTCCACGAGCCACCGGTAAAAATAATCCACCGGGTGGTCCATGATGGGTTTGAACCTACGGTCGTATTCTCGATGAGCTTTTTCAATGTCGTCTTTCAAACGGATGCAGATGTCTTTGTGCTCGCGGCCCAGTCTGACCTGTTCCGGACGCAACATTTTAATATCCTGCATCGAAACTTTGGCCACGCGATTTGCACGCCGGTGAAGTTCCTGTTCCTCAGGAGTTAACTGGTTGACGTCGAATTCCTCGCCCGCTGCGATCGCGACTTCGGCCACTTCTAATTCTACCGGAGTCCGGGGAGGCGGAGTGGGCTCGAAGTCCTGGAGCGCGGGCTCCAGGGATACCGGAGGCGCGGGCGCCGGAGCCGGTACGCCCGCCATCGGTTCGGGAACGTGTGGGACAGGACGCACGGGTGTGGCGGCTGGTTCTGGCGCAGGAATGCTGATGGCTTGCGTGATCTTCTCTTCGAGGGGGCTGCGCGGGCCGGGCTGCAAGGCCAGAGCAATGAAGCGGGCGAGAACATCGAGGGCCGCCGAGAGCGAAGCGGCGGAAGTCTGTGCGCGGAGCATGGGAGGCAAGGCGTTGGTGGGCCTGCTGCTTGAGCAAGCAGCAACCACATCGTTGACGGCCTGCTGAAGCTCTTCGCTAGTACGCTGAAGGCGTTCGAGATTGTCGCGCAGGGCGCGCGCAATGGCGATTTCGACGTTGCTGGGTTCTGGTGGCATGCCCTAATTCGGGGTGTTTTGCCCGCAAATCTCCCCTTTTGTCATTTTGGGGGGTAGGGCGGGGGGCGTCAACGGGGGAGGGGCGGGGGGGGTGCCTAATTTGAGAGTATTTGGGAGGAACGGGCTAGAAATGGTTGTCCCGCAGCGTTCCCCCGGGGAACGAGTTGTAGTTCACCATTCAGGGGTGAGGGTTTCCCGATCCGGGATCGACCCCTGCCCACGGAAAGGAAAATCCTCAAGCCTGAAGAACTGAGCTACGTCCTGGCCATGACTCGCTGCCCCTGGGCCCTAGGGGACGACACAAAGGATAAGGGCGGAAGGGTGGGCCTTGTCGTGAAGAATGGTATTGGTGGCGATGGTCCACATGGCGGAAGTGGCCGCGGATTCGCCGGTGTTGAGGTTGCGGTCGAAGCGGGGAAAGTTGCTGCTGGATATTTCGAGCCGGATGCGGTGGCCGGCTCGGAAGACGTTGCTGGTAGCCCAGAGGTTGATGGAGAGCGGATAAACCTGGCCAGGAACGAGTGGTGTGGCCTTTTCCTGCGAGTCGCGGAATTTCGCGCGCAGGATTCCTTCTGTGAGATTGATGGCGGAGCCATCGGGAGAGACGTCGACGAGTTTAGCAGTGAAGTCGGTGTCGACGGCCGAGGAAGAGGCGAAGAAGTCGAAGCGGACGGGGCCGGTGACTTCGAGATTGCGATCGAGAGGAGGAGTTGAGTAGATCAGGACGTCATCGCGATCCTCGAGGGAGCGCTGATCGCGCGGGCCTGGCGCAAGATGAGAACTGTCACAGCAGAGTGGACCGCCGATGGTAGGGACGGGCTTCCCAGGATCATAGGTGAACTTGTCGGAAGGTTCGGAGGCGGGTGCGGAAGTGGTGAGGGAGCCGTTGCCACGGGAAGAATTGGCGCCGCCCCGGGAATGAAGAAAATACTTCGTGGACTTGGCACGAGCGAGCGGCCAATCGTCTTCCTCGCGCCACTGGTTCAGCCCCATGACGAAAATCTTGACGGGCTTGCCGGTGGCGAATTCGTTCTGGACGCCTTTGAACAGGAAATCGTACCAGCGCAGCGTGGTTTCGTCTTCGTTGACCTTTTCGGCTTCGGGGCCGAAGTCGACCTCGCCAATTTTGCGGCCTCCACCGGCATGGCCACCGACGATGACGAGGAGTTGTTGGCCCTTGCGGGCTTCTTCAGTCGCAGCGCCGGATTTGATGCCCGTGTAATTGCGCAGCGAACCGCCAAGGAAAATGTCGTACCACGCGCCGGTATGGAGAGCGGGGACGCGAATGTCGGCGTAATGCTCTTCGATGGACCAGCGTTTCCAGTAGTCGTCATAGGCGGGATGCGCGAGCCAGTCGAGGAAGTAGGGGGCAACAACGGAAGCAGACGCGTTGACAACGCTCGCTGGGTTGGTGTTGAAGATCGGATAGCTGGTAAGCGGGAGCATGTAGACGTCCTCCGGCAAATTGGGCATTCGCTCGATTTGGTGGGCTACGGTGTCCTGGGCAAGGCCGCTGGTCCAAGATTCGTCGAACCATTGTTCGAAGGCGCCGCCCTGATAGGTCCAGCCGTCGTGATAATTGCTGGCAGTGACGACGGGGCAAATTCCCGCGAGATGGGGAGGATGCGCGATGGCGGCGAGCATTTGCGTTGCGCCCACATAAGAGCCACCGAACATGCCCACCCTGCCGTCGGAAAAGGGCTGCACGGCGATCCACTCGATGGTGTCGTAGCCGTCTTCGGATTCATGCAGAAAGGGATACCAATTGCCGTCGGAGGTGTAGCGGCCGCGCACGTCCTGAATGAAAACGACGTAACCGCGAGAAGCGGCGTGCTGCGCGAAATGAACGGAATAACCCCACGGGATAGCCCTGCGGTAGGGAGTGCGCTGGAGAAGGACGGGGAATTTTCCTTCGGCGTCTGGGCGAAAGATATCACCGCGGAGAGTGACACCATCTCGCATCTTGACGGAGACATCGCGCTCGACTTTAACGGCATAAGCTTCGTTGGCAAAGGAACAGGAAACGGCGATCAAGGAAAGCAGGAGAGCAGACAAAAACCGCATGAGGAGAAGATTGGATCGCATGCAAGGGCCTCCAGGTTCGAAGAGCGGGAGCGACACCACACACCGATGCGGAATAGGCACCAAGGATGAAGATAGTGCTTTCGCTGCAGCCATTCTCTCCTTGATCGCGCGGAAAGAAAAGAGCGGCCGAAAGGCGCCGGCGTTCCGGCGCATTCGGGCCAGGAGCGGTCCACTTCAAAAGGCGGGCCCAACCTAGGCAATAGTCAGATGGCCGGTTGGAAGGCGAGCGATCGCTCAGAATTATATCCGTTTGGTCATGAGGTAGCGTTGATGATCGAGAAAGCCACGGCGGCGATAGAGCTCGATAGCGGGATTGCCTTTGCTGACTTCGAGGTGAAGGAACTGCGCGTTGTGCCCTCTGGAAGCGATCTCGGCAAGATCCAGAAGCTGAGTGGCGATTCCATGGCGGAAGTCGAAGCCCCAGGCGACTTCGTTGCGCTCGCCGAAGGAAAGATTGTTCTGGAAGTCGAGATCGAAGGTGCCCCGGCGCCTAAGTGTCTCCAGGGCAGCAAGATACAGGGCACAAAGGCGGGCGGAAGGGTGCGGGCTGTTCCACAAAGAAACAGCCAACGGAAACGGCGCAGGAGGAGCAACACACGGGGGTGCTCCGGTGGAACGATGCGGCCTTTACCGAGCCGTGAGTGCAGCAGATCTCACGGTACGGGAGTCGGCCAGGCGTTGGCGGGCATAGTCGGACCAGGGACTGCCAGGGTCGAGCTTAATGTAGGTTTGCCAGTGCTCGCGCGCCTCAGCAGATGCGGCTAGCTTTTCGCAGACGAAGGCCAGATTGTAGTGCGCATCGGAATACCCGGGATCGAGGCGGACCGCCTGGCGGAGATGCTGGCGGGCTTGTTCAAGGTTGCCGAGGTCCTCGAGGACGCTGCCAAGATTGAAATGCGCCAACGGATTCCGCGGTTCCAAGGCGAGGGCGCGTTGAAAATAGTCAGCGGCCTTCTCCAGATTGCCGTCTTCGTAGTGAAGCGTGCCGCAGTTCAACAAGGCGTCAACCTTGCCAGGATCGACTTCCAGGCAACGGTCATAGGCTTGCATGGCATGGGCTCTGGTCTTTCCGTCGGCTTCGTAGGACAGCGCCATCGCGAACCACTCTTCCGCGCTTCGCTCGGCGATGACGCGAACTTTTTCATCGAGTTCGCGAGTCTCAAAATTCAAAACAAACTGGCCAGACAGCGGCTCGAGCCGGGCCGAGCCTTGTTCGACGAGGACGTCTTTGCCGTCGGAAAGGATGCGAAGTTCGGAAAGGGGCGTCTGCACCTGGGAGAGTTTTTTATTCAGGGCCGTAAGCGCGCGCTGCAAGCGGTTGGGGGATACACCGTGTTCCAGCAACTGCTTGACGGTGCGCAGTCCGATCAGATCGCGAAAATCGTAGAAGGGAGTGTCCTGTCCCCTATGGGGGGAGACCAGGCGCAAGCGGTCCCAGTAGTCCAACTGCTTGCCGGTCAGTCCAAGAATGCGTTGGACGTCTTCGGCACTGAATCGATCGGTTGCACCCATCGGGAATTACCCGACCGCTTTCTTCCCCCGTTTTTGCGCTGCGGGCGCCGGTTCAACAGCGCGAGCAGGAGGCTTTTTGCCCGACGGCACGGCCACTGGGCCGGGCTGCGCGCCGGAAGCCGGGGCGGCCGCCGCGGGGGCTTGCTTTTCCGCAAGGCTTTTCTTCAAGGCTTCCATCAAATCGATGACCGGAGCCATGTGTGGCTGGGCCACTTCGGTGACTTCCTGGCCCTTCAGCTTGGCGGCGATCATGGCGCGGACGTTGTCCTGAAACTCATCGCGGTATTTCTGCGGCTCGAAAGAAGCGGCGAGGCTCTGGATAAGCTGCTCGGCGAGTTTCCTTTCCTGGTCCTTGATTTCGATCTTGTCCGTGGAGACGGATTCGGCGGCGCGAATTTCGTTGGAGTAGAACATCGTGTGGAGGGTCATGTTCCTCGCGCCGGGGCGGATGATGACGATGTGTTCGCGTTGGTGCATGGTGAGCTTGGCGATGGCGCCATAGCCCGTCTCCTGCATGGCCTTCATGAGCAGCATGTAGGCTTTCAGGCCGGCGTCTTCGGGAGTGATGTAGTAGGACGAATCGAAATAGAGAGGATCCATTTCGCTGAGCTTCACGAACTCGAGGATTTCCATGACGCGGGCGGAGGGCGGCTCGATCTTGTCGAGCTCTTCCTCGCTGAACAGGACGTACTGGTCCTTTTCGTACTCGTAGCCCTTAACAATCTCGGAGCGCTCCACGTTGCGGTTGCAGACGGGACAGAAAAGCGGCTGCTTCAGGCGCGAGTGGCAAACTTTGTGGAGCTGGTTGAAGCTGACGCGCTCGCTGCGCGCGGCCGCGAACATGCGCACGGGGATGGAAATCAGCCCGAAGGTGAGATGACCTTTCCAAACAGTGGTGGCCATGGCAGCACTCCTTCCTGAAGCGAGGCGGAGATAAGCGCGAGTCTTTAAGGTTAGCGAGGCCGGGGCGGTGGGCGCAAGGTGAAATGTGGCCGGAACGGCGTAAGGAACAAGGAGGGCCACTGCCGACAGCTGATAGTTCAAAGTGGACAGTCCGGAGTTTTCAGTAAGGGAGATTGACCTAAAGACCCACGCTCAAAAACCGAGGGTGGGGCACCCGCCGCTTTGTTTGAATACATCGTGCGTGCAAGTCCCGCTCTTCTAATAATTATCCTGTTGACATAATTATTCTCTATGAAATATAGGCGCGCCGACATTTCATGAAGGGCAAAGAGAAGAGTTGGCCACCCGGATGGCGGCATAAAGCCGCCTCTACAAAGGCGCGCAATGCCAGTTAGAATGCCGGAATGGCGAAAGCGGCGAAATTGGAGGAGTACCGGCGGAAGCGGCAGTTTGACCGGACGCCAGAGCCGTCTGGGGTGGAGACGCCGACCAAAACTGAGAATACGTTTGTGGTGCAGAAGCACGCGGCGCGGCGACTGCACTATGACTTCCGGTTGGCGATCGACGGAACGCTGAAATCCTGGGCCGTACCGAAGGGCCCTTCGCAGAATCCGAACGACAAGCGGCTGGCGGTGCAGACGGAAGATCATCCGCTGGACTACGCCAATTTCGAGGGGAAAATCCCCGAAGGCGGCTACGGCGCGGGGACGGTGATGGTGTGGGATCGCGGAACATTTGAGTTAGAGGGAAAGGAGGAAGCGGCGAAGCAACTAGCTCGCGGGGAGATCAAGCTCACGTTGAACGGGGAAAAGCTGCGCGGGAGCTACGTGCTGGTGAAGCTGAAGCACAGCGAAAAGGGCAACGAGTGGTTGATGATCAAGCACAAAGACCCGGCCGCGGATCCAGGCTGGAACGTGGACGAGCACGATGGGTCGGTGCTGACGGGGCGAACGATCGAGGAGATCAAGGCCGAACTGGCACCGAAGCGGGGAGCGAGCCCGCTGCATCCTGCAGAGCTGCACGGCGCGAAGAAAAGTGCGATGCCCACGAAAGCAAAGCCGATGCTGGCGACGCTGGCGGAGCGGGCGTTTTCCGACCCGAATTGGCTGTTCGAGATCAAGTGGGATGGTGTGCGGGCTTTGGCATGGATTGTTGACGGTGAATTAAGGTTGCGAGCACGGTCCGGCTCGGATATTACCTCGCAGTATCCGGAGCTGGGGGCGTTGCCGCAAGCATTCAGCGGCCGGCAGGCAATTGTCGATGGAGAGGTGGCCGCGCTTGATCAGCGGGGCCACAGCGACTTCGAAAAGTTACAAGGCCGCATGCACGTGCGGAACCCGGGAGAAAAGCTGCTTGCGGATTCGCCGGTCACCTATTTCGCGTTCGATCTTTTGTATTGCGATGGATACGACCTGCGCGAGGCGCCGCTACTGGAGCGCAAGCAATTGCTACAGCGGTTGCTTCACGCTTCCGAGAGATTCCGTTACTCCGATCATCAGATGGAAAAAGGGAAAGAGTTGTTTGAGCTGGTGAAGGAGAGCGGGCTCGAGGGGATGGTCGCAAAACGGATCGACAGCCGGTACGTGAGCGAACGAAGCGTGAATTGGCTGAAACTGAAGACTTCAAAAACGCTGGATGCGGTCGTGGGCGGATGGACGGCTGCGCGCGGCGCGGGGCTGCCGTTCGGTTCGCTGCTGCTGGGGTTGCACGACGGGAAGAAACTTCGATTCATCGGACATGCGGGAAGCGGGTTTGATACAAATACGCAGAAGGAAGTCGCTGCATGGCTGAAAGAACTGCAGACCGCGAAATGCCCGTTCGAGGTAATTCCGGAGACCAATGAGAAGGCGACATGGGTTTCGCCGAAGCTCGTGGCGCGGGTGAAGTTCAGTGGGTGGACACAGGAAAACCGGCTGCGGCATCCGGTATTTGTGGGGTTGCGCGAGGACGCGAAATCGGAGGAGTGCCGGTGGGAGAACGAGGTTGCTGCGCCGGTGAATCCGGCGGTTGTGCATGCGCCGGCTGTGGTGGGAAAAGTCTTGAGCACGAGGGCACAGGTCGAGGCAGAGCTGTTCAAGGGCAATGCGGAAAACGTCACGCTGGAATTGGACGGGAAGCGCTTCCGGCTAAGCAATCTGAACAAGGTGTATTTTCCGGAGTCGGGGTATACGAAGCGCGACCTTCTCGCTTACTACTACCGCATGTCGGACTACGTGCTGCCGTTTTTGAAGGACCGCGCGCTAGTGCTGCGGCGGTATCCGGACGGAATCAAGGGCCAGGCGTTTTTTCAGAAGGATTTGCGCGAAGGTTTGGGTTTGCCAGAGTGGTTTCAAACGGTGCCTGTCGATTCGGAACGAAAAGGCGAGGAAATTCACTATGCGATCGCGAATGACCGCGCTTCCCTGCTCTACCTGACAGGACTGGGCTGCATCGACCACAACCCGTGGAGCAGCCGCATCGAGGACATCGAGCACCCGGACTATTTCTTTTTCGATCTGGATCCGTCGGATGGGACGGAATTCTCTGTGGCGGTGAAAATTGCGCGGGCGCTAGTGGAAAAACTGGAGGAATTGGAGTTGAACGTTTTCCTAAAGACATCCGGCGCGACGGGGATGCACCTGTATCTGCCGGTGGAGCCGGTGTACACGTACGAGCAACTACGGACGTTTGCGGAGATCGTGGCGCGCACGGTAAGCACGGAGCATCCGAACCTCGTGACCAATGAGCGCACGGTGGCGAAGAGGCCGGCGGGGCGGGTGCTGATTGATGTGCACCAGAACGCGCAGGGACGGCCGCTGGCCGCGCCGTATGTGGTACGGGCTTTTCCGAAAGCTCCGGTTTCGACGCCGCTATTGCCGAACGAGCTGCGGACGAGCCTGGATCCTGCAAAGCTGAACATCAAGACGACGGCTGCGCGGATGAACGACAAGGGCGATTTGTGGAGCGACTTTTGGAGACGGCGCCAGAGATTGGAAGAGGCGATCGAGCGATTGAGCAGCCACATTGCGCCAAGGAAAAAGAACGCGGTGTGATGATTCAAAGGGAATCGAGGTGCGGGATGATTGAGAATGGGCGGCTCCACGTGGGGACTTCCGGATATGCGTACAAGGAATGGAAAGGCAGCTTCTACCCCGAGAAATTGCCGGACCGGGAGATGCTGAGCTTCTATGCCAAACAATTTTCGACCGTGGAGATCAACTACAGCTTTTACCGCATGCCAAAGGAAAGCCTGCTGGCACAATGGGCCAACACGGTTCCGGAAGGTTTTCAATTTGCCCTAAAGGCGAACCAACGCATTACGCACTTCAAACGGCTGCGCGATTGCAGCGACATTTTGAAACGATTCCTGGAGGTGGCCAGCGTGCTGCACGAGGGAAATCACCTGGCACCGATCCTCGTTCAGCTTCCGCCGAATTTCAAGTTCGACGCGGCACTGTTGGAAGAGTTTCTGTCGTTGCGGCCTCCGGCGTTTTCGTTTGCGTTCGAAGTGCGGCACGCATCGTGGCACACGGAGGAGACGTACGAGTTGCTGCGGCGGCACAAGACGGCGCTGTGCATCGCGGAGACGGATGAAGAGACGTCCTCGGAAGTACTGACGGCGGGATTCACCTATGTTCGGTTGAGGAGAGAGAAATACACACCGAAGATCCTCAAGGAGTGGCGGGAGAAGTTCGATGGCTGGCGCGCGGCGGGCGTGGATGTGTACGTGTACTGCAAGCACGACACGGGAGATGCGCCCAAATATGCGCGGCAGTTGCTGGGGTTGAAAAGCACGGGAGCGGAAAAGAAAGGCGAGAAACGCGAGGGCGCGAAGGCTGGGGGGGTCGGCAGACGGGAGGGAAAGCGGACGTGATAAAATAACGGCTCAAGGGGGCGACACGGTTTCGACGGAAGTTGTCGCGTCCCGGAGGCATGCCGGGGGCCACCCGCCCGTAACTGGATGGAAACTAGAACTGCCAATAACAACTTGGCACTTGCTGCTTAATTAATTAAGCGCACGCTTCCCCGGGCTTTGCTCACGGGCCCGGCAAGAAGCGTCATACAGTGAGCTGGCTTGGGTTTTTCGGTCCGTAAAGCTCGGGCGAGAACCATCGGACTAGCCGGCCGCGTTTCTTGCTCGTTCCAAGCGTGGCTGGCGAACCAAACGAACTGAGATAAGCATGTAGGCTCCGCGGCGCAGCGCTTTTCGGACGGGGGTTCGACTCCCCCCGCCTCCACCATATCAAAGGATTTGTAATCAACATATTACGAAGATTTTTCGAACCCTGCGTTCCAGAAGGGTTCCAGGCTGCGCTCTGGTACTGGAGGCGGGGGAAGCGGAATTGCCTCCATTGTAGATTTCTCCCCCGAGCGTGGGACTGATTCGAATCTGCACGAATCTGACTTGCCGGGCCCGAAGCATTATTTCCGATTTGCCCGTCAACCCTAAACATCAAGATCAGGGGTT
>Ga0335077_10008513_pt1 | contig 12737 bp, 8 predicted proteins | sample Lox_Sample_31_FD_207151 | JGI IMG/M metagenome (GOLD analysis project Ga0335077, IMG submission 207151) | Soil microbial communities from Loxahatchee National Wildlife Refuge, Florida, United States - Lox_Sample_3.1 | ecosystem: Environmental > Terrestrial > Soil > Wetlands | place: USA: Florida... | reverse complement strand
GCTAGACGATGCAACACTATTGACTATCTGCGGCAAACAGCGGGTTGGAGGTTCGAGTCCTCCCCGGTTCACCAAGACATTCCAACGACTTAGGGTGTTCAGCCCTCGGGGTTGTCAGCGACGGGGCACCTTCGGTTCTCGACGAATCATGCTTTACAGTGAGGGAGCGCGCATTGGCTGGGGCCGAAGAGACACCGTCCCTTATTCCGTGCCAAACCAGGATTTTGCGGGACCTCTTACGATGTTTCGCCCGACGGCAAACGATTCATATTAATACTGCCCCTCGGGAAGAACTGCTGTATCACCGCGGTTGAGAACTGGATCTTTGATTCCGGGAAGTAGCCGACCAGATTGTTTTGGTGAACAGCAGTGAACACTGAAATAGTCCCCATCAGTTCACCCCTTCTTTCGCCGCGATTCACACGAGTTCCGGATTCGCAGTCCCGGGGCTGGAAGATTGTCAGCGGAAAGCGTATCATGCAACGGAAGCCGCCCTGTTCTCACGTACTCCCAGCACGTGTTGCGTCTAAACGTTCAACGCACAACTCGAGGATCAACTATGAAAAAACTATTGCTTAGCTTCTCCGTGACATTTGCACTTACTCTTCCGCTTTTGGCGCAGGACAAAGAGTCTGATCGTGTCGAAAACGCGGGGAAAGTCATGCAGGAGATTTTGAAAGCTCCCGACAGTATCCCGCAGAGCGTCCTGGACAAGGCGGATTGCGTCGTCATTCTGCCTTCGGTGGTGAAGTTCGCGATTGGAATCGGTGGCAGTTATGGTCGCGGCGTGATGACCTGCCGCGGTGGCAGCAAGTTTAAAGGCCCTTGGGGAGCGCCGACGATGATTGCACTCGAAGGTGGCAGCGCCGGATTGCAATTGGGGGGAAATGCCACGGACTTCGTGCTTTTGATGATGTCCCCGCGTTCGGCGGAAAATATGTTGAAGAGCAAGGTCAAGCTCGGCGCGGACGCGTCGGCTGCTGCCGGACCTGTAGGCCGCACAGCTTCGGCGGACACGGACGTCACGCTTCGAGCTGAAATCCTTTCCTATTCGCGCTCCCGAGGATTGTTTGCCGGAGTATCGCTGGAAGGCTCAACGCTGCGGGCGGACAATGGCGCCAACAAGAACCTGTATGGCAAAGAGATTAGCGCCCAGGACATCGTATTCAAGAATGCGGTGCCACCGCCGGCCAGCGCCAAGGAATTGCTCGCTACGCTGCAGAAGGCTTCGTCCGAAAACAAAAGCAAATAAGTTTTCGCTGATCCGAGAGGTCAGGTTGCTCCGGTTTGCCGGCGCTTACGAAGTTGTGTGCCCATTGCGGGTCGAATCGGGTGTACATTATTCGTCGTCAGAGAGGTCGCAAAACGTCGGAGTATAGGTGTTGGTCATGAACCGTCGAAATTTTTTGCAATCAGGGAGCCTAGCGACGGTGAGCCTTGCGTTCGTGAAGGCTTCTCGCTTGCTTCCACAAGTCACAACAGCGGACCGCTGGCGCACATTTCAGGTGACGACTTACCTCGAAGTGTTAAAACCCTCCGGGACCACACGGATATGGGTGCCAGCAGCGCTGATTAGCGAAGCGCCCTTCCAGAAGACGCTCTCCAATACCTTCCACTGCGAGGGCGGCACCGCAGGGGCGGTTGAAAACAAGAGCGACGCGCTGGGAATTATCGCCGCGGAATATCCGGCCGGGGTAAAACCAGTCCTGACGGTAACGAGCCAGATTGCGACGAAGGATTATGCCGTCGATCTCGCCGCCCACGGCAAACCGCCAAAAGCGGATCGTGCAGAATTGGAACATTTCTTGCGCCCAACCAAGCTACTACCGACCGATGGCATCGTGAAAACGACAGCCAGCGAAATCACCAAGGGCGCGAACACGGATGTTGAAAAAGCGCGGTTGATCTACGAGTGGATCGTTGACAACACCTTTCGGAATCCGAAAACGAGGGGCTGCGGCACCGGCGACATTCGCTTCATGCTGGAATCTAAAGATCTGGGCGGCAAGTGCGCGGATCTCAACGCTCTTTACGTTGGCCTGGCCCGCGCGGTTGGCCTTCCGGCGCGCGACGTCTATGGCATCCGCGTGGCCAAGTCCGAACTGGGATTCAAAAGCCTCGGTGCGTCGTCAGAGAAGGTGACGAAATCGCAGCACTGCCGCGCTGAGGTCTATCTTGGCGATTACGGCTGGGTGCCTGTTGACCCCGCGGACGTGCGGAAAGTGGTGCTCGAGGAGCCACCGGGAAATCGCTCCCTCGACGACAACATGGTGAAGAGTTCCCGCATGCGGCTATTCGGGTCCTGGGAGATGAACTGGATGGCCTACAACTTCGCGCACGACGTCGCTCTACCCGGATCGAGCGGAGCGCCACTGGCCTTTTTCATGTATCCGCAAGCGGAAACAAACGAAGGCCGGCTCGACTGCCTCGATCCCGATGACTTCAAGTATGAGATCGCGTCGAAGGAGACCACGTCAGCGAACGGCTGAGGAAGCGGACCTGCAAGTACCGTCCTCGCGATAGTAAGGAGGCGGCACAGTCGCTGCATGAGATCGGGCGCGCGTCCCGAGGTCAGGTAGTTAGCAGGCGGCAGGAATCTGACTCTTCGTCGAGAGGTAGATCTGCCTCCGGACAATCGCTTTCACGGATCGTTGTTTTGGGATGCTCTTCCGCTGACGGCTCGGGCGCTGGGGGCTCTGGGCTGTCTGGGATAGCCGGACTTCTTTCATTGATCAGGGGCGTGAGCCAGGGACTCTGCAGTGCGGCTAAAGCAAGCTCTTCCTCCAGGCCGTTGTAGAGCGAATCAGCCAACTCCTCTCGTACTTTGTCCGCGTAGTTTTCCCCGTGCATTCTTCGGAGCGATTCAAAGATGCACCGTGTAGTGGTTGCGCCCACCTTTGCTTCGATGAGGTTACGGGGTTTGCCGGACTTGTAGGTCCTCAGTGCGTTGCGAAAGGTAAGCAGCGAATCACCCTGGCTCTTCTCGAGGTCCTCAGCAAATGCCTGGACAAACTGCATTTGAAAATTGGAGCGATCTTTGAGGTTCTGCTCGAGCTCCGCGAATTGTGCGGTCAGCGTTTCTTTCAGCTTCTTGACGTCGGCGGCATTGGAATCCCACAGTTTCTGGACTTCCTTGGCTAGAGCCCGCGCGTATTCGTTACGCATTTGGACTGTGGCCCCGGCGGTAGCGGTTTTCGTCTGCTCGTCGATCATTTTCAGATTGAATCTGGCAACCAAGACAAACACGCCGGTCAGGATCAGTCCCACGATTGCCAGTGTCCCCATCTGCGTGTTGAGGACTTTCTGGTAATAAGACTCGTACTGCTTCTGCGTGCGCGTGATGTAGTCCTTCTCCATTGCGGCGCTGCTCGCCGCTTTTTCCGCGGCGTCAGCGCGCTCCTCGAGCTTCTTGAGGCGGTCTTCCTGGGTGGGGCGCGCGGCCTTTTGTGGCTGCTCAGATCGAAGGGCTGGGCTGACAAAAGCGAGAAGCGCAGCCAGAAGCAAGATGCGTTGGCGAATGGTATTCACGAGTCCGACTCCTGGCTGGGACTCTCAATTTAGTTGGCGGGGGGAGCGGTGTCACTGTGGGGAGCCGGGAGCGGTGTCCGAAGGGATACCGGCCGGAAGGGCTAGGCGTTTGGAGTGTTCTTCCATTGTGGAAATTCGCGCGCGGGAGACTTATTTAAGTTACATTACTAAGTTTGAGAGGTTACAGGTGGCGAGGAGAATTCCGTTACTTGGCGCTGCGGGCACCCGGGACGCTGCGAGAGCCCTGGCGCTAGACCACATCAGACGAACTGCGTAGGGAACCATGAAAAAGCGACTTCGAGTAGCGCGGTACGCGGCGTTAGTGATTCTGAGTCTGCTGAAGGCACGCCGGAATGCACCAGGAAGCGTACAAGACGGCCGAAGGGCTGTATCGCGTGATCTATGAGGCAAAAGGATATTGGTCCCGGCGTTAGAGATGACGCCGGCGAAAGCGGAGTGACGGGCTCGACAGCGGGCATGGCCGCAACCTTTTCTAGGACTGCACAGACGCGTAAACTGACAGAGTCGCGGGTAACGGAGGTGGCGTCTATGCTCCTGGATTTTTACCAACTGCGCGAGCAGCCGTTTGGCGTCTCGCCTGACCCCTCTTATCTCTACCCAAGCCGCACGCACTGCGAAGCGTTGGACTCACTGACCGAAGCGATTCTTTCTGACCGCGGATTCCTGGCGCTGATTGGCGAACCGGGCATGGGCAAAACGACGCTGCTGCATCAGGTCGCCGAAGCGATGCAGGACACGGTGAGAGCGATTTTCCTGACACAAACACAGTGCAGTTCGCGCGAGTTTTTCGAATACCTGATGAGCGAGCTGGGCGTGGATCCGGCGAACCTAAGCTTGGTGGGGATGCACAACAGGCTGAACGAGATTCTGTTTGCCGAGATGATGGCCGGACGGCGGTTTGTGCTGATCGTAGACGAAGCACAGAACCTGGAGGAATCGGTCCTGGAAACGATTCGCATGCTGTCCAATTACGAGACCGCGAACACCAAGTTGATCCAAGTGATTCTGGCCGGGCAGCCGCAACTTCAGGCGAAATTGCAGCGCGAGCAACTGGCGCAGTTGGCGCAACGGATCACGGTGATGACGCAGTTGCAGCCACTCTCTGGCGCGGAAACGGCGGCATACGTCCAACACCGGCTGCTGATAGCCGGCCATGCAAACGGCGAACTGTTTGAGCGGGGGGCATTGGCACTCGTTGCAGAGAGGAGCCGCGGGGTTCCGAGAGATATCAACAAGATCTGTTTTCGCGCGCTGGTGGAGGGATATGCGGCGAAATGCCGGACGATCTCCGCAGAGACGGTGGAGACGGCAGCCGGGAAACTGGAGTTTTTTGCGGGACCGCGACAACCAGCGCCAAATGTGAAGGCGGCGCAAGCGGTGGCCGCGTCGAACAGCAAGCCGCGCGTGGTGGGCCTGAGGCGTCGCCGAGCACGGAGAGGTTTCGCGTTGCAAGCACCTTCGGTGACGAGCCGAGCGATTTGGCAGGGAGCATTGATGGCGGCGCTACTGGTGGCAGGCGTGGCGCTGCCGTACCAGGGAGCGAGGCGTGTGAGGGGATTGTTGCGGACGGACGCAGCGATGATGAATGTGTTGGCGCCGAGTTCAGCCGTGAATGCTGACGATCGAAAGAGCCAAGCCTCGCTTGGAGACGAGCGCCGCGGGACAATCGACGCGGCGATGGCGGTGGCGGATGCGCCATCAGCGACGGCCATTCGGGTGGAAACGCTGGTCTCCAATACGCAACGCTGGGCGAATAACGGTTACGGGCAGCCGGGAAATCAAGCGGATGAGGACCTGCTTCCGCTCGGACCGCGGCTCTCGCTGACACGGGAGTTGGGGCTGAGTGTGAGGCGCATCGCCATTGATCCGGGCCACGGCGGATCCGATACGGGGACCAAGGGGCCGAACGGGCTGATGGAAAAGGATCTTTGCCTGGACGTGGCGCTACGGCTGGGACGCCTGATTGAAGAGAGCATTCCCGACGCGCAGGTGATCTATACGCGGATGGACGACCGGTTCGTTTCGCTGGAGGAGCGGACGGCGATCGCCAACGAGGCGAAGGCAGACCTGTTTATTTCGATCCACGCAAATTCGAGCGGAAGCCCGGAAATCCGCGGCGTAGAAACCTACTATGTGAGCCTGGCGGGCTCGCGTGAAGCAGGGGAACTGGCGACACGCGAAAATGCCGAGGCGAGCTATTCGCTGCACAACCTTCCGGAGCTGGTGAGAAAGATCACGCGCAACGAGAATCTGACGGAATCGAAGCAGCTGGCCACGGATATTCAGACCGCGCTTTCGCAGCGGCTGCTGCTGGTGAACGGCGGAGAGAGAAACCGTGGGGTGAAACGCGCTCCGTTTCTCGTGCTGACCGGAGCGAATATGCCGTCGGTGCTTTCCGAGATTTCGTTCGTGAGTAACCCGAGCGATGAAAAGCTGTTGTTTGAGAGTGCGCAGCGGCAGCGCATCACGGAAGGGTTGTACCGTGGAATTGCGGAGTACCTTGGGCGAATGCCGAGCCGCAGGAGTGTGGATCGGCCAACCACGGACGAAGAACACCGGGTTGCCTCGACGGGAATCGCGGCAACTGTTGGCGAAGGAAGCCGCACATCGCTGGACGGACTGAGTGCGCCGGGGACACGGCCGTAGGTGTTGAACGGCGAACCAGGATCTTTGCTCGCGAGAATTCTTTGATAACTTCACGGTTATATGTCACAGCATCGATAAGGTCGCGCGGTCTATAATTCGCGTTTATGACTTTAGGCGCCCGCATGTTCAGTCCACGGTGGTTTTCCCTCCTTCTGGTACTGCTGTTCGCGCAGTCCGTTTTTGCAGCGACAACGATGGTGGGAGTGGTTCGGGAAGCTGGGAAAACGCCGGTGGAAGGGGCTGCGGTGATCCTGGTGAGCAGCACCGGACACCTGGAGACGTCGACCTCGGCAAGCGGCCAGTTTCGATTCGCGGAAATTGCGGCGCAGGGCTACCGGCTGAGCGTGCGCTTTGCGGGAAAAGAGTGGAGCGGAACGCAAGAGTTAGTGGTGCAGGACGGCGTGCCGGTGAACGTGGAGGTTGTGCTTTCGGACAAAGATCAGACGCTGAGCGTGGTGCCGGTGATCGGGAATACCTCGATGCAGGGAAGCGGCGGGACAACGCTATCGAGCACGGAAGTGTCGAGTTTGCCGCTGAATTCGCGCGACTTCAGCAAATTGCTGCTGCTGGCGGCGGGCACGATGACGGATTCGAATGGCTCGGCGAACTTCACACAGCAGTTTACAGTGAACGGACAGCGCGGGACGGCGTCGGTGTTTGCGATAGATGGGGCGGACAGCAGCGACCCGGAGATGGGCGGGGCGACGTTTTCCAATTTCAATGTGGACGCGATACAGGAGGTGCAGTCGAGCGCCGGAGTAATGCCCGCGGAGATTGGCAGGGGAGCGGCGGGCTTTACGAATGTGGTCACGAAGCCAGGGACGGATCAGATTCATGGCAGCGCGTTTGAGTTTGTGCGAAATGCGGCGTTTGACGCACGGAATTTCTTCGATCATGTGAATCCAGAGGACCCGCGACGGATCCCGCCGTTTGTGCGGAATGAGTTCGGCGCGACGAATGGCGGGCCGGTGGTGCTGCCGGGCCTCTACGACGGACGGGGGCGGACGTACTACTTCGGGGAATATCAGGGATTCCGGCAGGTGCTAGGGACGACGCAGGTGTTTGCAGTGCCGACAGCGGACGAGCGGCAGGGAATCGACACGACAAGCTATGCCGGTGACACGTTGTACGTGCCGGTGAGTCCGGCGATTGCGCCGCTGCTGAACCGGTATCCTCTGCCGAACGATCCGCAGGGGGCGTTCGGCGCGCGGACGTACGCGACTTCGTCGAAAGTAGTGACGGATACGAACCAGTTTTCGGTGCGCATCGACCAGAAGTTGACAGACAGCGCGGAACTGTTTGGGCGCTTCAGCCTGAATCAAGTGGAAGGGCCGACGACGAATCCGGATCAGACGGCGATTGATCCGAGTTTTGGGGTGACCTTCTTCGATCATCAGCGAAGCGCGGCGTTGCGGTGGGCACAGAAGGTGACGCCCGCGTGGAGTTTCACCACAGAATTCGGATACATCCGCAGCACACCATTTTTCCCGACCACGAATGCGGTCGATCCGGCGCTGACGTACGGCGACGGCCTGTATCAGGGATTCAATACCGCAGACGGATCGATATTCGGGTCGTACGGAAATTTGTACCAGATGAAAGCGGACGTGACCTATCTCCACGGGACACATACGATTCGGATCGGCGGGGAAGTGCGGCTGAACAAGGATGCGACGATTTTCGGGATGAACCCGAACGGAATTTATACCTTCGGCGGAGGGACGGCGTTTTCGCCGGTGCAGATTCTGTCGGCGAGCGGGCAACATAACATCAATGTGGGCGACCCGCTGCCGGATGCGCTGACGGGATTGTTGACGGCGACGCCATACGCTTATTCGGTGACGGCGGCGGCGAGCGTGACGCCGAAGGGGGACAAGTTCGATGAGGCGGCCGTGCGGCGCGAGGCGTACAACTTTTACGTGCAGGATTCGTGGAAGATTTCGCCGCGGTGGATGATGAATTATGGCGTGCGATATGAGGTGAACAGCAGAATCAAGGAAGCGAAGCACCGGACGTCGATTGGAAGACCGGTGGCCGTGGGACAGCCAGACGCATCGTTTACGACGCCGGGAGCGAGCGTGATTTATCTGTACAATCCGCAACCGGCGTATCCGGTGGACTGGAGCGGGCTGGCACCACGAGTGAGCGTGGATTTTTCGGTGACGAATAAGACCGTGTTGCACGCCGGTGGAGCGATCACAACGCTGCTGCCGAATCTGTGGTTCGACAATTACATGACCGGTGGAATTCCACTGGTATTTCAGCCGATCATCACGGCGAGTAAGGACACGCGGGTGCCGTTTTCGAATACGGCGGTGGCGCTGCAGGTTCCGGAAGCGTACGCAACGAACGGACAGCCGCTGTTCCCGAACGGAGACAGTTCGGCGGTGGCGGCAAATACTCAGATCGACCTGCAGCGATTCCAAAACGATTTGAAGGCGCAAACAGGGGAGGTGCAGTTGTTGACCTCGGGGACATTTTGGCGCGGCTTCAAGAACGGGTACATCGGGACGTACACGGTAGGGGTGGATCACGACTTCGGGCCAATTAAGGCGAGCGCGGCGTATGTGGGAACGGCGGGGATTCACCTGGCCAGCGTGTTTTCTCCGAACGCGTATAACGGAGCGGAGCCGGGGTTTGCGCCATTCACGCAGTTTGATGCGCAAGGACACCCGACCGGCGGTTTTGGTCCGATTTCGCTGATGAACAGCGGCTCGCACTCGAGCTATAGCGCGGTTCAAGCGAGCGTTACGCAGAACTACTCTTCGTACGGATTGAGTTTTCAGGCCAGCTACACCTATTCGAAATCGATGGACGATGTCAGTGCGCTGCTGGGGGGAGTGTCGTCGAACGCCGGCGTGATTCTGCAGACGCTGCCGCAGGATCCGTTCAACCCTGGGGCGGAAAAAGCGGTGTCGGTGTTCGATGTGACGCAGGTTTTTTCGTTGAGCCTGATGCAGGATCTGCCGCTGAACAAAGTAGGGTTTTTGAAGCCGGTAAGCCGGTATGTGACGGCGGGCTGGCAGTTCTTGAATATCACAACGTTAACCACGGGGCCGCCGTTCAGCGTGTACTCGGGAATTCAGCAGACCGGGATGGGCGCGGGAGGGACGGACCGGCCGGACCTGGTGTCGATGCCAGAGTTATCGACAGGACGGACAATTCGAGAGGACTATTTTGGGCGGGGCGCGAACAATGCGTCGTTTTTCTCACTACCGATCGGCGTGCCGGACGGGACGGGGCCGAATCAGGGACGATTCGGGACGCTGGGGAGGAACACGTTTCGCGGGCCGGGATTCCACCAGTTTGATATCGCGCTGATCAAGAACACGTCGTTCGGGAAGCGCGGCGGCGGAGAGTGGGGCATCCTGCAATTCCGCGCGGAGTTCTTCAATATTTTCAACATTGTGAATTTTGGATTGCCGTCGAATACGGTGCTGGGAAGCGGGTTCGGAACAATCAGCCGGACGGCAGGATCGTCGCGGCAGATTCAGTTGTCGCTGAAGCTGGTGTATTGAGATTTCGCTGAAGCTCAGCAACACTGGGGCGGGCCAGAGAAGTTCTTTTTTTACTCGACAACAAAATCGAATAGAATCAGGCGAAATTCAACGCCAGCGTGTGGTGCAGGGAAACGCGGCAGTTCAGGTCGACTCCAATGAAACTGAATGCATCGCTGTTGCGCAGCACGATTGTGGCGGCACTGGGCGGATTGCTGTTTGGGTTCGATACCGCGGTGATCGCGGGAACCACGTCGGCGCTGTCGGAGTTGTATCACCTCAGCCCGGCGGCGTTGGGCGTAACGGTGTCCAGCGCGCTGCTGGGAACCATTATCGGTGCAATGACGGCCGGGTATCCCGGAGACAAATATGGGAGGCGCGACAGCCTGCGGATCATGGCGGTGCTTTACGTAATTTCAGCGCTAGGATGCGCGTTCGCCGCGAACTGGGGAATGCTGGTGGTGTTCCGGGTGATTGGGGGACTGGCGATTGGCGGTTCGTCGGTGCTGGGACCGATGTATATCGCGGAAATCGCGCCGGCCAAGTTTCGCGGGCGGCTGGTGGGATTTTTCCAGTTCAACGTGGTATTTGGAATTTTGCTCGCCTACTTTTCGAACTATGTGGTGGGGCTATTCAATTTGGGCGCGGCGGAATGGCGCTGGAAATTGGGCGTGGCAGCCATTCCGGCGGCGGGATTCCTGTTGATGTTGTTCGGAATTCCGCGGAGCCCGCGCTGGCTGGTGAAACAGCGGCGAGTGGATGAAGCGCGCGAGGTGTTGAAACTGATCGGCGAAGAGAACTACGAGCAGGAATTGAAAGACATCGTGGAATCGATTGATGCAGATCATGTGAGCGCGGACGAGCGGTTCTTCTCGCGGAAGTACCGGTTGCCGATTTTCCTGGCGGTGACGATTGGACTGTTCAACCAACTGGCGGGGATTAACGCGATTCTGTACTACCTGAACGCCATTTTTGCGGACGCGGGATTCAGCAAGGTGTCGGCGGATTTACAGGCGGTGGCCATCGGGTTCACGAACCTGGTGTTTACGATGATCGCGATGATGCTGATCGACAAGGCGGGACGCAAGAAATTGCTGCTGATCGGATCGGTAGGCACGGCGCTATGTCTGGCGGGTGTGGCGGCGGTTTTTCTGTCGTACGAGCATAAGGAACTATTGGTGTGGCTGCTGGTGGGATACATTGCGTTTTTTGCGTTTTCGCAGGGTGCGGTGATCTGGGTGTATATCGGGGAAGTGTTCCCCAACCGGGTGCGGGCGAAGGGTCAGAGCCTGGGAAGTTTTTCGCACTGGTTTATGAATGGAGTGATTTCGCTGGTATTCCCGGTAATGGCGGCAAAGTCGGGCGGATATCCGTTTGTGTTTTTTGCGGCGATGATGGTGCTGCAGTTCGTGGTGGTGTTGCTGTTTTATCCGGAGACGAAAGGGTTGTCGCTGGAGGAGTTGCAGAAGAAACTGGGGATCAGCTAGGGAAAACGTGAAGACCAGACCCACCCTTTGCAAAAGCCGCAAAGGGTAAGCCACCCGCGGCTGGCGTAAAAGCCAGTGCTACATGGGCCGCGCTCGAAGCAGTCGCGCTTACGGGTCCAAAGAACCGCCACTACAAAAGATTGAGACCAACAACCCACCCTTTGCAGAAGGCGCAAAGGCCCATTCTATTTGGAAAGTTTGCCGACGTAAGTGCCGTAGGGCGCCAGGGTGACGGATTGGAAAGCGCCGGCGGAGGCTTCAGCGCCATTTTGCAGCAGGGTGGCTGCCTGCGCGCCGGCAAGAGCCTGCTTACTCAGGTCGAAGTTGGCGGTTTGCGTGGTCGCGGACATGTTGAGGACGACGATCACGGCGGTGTTTTTGTATTGGCGGAGGTAGGACATGACGTTGCGGTCGGTGGTGTTGAGCGCGACGTAATTGCCTTCGCGGAGGGCCGCGTCATGCTTGCGCAGGTTCAACAGCTTCCTGTAAAAGTTCAGAAGCGAGCTGGGATCCTTGGATTCGGATTCGACATTGTAGGTTTTCGCGCTCGCGGGAACCGGGAGCCAGGTTTTGGGACCGGTGGTGAAGCCGGCGTTGGGGCCGGGAGTCCACTGCATGGGAGTGCGCTCGCCGTCGCGGCCTTTTTCGAGGGGCCAGCCCAAGCGGCCGATAGGGTCCCGGACGTTTTCCTTGCGGACAGGATCGCTGTTCTTCATTCCAATTTCTTCGCCGTAATACATGATGGCCGTGCCGCGCAGGGTGAGATAGAAGGCAGCCATGAGCTTGGCGATATCGTCATTGTTGGCGCTGTCGCCGAGACGCGTATAGGAGCGAATGATGTCGTGATTGGTGATGACGTATGTGGGCCAGAAGCCGGAGGAATCGATGGCGGCGATGTGATTGCGGAGCACCGGCGCCGAGAGGGGCAGGCGAGTCAGGATGAGATCCATGGGCATCTGAAGCTCGTCGTTGTGTTCGCCGTAGTAGTCTTTTAGTTCTTTGACGTCGTCGGTCCATGTTTCGCCAATCAGGACGGCGTTGTGCTCGTCGGCAACTTTACGCAGACCTTTCAGCGCGACATGCATTTCCGGCTGCTTCTTATTGAATTTTTCAATCATGTTGGGACGGCCGAACTTATCGTTGCCGGTGGCGAGAGGATTGTCGGTGAGGTGAACGTCTTCGAACATGGTGTCCACAGCATCAAGCCGGAAACCGACTACGCCGCGCTTGTACCAGAAGCGCGTGGTATCGAACATGGCCTTTTCGACGGCGGGATTGCGCCAGTTGAGGTCGGGCTGCTCAGGATAGAAGTAGTGGTAGTAATACTGTTTGGTGGCGGGATCGAACTTCCAGGCAGAGGTGCCGAAGGTGGAATTCCAATTGTTGGGCGGCTGATCGGGGCCTTTGCCGTCGCGCCAGATGTACCAGTTGCGGTGAGGTGAGGTGCGCGAAGTTCGGGAGTCGATGAACCACTTGTGTTGATCGGACGTGTGATTGACGACGAAGTCGAGAATGACCTTGATGTTGCGTTTTTTGGCTTCAGCGACGAGGCGATCGA
>Ga0335077_10008509_pt1 | contig 12740 bp, 10 predicted proteins | sample Lox_Sample_31_FD_207151 | JGI IMG/M metagenome (GOLD analysis project Ga0335077, IMG submission 207151) | Soil microbial communities from Loxahatchee National Wildlife Refuge, Florida, United States - Lox_Sample_3.1 | ecosystem: Environmental > Terrestrial > Soil > Wetlands | place: USA... | reverse complement strand
CGGTCCGGCCAGCCGCGGAAGCGCACGTGCGAGGGCTGTCGGGGGTGAAGGTGGTGATCCTGCCCGACGCCCTGCTGCAGCGTCTGTCGGACACGGAGACCAGCCAGGGCGTGATGGCGCTGGTGAAACCTCCAGTTTGGAACATCGGCCAGTTGTTTCGCGGTCGCCCCCTGGTGGTGGTGCTGGACGGCCTCCAGGACCCTGGCAACGCGGGAACCATTGTTCGCGCGGCGGAGGCGTTCGGGGCCACCGGCGTGCTGTTCCTGAAAGGAACCGCCAGCCCGTTCAGCCCCAAAACGCTGCGTGCTTCGGCGGGTTCGCTGTTCCGGATGCCGTTCCTGGCGGGAGTCGAGCCGAGCCTGGCGTGTGCGGCGCTGCAGCAGCGGCGCGTGGAGCTTTATGCTGGCGTGCCGGCACGTGCCGAGGCGTCCACGCGCCCGATCAGCGACGTGGACTTCACCGCCGCGTGCGGCCTGGTGATCGGCAGCGAAGCCCACGGTGTGGGCGGAGAGTTGCGGTCGGCGGCGCTCGATGTTTCCATCCCCACTGTGGGAGTGGAATCCTTGAACGCCGCGGTAGCTGCCGGCATCCTGCTGTACGAGGCCCGGCGCCAGAGGGCACAGCGGCCATGAGCCTGTTCGACACCACACCGCCCGAAGCGGAACGGGAGCCGGTGGATGCCAAGCGCCCGCTCGCCGAGCGGATGCGGCCGGAGCGCCTGGAAGACTACATCGGGCAGGAGCACATTCTCGGCCCCGGCAAGCCGCTGCGGCGGCAGATCGAACGCGACGAACTGAGTTCCATTATCCTGTGGGGGCCGCCGGGAGTGGGCAAAACCACCCTCGCGAAGCTGATCGCGCGGGTTACGCGGTGCGAGTTCATCCCGTTCAGCGCGGTGCTGGCCGGCATCAAGGAAATCAAGGCGGTGATGGCCGATGCGGAGAAGTTGCGGCGCATGGGCCGCCGCACGATCCTGTTCATCGACGAGATCCACCGCTTCAACAAGGCGCAGCAGGATGCGTTCCTGCCGTACGTGGAGCGGGGCGACATCATTCTGATCGGGGCCACCACCGAGAACCCGTCGTTCGAGGTGATTTCCGCGCTCCTCTCACGCTCGCGCGTGTATGCCCTGCGCGGGCTTACGGTGCCCGAGATTGTGACTCTGCTGACCCGGGCGCTGCCCGTGATCTCGCTCGAAGCGACTCCCGAACTGCTGGAACAGATCGCTATCTATTCGAATGGCGACGCACGCCAGGCCTACAACACCCTGGAGGCCGCGGCTGCCGCGTCTGCGGGAGTGCTGAGCGAGCGCGCCGTGCAGGACGCGATGCAGCGCAAGGTGCTGCTCTACGACAAAAGCGGCGAGGAGCACTTCAACCTGATTTCGGCGCTCCACAAGTCGGTGCGGTCGAGCGATGTGGATGCGGCGCTGTACTGGCTCACGCGCATGCTGGAGGGCGGTGAGGACCGCCTGTACATCGCGCGCCGTCTGATCCGGATGGCGAGCGAAGACATCGGGCTGGCCGACCCGCGCGCGCTGGAACAGGCTGTGGCTGCCATGCAGGCCGTACATTTTCTCGGGATTCCGGAGGGCGACCTGGCTCTCGGACAGGCGGCAATTTATCTGTCGATGGCGCCCAAGTCGGATGCCGCGTACCGTGCCATGGGAGCGATCCATCAGGACGTGGAGCAGACCATCGCCGAGCCCGTGCCCATGAATCTTCGCAACGCCGTTACGCGCGCGATGAAGGAGTGGGGCTATTCGGAAGGCTATCAGCATGCCCATAAACTGGAAGACGCCCTCCCCGACATGGAATGCCTGCCGCCGTCGCTGGCCGGCCATCGCTACTATTTCCCGACGGATCGCGGCGTGGAAAAGCGCATTGGCGAGCGACTGGAGGAGATTCGGAGGCTGAAGGAGAAGAAGCGGGAGGGGTGAACCCGGCGCGGATACCCATCCGCCCGGACACGCTCCACCGGCCGAGCCCATTGGCCCTCCACCCCACCGCACTCGCCGGAAAATCGCGCAGTATCGTACCGGCGGCAAGCAGGAGGGCCACGTTTCGGTCCAGGTAGGGGCCGCGGAACCAGGAAACACCGATCCGCAGTCCCCGGCATAACACAACGGTACTTCCGGCACCGGGGGCGCGGACCGAGTGACTATAGACGACTGACTAGGCATAGTCCGTCTCAAGTGAATCGGGCAATTGTCCGAGTGATGTCAAGCGCCGGGTGAATGCCAGCGACCGACTATTCAGGGTAGCGAGATTCGATATAAGTTCCGGTGTACCGTGGTATGCACGTACGCAAAGTGTGCGGGGTCCTTGCCGGGTATGACTTGACCGCGTGCGATCGATTGGGCTCCCGGTACCACACTAGCTTTCGCCCGCGGTTCGATCCCGCCGCGCGGAAATTCGGGCAGGGTCTCTCCGGGCCCCACCGGAATCGCTAAACTTCGTCCGGGACTGGTTAGCGAAGCAGCTTCGACCGGAATCACCAGGAACTTTCCGTTGGAAGACCACTTTGGAACACAGAAATTTGCGCATAGGATCCGTGGAGGTCCACCATCGATGGGAATCGCCTCGAACTCGACTCCAGCGCCCTCAGCGACAGGAACCCTGGCTATTACCCACCGGCGCCCGGGCGAGATATCTTGAAAGGTATTGATTGGATAGGGGAACACCTTCGAACGCCCGGAGCCGTCGGGGTTCATCTGCTCGAGATAGTTGAAGTTTCCCTCCGCGGCTTGAAAAAAGATCTGGCCCCGCGGTCCGAAGCGCGGCCGCGTTTCACCGGACGCACCGATTGCCCGGGCGGGGGCGCTTCGGTCGACAGGGGCGAGCCACAGTTGCGTGCTTCCGGCCCGCGTCACCGTGGAAAACACCACTTGTTTACCATCCGGCGAAACGTCGTAGGCCAGCATGGATACTCCTGGGAATACGGCGTCACTCTTGCCGGACTCGACCATCATGCGCCAGAGTTCCGGGCCTGCGCTATCCGACCCACGCTGCAGAAGATAGTACAGAACGGTGTCGTCCGCGCTAAAGGAAGGATCCGCGCCAAAGGAATGACGGAATCTGTCCGCCGCTATCTCTCCCTCCGACGACAAGGGCCGCTCGCCGTTGGCATCGTGAATCCAGATGGCGCTTTCGTGCACTCCCATCGCAGTGATGAGGGAGCGGCCATCCCCCTCCACGGCTACGCCTTCGGCTTCGATCGGGCCAGACGTGATCTGCTCCGGCTCTCCGCCCGCAAAGCCCTGGCGCCACAAGTGGCTGTGCCCATTTAAGGAAGCTGTGAAATACATCCACGACCCATCTGGTGACCAACCAGCGGATGTGCACTTGCCTTGAGGGCCTATCGGCTTGGCGGCGAAGCGGCTGTTGAGGGAAATCAGCCGGCAGGGCGCCCAATCCCCGTCCTCGTCCATCTCGACCACCAAAGCCGATTGGTGGTCGGGAGAAGGCGAAGAGTAATGCGCCATGCCCCGCTGGTGTGATGGGAAATAGAGTTCGCTAAATTCCTGGCTGGCCGCCGTTCCAGTAACGATTCCCATATGCTGGCCGGAGCGGATTCGGGAGAAGAGAAGCTGGTGCTGGTCGAGCCAGGTCAGACCCGCCGCGTTGTTCAGAAAAAGGTGCGGGTCGCCGCCGAGCACCGAGACAGTATAGGTAGTCCAATTCGTATGTTGCAGTACGCTATATGCGATCTGAGCCCCATCGGGTGTGAACGCCAGATTGTATTTCGAGCGCGGGTCGTCGGTAACGCGTCTGGCTTCGCCGGTGGGGAGCACCTTGACGTAGATTTGGTCCTCTGTCAGGAAGCTGTTGCTTCCACGGATGAACGCGACCATGCGGCCGTCCGGCGAAAGGGCGGGAGCGAGCGCGGAGTCCGTAAAATCGGTTAGCTGCGTGTACTTCACTCCAGCCGGACGGACCCGAAGAGAAGGATACAGGGCCGCTCCGGTTATCGCCGACAGAGCCAGGAAGCACAACGTCAGGTGCGATCCAGCCACCCTTCGCACAGTAGGCGGGGGAGCAGGGAACATCGGATCCGGCTGTGACGGATCAGCAGGTGCCTCTGTGACGATTTGGTTTGGGCCCGCCGGCGCCGTACCGTTCTGATCTGCGCCATCCGGCTGGGGAGCGCCCGGTGTAACCGCAACCGGGGCAATGAACCGATAGCCCTGTTTGGGCAGTGTCTCAATATAGAGGGGCTTGGATGCTTCGTCGCGCAAGACCAACCGGACCTGGCGGATACAGTAGTTCAGGTTCTGGTCGAATTCGACGAAAGTTGCGTCGCCCCAGACGCGGGTGCGCAGTTGTTCGCGGGAAACGATCTCACCGGCCCGCTCCAGCAGCACGCCCAGAACCAGTAGCGGTTGGGGCTGAATCCTGACAGCGCGGTCCTCACGGAAAAGCCTGCCCGCCAGGGAATCGAATTCGAAATCGCCGAAACGCAGCCGTCCGTTGCCGCCGCCGTCCAATTAGGGAAGCCTCTGCTTGCAATAGTTTACACCCTCAGGCCGGATGAGGACGTCCTCAGATGGAACTCATGTGAACTCATGCGGAACTCATGCGGTCAGTAGCGCGATTGGCGCTATATTTCGACCCGGGCTGACGAACGCGATTGCGATGGGTGACGCCGGTTTTCGATATGGTCAAACCCATCTCTCGTAGTTTCGGGCGGCAGAAAGAGGAAACATCATGAGAGCAATAACAGCAACATTGAGCGCGGCGGCTGTCGGGATGCTATTCGTGCCCGCGGCCAGCGCGTGCGCACCGACACAACTGCAGGCGCCGTTCGCTATGCGACAACTCAGAATTGAACCCCAGAATCCCCTGGAGTTGTTTACACCTGAGAGTCTCGCCCGCGACCAGAGCAACGCGGCAGCGGTGAGCGTCGCATCCATCGTGGGAATGTGGAATATTCAGTTTCTCTCCCAGGGCAACACCGCCCACAAGCCAGCCATCCCGGACGGGGCCATGATCGACTTTGGATACAACCAGTGGCACAGCGATGGGACCGAGATTCTCAATTCCGGCGCTCGAGCCCCGGCGCAGGAGAATTTCTGTTTAGGGGTATGGCAGAAAACTGGAAACTCCACTTTCCAGCTGAACCATTTTGCGCTGAATTACGACCCCACCGCGGGAACGTTGCTTGGCAGGATCAACATCGTAGAAACTGTTACCTTGTCTCCTGGCGGCACCACCTACAGCGGCACGTTTGTCTATACGGTCTTCGACACCAAGGGAAACAAAACGGACCAACTCACCGGTCAGATTACAGCCCAGCGGATTACCGTGGACACGACCCTTCCGTAAACGGGGGTCGTCAAGTGTAAACGTTCAATAGCAAACCAATTGTCATCTTCGTGTTGCCGGGACTGGTGGCGCGCCAGCGTTCAAGGCCGAGCATTGGTTCCGCCGACGCGAAGTGGCAGGAATTGATGGGCGAAGGAAAGAGGCTGACCGAGCAGAACCGATTGGCGGATGCGGAGGACGAGTGCCAGCCGCAGTGGGGGAGATCCTGTCCTCTTCGCGATCGGTCTCGGCCCCACGAATCCCGGCGTAGACCCCGGACAGCCTTTTCCGTCCAGTCCCGCGGTGTCAAGCGCCGAGCGGATTCCAGACGACCGAAAGGTCCAACACGAAGCCGGAGACCGGTCCCTCGCCGGTGATGGAATCGATGTCAGAGCGTGTCTCCACTTCCGCCCCGGGACGATAGATCTCGACTGACCGATGGTCCGGATCGATGAGCCAGCCCAATTGCGCGCCGTTCGCGAGATATTCCCGCATCTTCTCACCGAGTTTTCGTTTTCGATCGGAGGAGGATTTCAGTTCAATCACAAAGTCTGGGCAGAGGTGCCAGAAGCCAGCGCGGCTGGTTGGATCGAGCTGAGCGATGCGGCTCTTCAGAGTCCACGCGTCGTCGGGCGATCGGCGAGCACCGTTAGGAAGGACGAAACCGCAAGAAGGGCCGGTGACAATACCTCGACCGTCACGCTCAGCCCACGCAGATAGCTCCGCACCGATCCTGGAATTCTGCACACCTGTATACGAATAGCCCGGCGGCATGACGATGAGTTCACCTTCGGCGGTCATCTCAAAGAAAAGGTCGGGATGCTCGGCGCAGAATGCGGCAAACTCCTCGTCGGTCATGGGAGGGGCCGACAGAGTCGCTGGCAGGAACGCGTCATCGATCGCCAGCGTCATGCCTTCAGTCTAACGCGACGAAGCCGGAACGTCCTCTACTTGGGGTTCGACACGAAACGGTAGCCTACTCCGCGCACCGTCAGCAGATGGCGCGGCTTGGTGGGGTCCGATTCCACGTAGCGCCGGAGCCGGACGATGAAGTTGTCGATGGCGCGGGTGTCGGTGTCCTCGTGCAGACCCCAGACCTCTTCCAGCATCGCCTTTCGCGACACCGGCTTGCCCTCGTGCTGAATCAGATAACGCAGGACGTTCGCTTCCATCAGGGTGAGGGGAAAGACCTGCGCGCCGACGTGCAGCTCCAGCAGATCGAAATGCACCGACTTGTCGCCGAACCGGTAGGTTTCCTTCGATTCCTGGACCGGTGACCCATTCGCGAACGAAGCCCGAAGCCACTCGCGCCGGCGCAGCAGGCCGCGCAGCCGTGCGATCAGGATTGCCAGCTCGAATGGCTTGGTGAGATAGTCGTCCGCTCCCGCGGCAAATCCGCGCAGAACGTCGTCCGGATGGCCGCGGGCGGTCAACATGAGGGTGGGGATGAATTGCCCGCTGTGGCGCAGCTCGCTGATCACCGCGAAGCCGTCCTTGCCGGGCAGCATGACGTCGAGCACCACCACATCGAAGGCCGGCTCCGGGGACTTCAAGACCTCGAGCGCGCCTTCTCCGGTATCCACCACCTGCACCTGGTAGCCTTCGGCCTCCAGGTTGAATCGCAGCCCATCGGCGAGGTGCTGCTCGTCTTCTACGATCAGAATGCGGCTCATTTGGCAATAGGAAGTTGCAGCACGAAGACGCTTCCGTGGCCTTCGCCGGCGCTGTCCGCCCAGGCGCGGCCGCCGTGCCGCTTGGCGACCGAACGGACGATGTACAGGCCCAGTCCGGTGCCTTTGACACGCGAGGAAATCGGTCCGGGCACACGGTGGAAACGCTTGAAGATGCGCTTGAGCTCAGTCTTGGGAATGCCCGGCCCCTCGTCCTTCACGCGCACCGAAATGAACTTTCCATCCACTTTGTGGGTTTCCACCGTCACCTTCACCTGGTTTCCGGAGTACTTTACGGCATTGTCGAGGAGGTTCGAAACCGCGGCGCGCACCTCCTCGGCATCCGCCAGGATGGTGGCCGGCGAGCTGGGGTGGAACTGGAGAGAGCCGTCCGGCAGGCCGTGAAGGTTTTGGGCGCGACGCATGCATTCGCGGATCAGTTCGCCGATCTCAAACCGCGTGAGATTCAGTCCGCGGCTGGAGGCGCCCATCCGTCCGGTGCGCAATACCTGTTCGATGGTGCTCAACAGGCGGTCGCTGTCCTCCAGCATGATGCGGTAGAACTCTTTCCGCTTGTCCTCGTCCACCGGACGGGTCTGCAGCGTCTCGAGGTACAGGCGGATGGAGGCCACCGGAGTCTTGAGTTCGTGGGTTACGGCGTTGATGAAGGCGTCCTTCTGCTCATTCCTCCGGATCTCACGGACCAGAAAGACGGTGTTGAGGCACACCCCGCTGATGATCACCAGGACCAGCAGAATGCCGAGCGCGAGGAGGATGCCGTGGCGCCAGTTCAACAGCCCCCAGCCGATATAGAGCAGGACGATGACGGCGATCAATCCGATGCCGAGGGCGATGAAGAACGCGATGGATTTGCGCCGGCCGGCAACAACCATGCTTCCAGCTTAAGACACTGCGCATCGGGAGCGGCACCTCTCTGGTAAGCTCGGCTTATGGAGAAGACCCGCCGGCATCAATACCGCATCCTGAATCGCTGGACCGGCAATCTGGGCACGGGCACTTCGAACTACCGGGCTTACAGCCGCAACCACGAACTGAGCGGCGAGGGAAAGAGCGGCGGGATTCCCGGTTCCTCCGATCCGATGTTCCGAGGCGACCGCACGCGCTACAACCCCGAAGAGCTGCTGTTGAGCGCGCTTTCGGCTTGCCATATGCTGTGGGTGCTGCACCTCTGCGCGGATGCCGGGATCGTGGTGACCGAGTATTCCGACGAAGCGGCGGGAGAAATGGTGGAGCACGCGGACGGATCGGGTGAGTATACCCGCGTGGTGCTGCATCCGCGCATGGTGATCACCGACGCCGCGCGGATACCGGACATGGCCGCCATTCACGAACGCGCCCATCAGGTCTGCGCGATGGCTCGCTCGGTGAACTTTCCTGTGGAACACGAAGTGACCGTGGAGGCTGGCTGAGCATATCAGGCCGACCGCAAGAAGACCACCCTGCGAATTGGGTCATCTATGCAGCGCGGCAACCAGCCGGAAAGCTATTCCGCTCCGGATGTTACTTGTAATAATCCCCACCGGGGACACACGCGCTACACGAACCACACTGCGAAGGTGCTGGACGCGCAACGGCACGCTGCAGTGGCGGTGCTGACCGCCGCGGATCCCAACCATCCGCCGGGAGACGGATGTGGGGGGGCGGCCAGAGAGCGCGAGGAGCGCAGCCGCAGTTCGCGGCGTGGAACTGCACGCCGCAGTCGCCGAGCGGCGGCAAGCCAACTCCTGCAACGTCGCCGGGCTGGGGGAGGGAAGCGACCCGGCGTTGAAGGCCGAAACCATCGTTTTCAGCGGCCACTACGATCATGACGGCGTGGCGCACGCATCATCCACCGCGCCGGCGATAAACCTTTCGGGCGCGGTGGGGTGGTGGAGCTGGCGCGTGCATTTGCGCTGAATCCGCAGCGATCGCTGCTGTTCATCGTGTTTGCGGCCGACGCTCGCGCTGAAATCAACTTCGACATGATCGGACGCAACCCAGCGGTCACCGGACGGGGAGGAACACCGGCGCCGGAAATCTCGCCCGATACTTGGAACGAGCTGGTGCTCATCGGCAGGCACTACAGTCCCGACTACCGGGCGGTGGTGGAGCGCGCCAACGTACGTCGGGTTCTCTTCCGCGGCGACCAGTATCCGTTCCTGGCTGCACGATATTCCGGCGGTATGGCGGTTCAGCGGCATCCCGACCACACCAGTTCACCGACACCGTGGAAAAGATCAATTTCGAGAAGATGACGAAGATCCTCAAGTTCGCATACCTTTCGGGATTCGAGTACGCGGACTCCCCGAAGCCGCCGAAACTGGAGCCCGGAGCCAAGGCCAAAGCCGCTCAGTGAAGACCGGCGAAGGTCGTGGGGCGGCGGCCGCTTTCGCGTTCGTTCGAGCAGAGCGCAGCCTCGGCGGGGGGCCGGGTATTTCGCTTTTCCTTCGCCTGCGATACACTTGAGACGTAATGCGCCTGCTGACGGGCCCGGCCGGGTCGGGCAAAACCGCGTTTGTCCTCGACCGTTTTCGCGAAGCACTCCGTGCGGGCAATGACGCGATTCGGCTACTGGTACCCACCGCAACGCTGGCCCAACACCTGCAAAACCGCATCGCGCGGGAGGGCTTTGTCTTTCGGCGGGGGCTGATCCAGACGCTTTCGGGGTTTGTGGAGACGTGGACCGCCGGGTTGCACCCGGTGCCCGAAGCGGTCTTTTACCTGATCGTGGAGGAGGCCGCGCAGACGGTTGGCCGGCCGGAGTTTGCGCGGGTGGTCCACCTCCCCGGGTTCTGCGCGTCGGTAGCGCGGACCATTTCGGAATTCTCTTCGGCGGGGTGCGACAGCGCGCGGTTGGCGGCGCATCTGCCGGAAGCGCCTTTGAGCGCCGCCTTTCTGACGGTCTACGAGGAGGCGGAACGCGAGCTTGCACGGCGAGGCTTGGCGTTGCGCGCGCAGTGCCTGGCACACGTAGCTTCGCGGATTGCGAACGAGGGGCTGCCAGGCATCGGCGCCGTCTGGCTGGATGGATTCCACGCGCTTCCGGATCCGGAGTTGGCGGTGATCGGGGCGATGGCGCGGCATGCCGATCTCACGTTGACTTTCGACGGAATGGATTCGCGGCTGGCTGCCATAGGCTTCCGGGAGGAGCGCTTGCCGGGCGGACGTCCTTCGCCGGCAAAGCTGCTGGTGAAGGCGCCCTCCATCGAGCGGGAGGTCGAAGAGATCGCGCGGCGGATTCTGGAGCAGGCGGCTGCGGGGCGGCCTTTCCGGGAGATGGCGATCGTGGTTCGGGCGCAGGAAACCTACGTCCCGATTCTGCGGTCCACGTTGGGAAGGTTCGGGATTCCGGCGCGCTTCTATTTCGACACGCAACTGCAGGAGCATGCGGCCATCCGGTTCTTAAGCAGCGTGATGGATGCGGCTTTGGGGGGATGGGACCACGCCGCTACGCTGTCAGCATTGCGGCTGGCGCCGCAGTTTCGGGACTGCGATGCCATGGACCGCTTCGATTTTGCGGTGCGGGAGCGGATTCCCGATAGCGGTATGGCAGCGCTGCGCGCTCTGCTGCCGGAGGATGCCGGCGGGATCGCGGGGTTGATCGACGAGTTTGCGGCGCTGGAGGCTTCGGCGACGTTGTCGCTCGCTCCCCGGGAGTGGGCCGCGCGTTTGCGAACGCTGCGGAATCTGCTGGGGCGCGCCGCGGTTCCCGTCAGGTCGCATGAGGAAGCGCTGGAGTGGCGCAGTCAGGCAGCGGCGCTGGACCTCTTCGACGAGGCTTTGGACGAGGCTGCGGAGGCACTAGGGGAGGGAAGTGAAGGCGGCCTCGCGGCGTTCTGGCGGGGCGTGAAATCCGTGCTGCGGCTCGAGCCGCTGCGCCTCCAGGACCGGCGCCGCAACGTGGTGCACGTACTCAGCGCTCCGGAGGCGCGGCAGTGGGTGCTCCCGGTGGTGTTCGTCTGCGGCATGGTGGAGAAGGAGTTTCCACAGTTCCATCGCGCGGATCCGTTCTTTCCGGATTCGGCCCGGTGCCGGCTCAACGACGCGGGCATCCGGGTGCGGACTGCCGCGGAGTTCGAGCGGGAGGAGCGCGCGCTGTTCGAGTCGGCGATTACGCGGGCCACGATACTGGTGACGCTCTCGTACCCCGAATTCAACTCCCGCGGCGACCGCAATCTGCCGTCGATCTTCCTGGAGGACTTGGTGCTGCCGGTGCAGGAGTTCCGCGCCGTGAGGCGGAGGCCGCGGCGAGTTCCCGAGCCGCCTTCACGGGTGGAGATTCGCACGCCCGCGCTGTTGGAGATGCTGCGGCAAAAGACCGCGAGGCTTTCGCCATCCGCGCTGGAAAGTTATCTGCAGTGCCCGTTTCAGTATTTCGCTGCACGGCTGCTGCGGTTGCAATCGGCGCCTCTGCGTCCGGAGGAGCGGCTGGATTTTCTGACGCAGGGCAACATCGTCCACGCCGTGCTGGCGGCCTGGTGGACGATGCGGCAGCCGCTCGAACCGCTCTTCGAGCGGATCTTCGAGCGCACGCTCTCGGAGAAGCGGATCCCGCCGGGCTATCACACCGAGCGGTTGCGCAACATGATGCTCGAAGACCTGCAGGCGTTCGCTGCAGCCGACCGATGGCCGCGGCAGGCGTTCCGATCGCGCACGGAAGAGAAGTTCGTGTTTCCGCTGGATGAGTCGTTGTGCATCTCGGGCAAGATCGACCGCCTGGACGTCGCCGCGGACGGCAGCGCGTATGTGATCGACTACAAATACAGCCGCAAGGAGCGAACGCGGGAGCGGCTGTCGAACGAGAACCTGCTGCAGGCGCCGCTCTACCTCATGGCGGCGGAAAAGGAGTTCGGGGTGAGGCCCGCGGGAATGTTCTACATCGGGCTGAAGGGCGGGGTCGTGTATGCCGGGTGGAACGATAGCGCGACAAAAGGGCCTCCCCACGTGCCCTACGAAGCCGAGCCGTTTCCCGAGCAGTTTCTCGAACACGCCGCCGAGCGCACCCTGCAGGTGGTGGAGCAGATCCGCGGCGGCCGGATTGAAGTGACGCCCGCGGACACGGATCACTGCCGCTTCTGCGATGCGCGAGATATCTGCCGCGTGGAAACGGCCGGCACGGCGGGAAGATCTGTGGCGACCGAGAGAGCATGAAGGAGATCCGCCTCACACCGGCCCAGAAGAGTGCTGTCGATACAGCCAGGCGACAGAGCGACGCCTGCGTGGTGGCTGGTCCGGGGTCCGGCAAGACCACAGTGCTGGTGGAGTATTTTCGGCGGCTGGTGGCGGAGGGGGTCGATCCGCTGCGCATCCTGGCGATCACGTTCACCGAGAAGGCCGCCGGCAACATGCGGAAGAAGCTGGCCGAGGCTTTCCACGAGAATGCCGGAATCCGCGCCCGGCTGGAGCGGGCTTGGGTGTCCACGGTGCACGGTTTCTGCGCGCGGCTCTTGCGCGAGAACGCGGTGTTTGCGGGGGTGGATCCGCAGTTCTATGTGGCCGACGAACGAGAGTCGTGGCGCATGCAGCACGACTCCATCGCGAACGCGATGGAGGAGGTGTTTCGAGAGCATCCGGCGGGCGTGCGGGCGCTGATCCGTGGTTTGTCGGCGCCGGATTTCGAGGACGCCATACTCTCGGCTTACGATGCCATGCGCGGCGCCGGGATTTCGGTCGGGGAGCTTTCGCGATTTCCCGTGCCGAGAGGGGTGGGCCCGGCGGAGATTGCGGAGGCTGTCGCGGCCCTGCGGGTGGAGCCTTTGGTTGGATG
>Ga0335077_10008507_pt1 | contig 12740 bp, 11 predicted proteins | sample Lox_Sample_31_FD_207151 | JGI IMG/M metagenome (GOLD analysis project Ga0335077, IMG submission 207151) | Soil microbial communities from Loxahatchee National Wildlife Refuge, Florida, United States - Lox_Sample_3.1 | ecosystem: Environmental > Terrestrial > Soil > Wetlands | place: USA... | reverse complement strand
TGAGGCTTCCGAAGCGCTGCACGTCGCGGAGAGATTTCAGGGGCGGATTCACCTGCTTCTGACGGACGTGGTGATGCCGCACATGAATGGCCGGGAACTCTCCGAGCATCTTGTGCAGAAGCGCCCCGACATCAAAGTACTGTTCATGTCAGGACATACGGCGGGAGTTATTTCCCAGCACGCGCTGTTGGCGGACGATGTCGCCTTCATCGAGAAGCCGTTCTCGCACGACGCGCTGGCGCGCAAGATCCGGCAGCTACTTGATCCGGGGGCGTAGGGGACTGCTGATTTTCCGCGGTTGCCAGGCGAGTGTTCGGCGGGGCGAAGTGATGAAGATCACACACATTTGTGCGATTTGACCCACCCGGCCCATTCCTACACAACAGGGCGGCATGCCATCTCCCCCTTCATCCGCTTCTAATCCACACAAAATGCATGAATTGGAGGAGAATCGGCTTTTCCGACACCTCCCCGCACATTGGCCAAGCGTGTGCACTCCCCCTTTCTGTCGAATTCGTTCCCTTCAGAAAGGACGGCCCCATGGCGACCAGTGTTTTAGCTGCCAAGAGCCAGAGCAGATTTTTGACCTCCACTGTGCAGAGAAGGACTCATGCACCGTACGGATTGCCGACGACGGAGGACTGTATCAATTGCGGATTGCGGAGTGACCGGTTTTTCTGCAGCCTCTCGACGAGCGCAGCGAAGAGTCTGGAGAGTATCCGGCGGACGAGCTCGTATCCTTCGGGCGCGATTCTCTTCATGGAAGGCGAAACGGCACGCGGCGTGTACATCCTGTGTCAGGGCCGCGTGAAGCTGCTGACCACGAACAGCGAAGGCAAGACGCTGATTTTCAAAATTGCCAAACCCGGAGAGATTCTCGGGTTGAACGCCGCCCTTTTCGGGACCCCGCATGAAATTACCGCGGAGACGCTCCAGCCGGCGCAACTCGCGTATATCAGCCGGGAAGATTTCCTGAGGTTCATCAAGGACAACGGCGATGCGTGCCTGCAGGTGGCGCAACACTTGGGACGCGACTGCCATTCGGCGTATGAGGTGATTCGCTCGATCGGATTGAGCAATTCGGTCGAGGAGAAGCTGGCGCGCTTCCTCGTAGACTGGGCCTCCGGCGGGCAGATGACCACGGGCGGGCTGCGCGTGAAGCTGGCGCTGACGCACGAAGAGATCGCGCAGTTGATCGGGTGTTCGCGCGAATCAGTGAGCCGGAGCTTCAGCGAGTTCAAACGCCGGCGGATCGTGGAAGTGAACGGAGCGACGCTGCTGGTTCAGGACAAGGTGGCCTTGGAAACGCTGGCAATGATCTAGATTTGCTCTCCAGGAACTCACGCTCCGCCCGGAGTCGGCGGATCGCACAAGCGCGTTGTATTTGAAGAAGAATGTAGACGACCTTGCATCATCGGGTGGGCCAGTTTTTCTTCCGTTTGAGACACGCAGACCGAGTCGCCGAAATTCCGCTTATTCTTGCCGAAGAACGATGTTGGGATCGGCCCTGGAGGCCCGGCGTGCGGGGAGATACGCCCCCAGCGCGGCCATGGCCAGAAGAGCCAGAGTGACCAAGGCGACGAGGGGCCAATGGAAGCCCCTGGCGCCGACCAAGGCTGCGGTGGGTTTGCCCGTCACCAGGGTCAAGAGCAAGCCGATCAGGACTCCGCTGCCCGCCAGCGCCATGCCTTGTTTCAGCACCATCCGGACGACGGCGGCCGGGTCCGCACCGATGGCCATGCGGATTCCAACCTCGTGCCGGCGCAAGCTCACCGAATAAGTCATCAGTCCATACAATCCGATTAAGGCCAGAGTCAGCCCGAGTATTCCGAGTCCGGCGATGGCCTGAAGCACGACGCCGAAGGTTTTTGTCACGCGCACGTCGAAGAACTCTTCGATGGACCGTATGCCGTAAATCGGCTGGCGCGAGTCCAAGCGTCTCACCAGGTCGCGCAGCGGTTGCGTCGCAGCGGCCGAGGGTCCTTCGGTTTGGAGCAGGAGGATCATCCCATCGGTAGGGTTCTGGGCCAGCGGCAGGTAAAGGTAGTCCAAGGGCGCTTCGATCGGGAGAACGTATTTGCTCTGCTTCGCTACGCCGACAATCTCGGCGAAAGGTCCCTCCGGGCCATTTAGGCGCAGCCGCTTCCCGATGGCGCTTTGCTGCGGATAGTATTTGTGGGCAAATTGCTCATTGACGATCACCACGCGACTCGAATTCTCGCGGTCCGTCAATTGAAACTCGCGGCCTTCCACCAGAGGCACGCCAAAGGTGGCGAAGTAGCCGTCGCTGACAACGTTCGAAAACACGCTGAGCGCCTCAGTCCCGATTGGCAACTGGACACCCTCCGGGATGACCCTGGTGGCGCCGGATGTTGGAACCATGGGCATGGCATGGGTGAGGGCCGCCGACTTCACGCCCGCGAGAGTCCGCGCCTGGTCGGTCAGACGCCGGTAGAATTGCTTTGTCTGCTCCGCCGAGCTTCGAGCCAACGATGGGTTAAAACTGGCCGTAAGAACGTGGTCCGTGCGGAAACCGACGGGAGAGGAAATCATGATCCGCGCCCCGCGATATGCCTGGGTTGCGACAACTAGCAAGATAAGCGAACCGGCTACCTGCGCAATCACCAGCGCATTCCTCCCCAGGAATCGCCGCTGCTGGCCGGGAGCGGCCCCGCCGGACTTCAGGGCTGGGACAAGGTCGGGCCTGGTGCTTTGCAGCGCCGGCGCCAATCCAAACAGGATGACGCTCGCCACCGAAACCGCGAGCGCATACAGCAGAACTTGGGGGTCGAGTTTCACATCAATTATGAGGGGAACGTCGATCGGGACGCGCATCTGTGAAAACAGATTGGCGCCTGCTTGAGCGAGAAAGAGCCCCAGCCCCCCACCCAGGATGGCGATCAACAAACTCTCCGTCAAAAGTTGCCGGACTAGCCGGGCGCGTCCCGCGCCAATGGCCAGCCGCACAGCAATCTCCCGCGAACGGGCGGAGGCACGGCTGAGCATCAGGTTCATGACATTGGCGCAAGCGATCAGCAGCACCACAGCAGCCAGCCCGGACATGAAAAGGACAAGCTTTATGAGCGGTAAGACCATGAGGGATTGCCGGTAAGTCATAACCACGAACGAGCGGGTGCGGTTCGTCTTCGGATAGGCTTGGGCGAGCTGCTGGCCGATCACGTTAGCCTCGGCCGCGGCCTGCCCGCTACGGACCCCTGGCTTCAGCCGTCCCATCACCATGAGAGCTCGAACGTCGCGCGTTTCGAGTTCATTCTGAGGCGACGCGCCTGCCAGCGTAGGCTGCATGGCCAGTGGCACGTACAGGTCCGTGCGGAGCCAACTATTCGGCCCGGCGAACGATTTTGGCGCCACGCCAATCACCGTAAAGGGGAGGCCATTGAGGAAGAAGGTCTTCCCGATGACGTCCGGAGCCGACGCGAGTTCACTTTCCCAGAGATCGTGGCCGAGGATGACCACGGCATCGCGCCCAGGTACTGCGTCCTCATCGGGGCGGAAGTTACGTCCGAGTTCGGGATGCACATCCAGGACGCTGAAGAAGTTGCCACTCACCAACACGCCCCATTTCATCTGGGGTTGGGCGGACTTATTGGGGGCGAAGCCAAACTGAAAGAACTGGGAGGCGGTCAAACCGGCGAAGGAAGTGCTCTGCTTTCGAAAATCATCGAAATCCGGGTACGACAGCCAGGAATACTTATAGATGTTTCCGACACTTTCGCCGCGGAATTGCGCTTGGACCACGACGATTGCAGAAGGGTTTGGCACGGCCAGATGTGGAAACAGCAGGAACTCCGCCAAGCTGAAGATGGCGGCATTGACCCCAATCCCCAAGGCGAGCGAGACGATAGCAATGATGGCGAACCCGGGATTGTGCCGCAGCGTGCGCAGGGCGTAGCGAAGGTCTTGCAACATGATTCCCGATCCTTATGCGCTCTGATCGGGCACGTTGCAGGCCAACCCGCACGGTCTGTATCCCATTGGAAATGGGCGGCCTGCCTAAGGACTCCCAGAGTCGCTGGCTGTTTGAGTGTCCGCTTTCGAAAGAGGCCTGTCCAGAACCGAGATTCCCCGTGGCGAGGCAACACTCGTTTCCGGCGAAGATATCCGGGGCCAGAGACGATTCCGATCAAAAAAGCCCGCTCCGGGAAATTCGGAGCGGGCTCTTGGAACTCGTATGAAGGAACAACTACATCTTCAGGTAGAGAACGATCGCAATAACGAAGGTCAACAGCGAAAGGGTTTCGACGAAGACCAGGCCGAGGATCATGGAAGCGCGGATGGCTCCCGAGGCTCCCGGATTGCGCGCCATGCCCTCGCAGGCCGCCGCGCCAATACGGGACTGTCCCAGCGCGCCGCCGAAGGCGGCAAGCGCCATTCCGAAGCCCGCCGCGATCGCAAGGATTCCCGCGTGTCCGCTGGCCGGCTTTGCTCCTGCTTCCTGCGCAAACGCGGCAGGCGCCAATACCGCCAAAAGCGCCACCGCCATCAGTACCACAGCTGCTTTCTTCATTACTGCCTCCTTTAGAATGACGCCAGTTGGTGGTTCCCGGCCCAACGCCCTACAACCGGTCTCACGCTGAAGCGACAGAACTGCGAAACCTAGTGCTCATCTGCCGTGGCCATCCCGATGTAAATCGAGGGCAGCACGGTAAAGACATATGCCTGGATGATGGAAACGAACACATGCAAAAGGATGAAGGCGATCGGAATCGTCAACGGGAGAATTGCGATCACGGCGCCCAGGGCCGCAAATTTGGCCCAGCAAAACAAAGTGAGCTTCACCAGGAGCCCGAGGAAGATTGCGTAGAGCATATCGCTGGCGAAGATGTTGGCCCAAAGCCGGACCGTAAGGGACAAGACGCGGGCAGTGGTGCTCAGGAGTTCCACCGGGAAGATCAGCGGGGCAATCATCCAGTCGGGTCCGGCAAAATGCTTCATGTAGCCGAGCACACCGTGATGTTTGAGCCCCTGCCAGTTGAAATAGAGAAAAGTGACGCTGGCGCAGGCCAGGGGCACGACAACAATGCCCGTTGGAGAGGTGAACGCCGGAAACACACCCAAGAGATTGGAGAACAGGACAAAGATCGCGACGGTTCCCACCACGGCGACATGGTCGCGGGCGCCGTGGCCGACATTCTCGTCCAGCAGATCGCAAACGCCGAACTTCAGCGGGTTGGTCAGCAGCAACTCCGCAACCTGCTGCATCCCCCCGGGGCGCTCCACCGACAAACGGGAGCGCAGAATGAGCGCAAGAACCGTGCCCACAACAAGTATGGAGAACGACATAACCAGGTATTCGGGAATCGGCAATTCACGGTCGCTCGGCTGGATATGGAGCGCATGGAGCAGGACCAGGGCAATGGGCCCAAAGAGATGGTTCACCCAGTGGGTTAAGGCGCTTACGTGTTCTTCCATTCGTTAGTCCTGAGGCTGCAGGATCTCGTGCACACTGATCGTAAGGGTGGCCGCTCCCAAGGCGCACAAACCAAAAATCATGCTCAAAACGGGAACGTGCAGATATCTAAAAATAACATACACACTGAGGGCTATCAACCCGTAGCGGAACAGGGCGCGGAAGTACGTGCCGACGGGAATCTGCGCCTTGGAGCGGCCGGACTGGGCCAAGGCGGCTCCGGCGAGCGCGTCAAGGCCCTGCTTGAGCCAACGGAAATTGAGCCAGGCGAGGATGGAGCCAACAAGGATGCCAGCGCCCCAGCGCCAGGCGTAGAAGGAGCCCACGGGGACCGCGGCGAGAAGGCCGAGGATAAGAGTGAGATAGGAGATCCGGGATTCGGACAGGCGGTAGCGGGAGTCGTCGATGGTGGCGGAAGACACAGTGGCGTAGACCCGTTCCCGGTTATTTGGCCGGGAGGCGGCGGAGAACGTCGCGCAGGCCGGCGAAGAATCCGAAGAAGCCGAGGACCAGCATCAGGTAAGGCCCCGTATGGAGCCAGCGATCCAGAAGATAACCGAGGAAGCCGCCGACGAGGATAGCGCCAACGAGAATGAACGGGAGCTCCATGGCCATGGCGAACTGGCGCGAGAAGCCGGCGGCCTGCTTTTCGGCGGGAGTGGGTTGTGAGTGCTTGTTGTCGTTATTGGCCGAAGGCATAGCGCGCCAGCCGGGCGAACGGCTCAGGATACAACCCCGCGGCGAGGGAAACAAACACGGCGGCGCCCAGGGCGATGGCCTGCGCACTGCTCATGTGCGGCGCGGGAGCTTCGCCGGGCTTCTTCAGCCAGGCGTGCACGACAACACGGAAATAGTAGTACAACGCGGGAACGATATAGAGCGCGGCGAAAACGGCCAGGACCGGGTGGTGCGTTTCGATGAGGGACTGGAAGATGAAGTACTTCCCCATGAAGCCCGCGGTCGGCGGAATGCCGGCGAGGGAGAGCATGAAGATGAGCAGGAGCAGGGCAGCGGCAGGACTGCGCTGGTAGAGTCCGTCGAGATCGTCGAGTTCATCGCCAATGAGGCCGCGCTGGCGCATAACGATGACCACGGCGAAGGCGCCGATGGTCATGAAGGCGTAGGCGATCAAGTAGTAGATGATGCCCGTCATGCCGGTCTCATTCCCCGCGACGATGCCGAGCAGGATGTAGCCCACATGGGAGATTGAAGAATACGCGAGCAGGCGCTTGATGTTGGTTTGGGTGAGCGCGGCGAGATTGCCCCAGGTGAGCGAAGCGACGGCGACCCCGGCGACGGCGTAGAGCCAGGTGGCCTGGGAACCGCCAAAGACGCTGGTCATCAGGCGAAGGAATAGAGCGAAGCTGGCGGTTTTGGAAGCGACGCTGACATACGCGGTGACCGGCGTGGGCGCGCCTTCGTAAACGTCGGGCGCCCACTGGTGGAACGGCACGGCGGCAACCTTGAAGAAGAGGCCAGCGGCCACGGTCACAAAAGCGAGGATAGCCAGCCAGTCGGCAAAACCGTTGGCGGCGGTGTATTGCAATCGCGCGTCCAGCATTTTGCCGATTTGCCCGATGTTGGTGGAAGCGCTGACGCCGTAGAGAAGCGAAAACCCGTAGGCGAGAATGCCAGAGCTGAACGCGCCAAGGAGGAGGTACTTCAACGCCGCTTCGTTGGAACGCTTGTTGGCACGGAGGAAACCGGTCATGACGTAGAAGCTGAGCGCCATAGTCTCCAGGCCGAGGAAGAGAACGACCAGGTCGACGCCGGAAGCCATGAACATCATGCCGATGCAGGAGAGGAGCATCAGCGCGTAGTATTCGCCTTCCTGTTCCTTCTCGAGTTCGAGGTAGCGGACGGAGAGAAGGATCACAAGCGCAGTGGCAGCAAGAAATAGCGAAGCGAAGACAATGAAGAAGCCGTCGACAAGAACGGTGTCGTTGAATCCGAGCAGGCCAGGGGTGCCTGGATTGAAGGCGCGTTCGACTTGGAAACGCTTCACCTGCATGAAAAGCCCGAGGGCGCTGCCAGCCACACCAAGCAGGGCAAGGACCGCGTTCCAGTGCTTTTCTTTTTTCTCGAGAAGAAAGTCGAAGATCAGGATGCCGAGGGCGAAAAGGAGCAGTTCCATCTCCGGCAGGATGACGAGGCCATCGCCTTGGATATAGTTGAGGATGGGGCCGAGGATGGAGTGCATGGGCGCGCCTTATTTGCCTCCGAGAGGAGCGGCGGAGGTCGAGGAAGTCAAGGAGGCAGAGGAAGTAAAGGGCGGAGAATGAGGAGCAGCGGCACGCTGATAGAAAGTGGGGTTTACGCTGTGGACGATTTTCTCCACGGGATTGTTGATGTAGGAAAAGAACGGCTTGGGGTAGATGCCGATCCAGAAAGCCAGCACCACCAGCGGAACCAGAACCGCATATTCGCGGAGGTTCATGTCCGAGAGCGTTTTGTTGACTTCGTGGGTGACGGGGCCGAACATGACGCGCTGGTAGAGCCACAGGAGGTAGGCGGCGCCAAGAACGATGCCGAGCGTGCCCCAGGCAGCCCAGGCTTTATTGACGACGAACGCGCCCTGGAGAATAGTGAACTCTCCGATGAAACCGTTGAGAATCGGCATGCCGAGCGAGCTGAGTGTAATGATGAGGTAGATCGCCGCGTAATTGGGCATGGGCGTGGAGAGGCCTCCAAATTCGGAAATCAGGCGGGTGTGCCGGCGCTCATAGAGCACGCCGACGATCAAGAAGAGCGCGCCGGTGGAGATGCCGTGGTTGATCTGCTGGAGCACGCTGCCGGAGAGCCCCTGCGGCGTCAGCGCGAAAATTCCGAGCGTGCAGAAGCCGAGGTGGCTGACGGAGCTGTAGGCGATAAGGCGCTTCATGTCCTTCTGCATCAGGCAGACGATCGCGCCATAGATGATGCCGACGAGAGAGAGGAAGATCAGGATCGAAACGATCCTTGAGCGCAGAACCGGATCGGAGGGAAGGAGCGGCAGCGAAAAGCGGATGAAACCGTACGTGCCCATTTTCAGCAAGACGCCGGCCAGGATGACGGAACCGGCCGTGGGCGCTTCAGTGTGCGCGTCCGGCAGCCAGGTATGAAACGGGAACATGGGCACCTTGATGGCAAATGCAAAGAAGAAGCCCCAGAAGAGCCAGTTCTTCAGGGATTCGGAAAAAGTCCCGGCATACGACGGATTCTGCACCGCGGCCAGCAGAGTGGGAATGTCAAAAGTGTGCACGCCGGTGGCCTTGGCGGCGTTGAAGTAGAGCGCCAGAATGCCCAGCAGCATCAGGACGGAACCCGCGAGGGTATACAGGAAGAATTTGATGGCCGCGTAGAGGCGGCGCTCGCTGCCCCACACGCCGATGAGGAAGTACATCGGAACGAGCATGACTTCCCAGAAAACGTAAAAGAGGAAGAAGTCCAGGGACATGAAGACGCCGAGCATGCCCGTCTGGAGAAGCAGGAGGAGGATGTAATACTCCTTGGTGCGGTTCTGAATGGCGGCCCAGGACGAGAGGATGGCAAGCATGCCGAGCAAGGTGGTGAGCATGACCAGGAGGAAGCTGATGCCATCGAGGCCGAGGTGATATCTTGCGCCGATCGAGGGAATCCAGTCGCCGTATTCTTCGAAGGTGTACCCTTCGTAGCCGATGGGGAAATAGCGGACCAGGGGGATGGAAACGACAAAGCCAAGGATGCCGAAGAGATTGCCGAAGATGCGGTGAAGCGTTTGCGAGCCGCGGGGCAGGAACAGCATGATGAGCGCGCCCAGGAGCGGCGTGAAGAGGATCACGCTGAGGAGATGATGTGACATTAGCGACATGCGAAACGCCTTTCAGCGCAGATTGCGCACTAACACCTGCATGTGGTGCCCATAATAGAAAAGCAACGCGGCAAGTCCGATCAGAATAAAGACGGCGTAACCGGAAAAAACGCCGGTCTGAAACATCCGGATGGGCGTACTGAGAAACCGCGTGAATTTTCCAATGAAATTGACGAGGCCGTCGACCACCCATTTGTCCCACCACATCGAAATGCTGGAACCGACGCGGGCAAGCCAGGCGGAGCCGTCGACGCCGACGCCGTCGATGACCTTGGCGTCGAAAAGACCGAAGGCGGTGCTGAGATCCTTGATGCGGTTCACGAAGACCGCGTCGTAGATCTCATCGACGTAATACTTGTTGATGAGAAGCTTGTGCAGGCGTGGCCAGGAGGCGGCGAGCTTTCCGTGCAGGTGGGGATTCCTGACGTACATCAGGTGGGCCAGCCAGATGCCGAAAACGGCGATGGCTACGGAAGCCAGCATGAGCAGGAATTCGCCGAGGATACTGTGCGGAGGGGCTTCGGCGGGTTCGGCGACCATGCTGGGAAAGACGGGCGCGAGGAACCTGGTGAAGGAGCTCTCGCCTCCCCACAGAACGGGGAACGCAAACCAGCCGCCGACGATCGACAGGAGCGCGAGGATGCCCAGAGGAACGGTCATGCTCTTTGGCGATTCGTGAATGTGGTGCTCGAGTGTGGGATCGAGGCGCGATAGGCCGAAGAAGGCCAGGAAGAGCAGGCGGAACATGTAGAAGGCGGTCAGGCCGGCGGTGAGGAAACCGATGAACCAGAGATAAGGCAGATGTTCGAAAGCCTTGCCGAGGATTTCGTCCTTGCTGAAGAAGCCGGCGAGCGGCGGGATGCCGGCGATGGCCAGCGTGGCGATGAGGAACGGACGCGAGGTGGCAGAAACGCTGTTCCAGAGGCCGCCCATTTTGCGGAGATCCTGTTCGCCGGAGAGCGAATGGATCACGCTGCCCGCGCCAAGGAAGAGGAGGGCCTTGAAGAACGCGTGGGTCATCAGGTGGAAGATGCCCGCGGAGAATGCGCCTACGCCGAGCGCCAGGAACATATAGCCGAGCTGGCTGATCGTGGAGTAAGCGAGCACTCTTTTGATGTCCGTCTGGGCGATGGCCATGGATGCGGCAAAAATAGCAGTAAGCGTGCCGACGACGGCGACGACATCGAGAGCGATGGGCGCGAGCTGGTAGATGGCGTTCATGCGCGCGACCATGTAGACACCGGCGGTGACCATGGTGGCCGCGTGGATCAAAGCGCTGACCGGCGTGGGGCCTTCCATCGCGTCGGGCAACCAAACGTAGAGCGGAAGCTGGGCGGACTTGCCGGTGGCGCCGACAAAGAGAAGCAAGGCGATCACGGTAAGAACGGGTGCGCCGTAGGCGATGCGTCCCTGCTCAAGCATGGCGCGGAGCGTGTCATTGATGCCGGCAAAGGCGACAGGGTCGGGAAGGGACTGCGAGGTAAAGCGGATGGTGCCAAACGTGGTGGCGATGAAAAAGATGCCGAGGAGGAAGCCGGTGTCGCCGATGCGGTTGACGATGAACGCCTTCTTGCCGGCATCCGACGCGGATTTCTTCAGGAAATAGAAGCCGATCAGCAGGTAGCTGCACAGGCCCACGCCTTCCCAGCCAACGAAGAGGAGCAGGAGGTTGTTGGCGAGAACCAGGGTGAGCATCGCAAACATGAAGAGATTCATGTAGCCGAAGAAGCGGTAGTACCCGCCTTCGTGGCCCATGTAGCCGATGGAATAGACGTGGATGAGGAAGCCCACACCGGTGACGACCAGAATCATCACAGAGGAGAGCGGATCGAGCAGATAGCCCCAGTCGGCGACGAAGGGGAAGAGTCCGCCAAACGCGGGCATCACGCCAGGAGTGATCCACTCGAAGAGGATCAACTGGTAGACGCGCGGCTCGAGGTAGCGCAGTTGCATGACGGCGCCGGCCGCGTGCACGAAGGAGAAAAAGACGCTGCCGACGCAGAAAAAGCTGACGGCACTTTTCGGAAGAAGACGTCCGATGAAGAGCATCAGCGCCGCGGTGATGAGCGGAAACAACGGAACGAGCCAGAGGTGCGTGAGGAAGTAGCCGGGAGAGGTCATAGCAGGCTCACCATTTCAAGAGGTCCATTTCGTCGGCCATGACGGTTTCGCGGTTGCGGAAAAAGGCAATGATGATTCCGAGGCCCACCGCGGCTTCGGCGGCGGCGTCCGCGATGATGAAGAGGGCGAAAACTTGACCGGAAGCGTCTCCAAAGATGCGGGAAAAGAGCACGAGGTTGATGTTGACGGCGTTGAGGATCAGCTCGATGGACATCAGGACGATGATGACGTTGCGGCGCGTAATGACGCCGATACATCCGATGATGAAGAGAGCCAGGCTGAGAAACAGGTAATGCGCCGGGGACATCATGACTCGTTGGCCCCTTTCTTGTTCTTGGCCATCACCACGGCGCCGACCATGGCGACCAGAAGCAGGACGCTGGCGATCTCAAAGGGTAGCAGGTAGCCGGTGAAGAGGCTGTCAGCCAGCTTCTGAGAATTGGGGGAGAGCTTGTCGGCGGGCGCTGCGCCCTGAATGAGCAGCCCCTGGCCCGGGAGCTGGCGCGCCCAAAAGAGAATGACGGAGATGTACCCGCCGAGCGCGAGCGCCACGATGAGGGCAACGAAGCGCTGCAGGCGGAAGCGGATGTGGTGCAGGGCCACGTCGAGGCGCACGAGCATGATGACGAAGATGAACAGCACCATGATGCCGCCGACGTAAAGGATGATCTGCGCGATGAAGAGGAACTCCGCGCGCAGCTGCAGGAAGATGCCGGCGGTGGCCAGCAGCGTGGTGATGAGAAAAACAGCGCTGTGAATGGCGTTGCGGCGCGTAACCATCAGCGCCGCGCTCAGCACGGCCACGCCGGCGAAGAAGTAGAAAAGGACGCTATCCAGCATAAGAATCCGTAGTGACGGCCGCGGCGGAAGAAGCCATGGCGGTACGTTTATCGTGCAAGCGAACCAGGAAGAGCGCGACGGCAATGGTGATGATGGTGGTGACCACCATGGCGAGCCAGCGGTTCCAGCCGAATTCGGACTCGAGGATCAGCGCCATGCCGACAGCCAGAACGTTGACGATTGCCAGCGGAATCAGGATGTACCAGCCGAGATGCATGAGCTGGTCAAACCGGTAGCGCGGCAGGGTGAAACGCAGCCACATAAATACGTAAATGTAGGCTGACACTTTCAGCAGGAACCAGAACGCGCCGTTCAGGCCGGGCACGATGAAGTCCAAGTTCAGCGGGGTCGCCAGGCCGAATCTGTGCAGCACGTGCAGGAGCCAGGGAGCTCCGAAAACAGCGGCGACGGCAAAGCACCCAAGCGCTACCGCCCACATGAACAACGTCTGAATCGCAACGGGCTGCTTCCCTGCCCTGTAGATGCAGTAAACGCCGACCAGCGCGATGAAAACGGCGG
>Ga0335077_10008506_pt1 | contig 12741 bp, 14 predicted proteins | sample Lox_Sample_31_FD_207151 | JGI IMG/M metagenome (GOLD analysis project Ga0335077, IMG submission 207151) | Soil microbial communities from Loxahatchee National Wildlife Refuge, Florida, United States - Lox_Sample_3.1 | ecosystem: Environmental > Terrestrial > Soil > Wetlands | place: USA... | reverse complement strand
CGCCGCCGACACGAGGCATTGCGCGAGGCCCGGCAGGCACTCGGGCCCGCCCGGGCCCGCGCGGCCGAGGAACGCGGCGCGGCGATGAGCCTGGACATCGCGGCCGAGTACGCCCTCATCCTCACCGTCTCCGGTCCGCAGCCGTCGGCCGTGCCGCCGGGGACTGGGAAGCTTACCGCCCGGGAACGGGAGCTGGTCACCCTGGTCGCCCGGGGCCGCACCGACGCCCAGATCGCCGCCCAGCTGTACATCAGCGTCCGGACGGTCCGCTCCCACCTGGACCGCATCCGGGACAAGACCGGCTGCCGCCGCCGCGCCGACCTGACCCGCCTGGCCATCAACGCCGACCTGGTCTAAACCGGTGGTCCGGCAGGGCCCGGTGGTTTCTCCCGGCGGGCCAAGGCGGCGCCGGAGCGGGCGCCAGCTCACCCTCAGCCTGCGGGGGGTGCGCAACACGATGCGGCCTGGCCGGGACAGCTGTAACGCCACCACGCCCGCGCCGGCGGCAAGACTCCTGCCGACGGCACCGGCCTGGCCCGGGCTTGCCCCGCAAGCCGGCCTCGTCCAGGCAGCCGTCGCGGGACCGCCAGGCAGTCCGCCGTGCCCGTGGGTAGTTGTACCCCGCATATCCCGCCGCGCGAATAGGGGTAATCCGGCCTCTGCCCAGAAGGTGCCCGGATATCACAGCCTGTCAGTGACGGACCGGAAGCGAGGACGGGGGTCAGTATGACGGTTACCGCGAGCTCGAGCCCGCTCCACATGCTGCATATCCCGCCTACTCCGCGGAGCCAGAGGTAAGCCGCTCCCCGGATCTTCGGCCTGCCTACCGTATACCGACGACCCTGCAGATTCTAGGAGAAGTTCGATGGAGCAAACACTTGAGGCTACAACCACGGACACCGCGGCGCTGGCACGAGCTGCCGCTATGAGCGCCGGCGACCTCAGCGTTGCCGTACGCGCCGAACTCGCCCGCCTGCTCGCAGCGAACGGCGGGGACCGGCGGAAGGCTCTGCCTTCCGGCTTCGACGAGCTGGTCGCGCGCAAGGCGGTCAGCAGAACCGAGGCGACCGAATTGGCAGCCATCATGGATCTGCTCTTCGACGGTCCGGACACGAACCTGGCCCAGCGGGTCCGCGCCTACTACCGCAAGTTGATCCTCAATCCCGGCGCCAGCCCGGCCGCGCTGGCGATCGCAAGCGTGATCAACTCCCTTCTCACCCCGAGCACCGTCAGCAGCGGCGACCTTAAGCCGCAGGCGGTGTCCAAGGGCGACGTCATCGGCGCCGGCGTCGGCGCTGTGATCGGCGCCGGCATCGGCGCCGGGTTCGGCGGCTTCATCGGCGCCGGCGTCGGTGCCGTCGTCGGCGCAGCCGTCGGAGTCTGCATCGAGGAGTCATAGATGCCGGTTCTCAGAGCGCACCAGCTCGCGTGGCTAGGATGCCAGGCCGGCCGCCGGAGACAAGAATGATGCCAGCCCAAACGAGCGGCGGCACCCCACGTGGATGATCTTGAAGTTGTCCTTTCCCCGGCGGCCCGGAATGCGGGGCACAGGTTCGCCGCGGCGCTCGCCGCCAAGGACGGGGCGACGCCGCGTGCCATACCCGATGCCGAGGCTGACTTCGGCGGCAGGACTCCCAACCGGGTCTGGGAGGCGCGGACGGCAGCCGCGGTGGCCGACGATGTGATCTTGGGCAAGTGGTTCGAGCCCGGCGACGGTACCGAGCGGGTCGAGGCGGTGGAGACCGGGCCGGCCGGGGATCGCTGCCGGCTCCAGGGCACAGACGCCGAGGGCAGGTTCGCCGTCGAGCAGCACGCCTTCTCCGGCGTCGCCGACAACAAGATCACATGGTTGCGCATGATGTGCTCGGGGTTTCGTCCCGCTGCCGCCCGCCCGTGAGCCCCGGCCCGCCCCGTGAGGGCGGTGAGCGGGCGTCACATTCCATCAGATCAGCCGAAACGAGGCAGCAATGGCAGGAAAAGCAGTGATCAGTCTTATCACCGGCCTGGAGGACCCGGAGAAGGTTACCATCGCCTTCCTCGTGGCGGTCGGCGCCGCCGAGGCGGGGCGGCAGACGCTGATGTTCCAGGCGAAGGAGGCGGTCCGGCTGTCCCTGGAAGGCGTGGCGGCCGGGGTGGCATGTGACGGCTGCCCGCCCCTGCCTGACCTGCTCGCCCGGTATGAGAAGGCCGGCGGCCGGTACATGGTCTGCACGGTCTGCTTCAACGCCAAGCAACTGGACAAGACCAGCCTGCTGCCGTCTGCCGAACTGGCGGGCACCGTCCAGCTGTGGGAGTGGATAGGAGACGACGCGGCGGCGACATTCAGCTACTGAACCGCTACGGCCAGTGCAACTGCGCTGGCCGTAGCGGCTAGCAGGTAAATAGCACCGGGGCGACGGGATGAGGTGGAGCTAGACGTGCACAAGGTGATGGGCGGCGGCTCGACGCCGGCGTATGTCCGCCGGCCGCACGATGAGCTGCTGCGGGTGGTGCTGAACCCGGCAGTGACGACGAGTCGGCCGGTGGTGATGCACGGCAGGTGCCCCGTTGGGGTAACGCCCCTGCGGTTCGCGCTGGCGGATAGATCGCCGCACAGGTGTGTCGGGCGGCGCGGTTGCTGCACCCTGCTCGACTGGTGTGCCGGGTGTCAGATTCGTCGTTGACCGCCCGGCGCCGGGGAAAGATTACTTACTGGACGCTTATCCATTGCCGAGGCAGGAGGAAGCCCATGGCTGCGTCAGCCGAAAATATCGGTTTTACCGATCGGCGGTCTCAAGCGATCGAAGCAATTCAGGCCGGGGAATTCCTGAATTCCTGAATTCCTGAACCCCAGGATAGCACGGGGACGGTCATTGAGCGAATCAGCGATAGCTGCACAGGGTAATCGAGGTCGCCGGGTATTTCTGTCCCTTTCGGGAGGTACTCCCGGATAAGCCCGTTGGTATTCTCGTTCGTGCTGTTCCCGACGAACTTCCGCAACCGCGACTGCCAGCACGCCCTGTCCTACAAGTGGTTCCGCAAGGGCTTCTTTGCTGCCATGCGCGCTGTGCGGCGTTCCCTGGCCGGCTCGGCTGCGGTGCCGGGCCGGCGATGGCTTGTTGCGTCTGGGTCTCGGCGAGGATCATCTGCTCGGGTGAGTACTGGCGTGCGGCGTGACGGGCCCGTTTCTCCGCTTTCAGGATGTCCGGGCACCGGCTGATGTCGAGCTGCGGCAGCCCGGCGGCCGGCAGCCAGATTCCGTGCCGGAGGCAGATCCGGTGGTGCGCGGGCAGGTGGACCGGGATCGGGTCTGGGATCTGGCGTGCCAGCGTGCAGCGCCGGCACGCGCCGGCGGCCCGGTAGGGCCGGTCCGCCGCGGCGGCGAACGCGGGCAGCGCGCTGGTCAGTGCTTGCGTGGTTGCGCCGCTGAGGGTGGCGAGGTGCGCGAGAGCGTCTTGGGTCCAAGGTGCCAGCTGCCCGGGTTGCCACCGGTCGTCGTGCCATCGGATCTTGACACGGAACCAGGCGGGCAGCACCTCGAGGAGGGTTGCGGTCTGGAGGTGGTTGACGGCGCTGAGCCGGCCGAGGAACGAGGCTAGCGTCTCCCCGGCGATCGGGGAGAGCGGAAACGGCAGCGCCGGCACCGGGCGTGCGCTTTGGGCTGGGTCGATCGGGGCGTATCCGCTGAATCTGGCGATGTGGCAGTCCGGGCAGGGGTGCGGCTGGATTGCGTGGCGTTCCAGTGCCCGGTAGAACGACCTGCTGCTGCCGCCGAAGCCGAGAACGGCCACCTCGGCCAGCAGGGCGGCGGACCGCAGATGCGGGTCATCGGCCAGGCGCCGCCGGCAGTAGGCGGTGAATCCATCGAACTCGTCGGCTCGCTGCGCGGGCTCCCCGGGGATCTTGCGGCCGTGCACGTAGTCGCGGACCGTGCCGGCGCTGTGCCCGAAGGTCTTCGCGATGACCCGGATCGGCGTGCCGGCGGCGTGCTCGGCCAGCAGCAGTTCGGCTCGCTCGCGCGGCAGCATGTTCGTCACGGTGTGCGGGCCTGCTTTGTGGCGGCCGGTGTCTGCGCGGTCATGTCGACGGCGATCGTGTCGAGGCTTTTCCGGGTGATCTTCTCGGTGCCGTCGATGATCGCCTGGTTGGCGGCATCGCGGACCAGCCACAGCAGGCTGCCGATCACGCCCCGGGTCCGGCGGTGCAGGTAGCCGGCGAGCTTGACCAGGTCCCCGTCCCGGTGATGGTAGAGCCGCAGGCTGCTGTCCAGTGCCGCGACGAGCGTGGCCCATTCCTGGCCGGGGGAGAATGCGCTGGTCGGGATCAGGGTGAACCGTCCGGCGACCTGGTCGCCGCGGGGGCCGGCTAGCAGCGCTCCGCGGTCTAGCCCGATGCCCGCGTAGACGAACGTGGCGGGCAGCCGTTCGGAGAAGTATTTCAGCGTGTCGGACGCTTCGGCGCCTGCGCGGGTGCCCATGTCCAGGTTGTGCAGCTCATCGACTTTACCGACCGCCCTGGCCTGGACTTGCCGTCTGACCTGCGCTGATACGTAGCTTACATGTTCTCGATGGAAGATGAGGCGGTTCCGGGAAGATCACCCGGGTCCGAACGTGAATGGCTGTGGGTGCCCATCGGGATCTGTCCGCTGGCGGGCGCGGAGCCGGGACCGCCCGTATCACTGGCGGTGGCTGGTCGCCGGGCACCATGGACCGCGGCTTCGCGGCCTCCCGGCCGAATCCGGCGCGGGCGCGGCCGTATCGGGCCAGATTTACTGAGACCGAGACAAACTTCAGTGAGACGGGACAACGAGTCCTTGTTTCCGATGCACCGGGAACAGCAATAGCCGATAATGTGCATTATGTAAAGTTATGCTGCAGGCTGACCGGATCCTGAACCTCCTGATGGACGGGCTGAAACCGCCTGATGGACGGGCGGACGCCGCTGGCTGCCTAGCGCCGAAGCGCGTGGACTCCGAATGGCGCGGGCCGCCAGCGAACCCGAGGCAGACGACGGCGTTAGGCAGCCCCAGCGGGGTTTCCAGCTTGGCGAGGAGGTTGCCGAGCGCGGCGGGCGGTCAACGGGAAGGAAGCTGCCCATACCTCTCCACTTTCAACATATAGCGTACTGGGGGGCTTGCGGCAAGACCCGGGTCGTGCCGCAGAATGGCTGGCCGGGGCCAGAAAACTACGAACGGGAGTCGCGAAGTGCGTGTGCTGTTGTCGACGTACGGGGGCGCGGTGACGTCGGACCGCTGGCGGCGCTCGCGGTGCGGTGAGCGGGTACCTCAGATCGGAGCTGATGCGTGAATTCCCTGACTGCGAGCGCGTTTGACCTTCCTGCCCGGCTCGCCGCCAAGGCCGACCCGGCGCTGATAGCCGACGACGAGCGGCACTTCGCGGCCATCGCGGAGAGCCTCGAGCGGTCGATCGCCGACCTGTCCGGCCGTCTGGATGCCGAGCGCAAGGGACCCGGCGGCATAGGCCAGGAGGCGATGGACCGGGACATGGAAATCCACCGGCTGACCGCTCGGCTGCGCGTCCTGCGCCGCTTCGGCCTGGACCTGTGCCTCGGACGCGTCGTCCACGCGGACAACCCCGAACCCGTCTACATCGGACGGCTTGGCCTCAGGGACAGCACGGGCCGCCGGCTGCTTCTCGACTGGCGCTCCCCCGCGGCTGAGCCGTTCTTCGGGGCGACCCACGCCAACCCGATGGGCCTGGCCAGCCGGCGCAGGTATCGCTGGACCCGCGGCCGGATCAGCGATTACTGGGATGAGGTGTTCACCCCGGACGGGCTTGAAGGCCACGCCGCGCTCGATGACCAGTCCGCGTTCATCGCCAGCCTGGGGGCCAGCCGGTCGGCGCGGATGCGGGACGTGCTCGGCACGATCGCGGCCGATCAGGACTCGATCATCCGCGCGGGATCGGCCGGCGCTCTGGTCGTCGACGGCGGTCCGGGCACGGGGAAGACGGTCGTCGCGCTGCACCGCACCGCCTACCTGCTGTACTCCGACCCTCGCCTTGGTCACCGCCGGGGCGGCGTGCTGTTCGTCGGTCCGCATCAGCCCTACCTGGCCTACGTCGCCGACGTGCTGCCCAGCCTGGGAGAGGAGGGCGTGCAGACCTGCACCCTGCGGGATCTCGTCCCCGAGGGAGCCGCGGCGGCCATCGAGGCCGACCCGGACGTGGCCCGCCTGAAGTCGTCCGCGGACCTGGTGAAGGCGATCGACGCAGCTGTCAGGTTCTACGAGAACCCGCCGGCGACGGGGATGACGGTCGAGACCCACTGGTCGGACATTTACCTCAGCGCCGAGGACTGGGCCGAGGCCTTCGGCGCACCAGAACCCGGTACCCCGCACAACGAGGCGCGGGTCCAGATCTGGGAGGAGCTGCTCACGATCCTGATCGACAAGCACGACGACGATGACGTCCCGGCTGACCCGCTCCGCAAGTCGCTGCAGCGGAACACGGAGCTGCGCACGGCCCTCAACCGCGCGTGGCCGCTGATCGAAGCGGACGACCTCGTCGCGGACCTGTGGTCGGTACCCGCTTACCTGCGCAAGTGCGCTCCCTGGCTGAGCCCCGACGACGTTCAGAAGCTGCAGCGCGGCGACGCCCAGGCCTGGACGGTGTCCGACCTGCCGCTCCTGGACGCAGCACGGCAGCGGCTCGGCGACCCGGAGGCGTCACGACGTGAGCGCCAGCATGACGTCGCTGTAGCCGCCGAACGGGAGCGGATGGCCCGGGTCGTGGACGACCTCATCGAGGCGGCCGGCGACGAGTACGGCGTCGGCCTGGTGACGATGCTGCGTGGCGAGGACTTCCAGGACGTCCTGGTCGACCAGGCCGCGCTGCCGGGCAGCAACCGGGACCTGCTCATCGGCTCGTTCGCGCACATCGTCGTGGACGAGGCACAGGAACTGACCGACGCAGAGTGGCAGATGCTGCTTCGCCGCTGCCCGTCCCGGAGCTTCACCATCGCCGGGGACCGGGCCCAGGCCAGGCACGGCTTCACGGAGCCATGGCGGGAACGGCTCAGACGGATCGGCCTAGACCGGATCAGCCTGGCCACCCTGAGCATCAACTACCGGACGCCGCAAGAGGTCATGGCCGAAGCCGAGCCGGTCATCCGGGCCCTGCTCCCGGACGCCAACGTGCCGACCTCCATCCGCCGCGCCGGCATCCCGGTCGTCCACGGATCTGCTTCGGAGCTGGGCTCGATCCTCGACGCCTGGCTCGCCGCGAACGCCGAGGGAATCGCCTGCGTCATCGGCGACCCCACATTCCCGCCGGTGCCCCGAATCCAGTCGCTGGCCCCGGAACTGGCCAAAGGGCTCGAGTTCGACCTGGTCATCCTCATCGACCCAGAGACGTTCGGCCAGGGCACCGAAGGAGCGGTCGACCGCTACGTCGCGATGACCCGGGCGACCCAGCAACTCGTCATCCTCACGAGCCCGTGACGTCGGCCCAGCCGTTCAGCTGGATCCCTGGACGATCTCGAACCTGTTGCCGTCTGGGTCCTTGAACTCGAACATGGGCGGCACACCGGGCCAGCGAAGCAGGTCCCCCACCACGATGCCGCGCTGGCGCATGGCGGAGTGCTCGGTCTCGGCGTCGGGCACCAGGAAGCGGATGCCGGTGTCGGCCCCGGTGTGCGGGCTGGCGATCAGCGCGACCGCGGTAGACGCGCCGGGCGCCGCGACCGTCACCCAGCGCGAGCTCTCCCCGATCCGCGCGTCGAGCCGCTTTTCGAAACCAAGCGTGCCGACGAAGAATTCCACCGCCTGGTCCTGGTCCCTGACCGGGATTCCTACGACGCCGATGTCGGTGATGGTGGTCTGAGACATTGCCGTTTCTCCTCTTCCGCTAGGCCCGTTGCTGATAGAGCAGCGAACCGGGAGTGGTCAGCGTGTGGCCGGTCTCGAGCCAGGTCTTCAGGCCGGACAGGATCATCGGCCAGCCGCCGTACAGCTCCGACGGCGCGTCCGCGGCGAGCTGATCGTGGATGACCGTCAGCCGGCATGAGTCTCCGACCGGCTCGATTTCCCACGTCACCCGCGATGTGCCGGCCCGTTTAGGCGCCCGGACTTGAGATGATGGCGGGATGCTCGGAACTGTCGCCGCCCTGCGCCGGTACCCGGTCAAATCGATGCTCGGCGAGGACGTGGACGCCGGCGAAGTGACCTCCACCGGCCTAGTCGGCGACCGGCGGCTGGCCGTGGTCAGCCGCCGCACGGGCAAGATCGCCAGCGCGAAGCTCCCCCGCCTGTGGCGCGGCCTGCTGACCCTATCGGCCGCGACGGACAGGGCCGCGACGGACGGGGCCGCGACGGACGGGGCCGTCCGCATCACCTGGCCGGAAGGCAAGATCGTCTGGAGCACCGACGCCAACGTCGACGCGGTCCTGTCCGGCCTGCTCGGCGAGCCCGTCACGCTGACCGCCACCCCACCGCCCGGAGCCGCGCTGGACCGGGCCGTCCCCGATGCCGTGCTCCGCGATGGAGTCGACGCGCAGGTCCCGGCGGAACTCATGGAAATCGGCGGCGGCGGCCCGCCCGGCACGTTCGTCGATTTCGCGCCGCTGCACCTGCTGACCACCTCGACGCTCGGCCGGATCGCCGAGCTCAGCCCGCACGGACGGGCCGACCTGGAACGGTACCGGCCCAACGTCGTCATCCGCACCACCGCCCCGGGCTTTACCGAGAACGACTGGCTCGAGCGGAACATCGGCATCGGCGACGGGCTGGTTGTCCATGTGATCGCCCGCACACCCCGGTGTGCCGTACCGACCCTGGCTCACGGAGCCCTCCCCCGCGACCCCGAAGCGCTGCGGGTCCTGACCCGCCACAACCGGGTCGAGCCGGCCGACTCGCTCGACCCGGAACCGTGCGCCGGGGTCTACGCCGAGGTGCTCAGACCGGGCCGCGTCCGCCCCGGCGACACCGTCCGCCTGGCCTAGCCGTCGGCGGCATCCGCACCCTGACGGCCGGCCGTCCTCAGCTGTGGAAACGCCGGTGCAGCTCGTGGACCTGCTCGTCGAGGCCGCGCACCGGGCCCTGGACGACCAGCCCCGGGGCGACCTGGTTGACGGCCAGCGGGACCACCGGGAGCGGGGGCTCGCCGAGCTCGGCGAGCCAGGCGGCCAGCTGCTCGGACGAGCTCACGTAGACGATGCGGCCGAGCCCGACCCAGGCGTGCGCGGCCGAGCACATGGGGCAGTGCTCGCCGGAGGTGAAGACGGTGGCGGCCGACCGCTGCTCTGCGGTCATGTTCGCCGCCGCCCAGCGGGCCAGCTCGATCTCCGGGTGCCGGGTCGCGTCGCCCAGGCTGTTCTCGCGGTTGCGGTCCTCGGCCAGGACCCGGCCGTCGCCGGCGACCAGCACCGAGCCGAACGGGAAGTCCCCCGCGCCGACCGCCTCGGACGCCAGTTGCACGCAGCGGCGCAGGTGCGGCAGGTCCTCCGGCGAGGGCTCCGCCGGGCCGGCCTCCGCTTGACCAGGTGCTGTCACCCCTGCTCCGTTCGGTAGAAAAGGTCTAAGGGACCAGGTCCCTGACTTCCTGCTTGGTGATGCTGAGCTGGACGCCCGCCTCGAAACCCGACACCTTGCCGATCGGGACGGCAAGTTCGGCGTGCCCCCATGGGTGCCGTTTGAGGAGCACGGCGAGCACCTGTCCGTTGTCCGGGTTCACGCGCAGCCCGTGGAACTGCCCGACGTGACCATCGGTCGCGTGCACCTGGTCGCCGCGGCTCTCCTCGACCTCGGCTTCCGGGACCAGCGGGATGGTTTCCATCTCCCTGATCTGCGGGATCGTCTCGCCGTCCGCGACCGGGCCGTCCGCCGGGCGCCAGCCCTCCCCGGCGGGGAGCAGCTGGACCGGCACCTCGTAGCCGGGCACGAACTCCGCCAGGGTCTCCTCGGCCGGGCTCAGATCCTTGAACTCCGCTTCCGTGCAGCGCAGCGTGATCGGCTCGGCGGTGGCATCGGCATTATCCAGCGGAACGAGCCGGGCGAGCCCGAGCCCGGTCCCGTGCTCGCGTCCCGGTTCGACGACCAGGTGCGTGACCGTCCGGGCTCTCGGGTCCACCACCAGGGACGTCACTTCCCCGGCGAATCCGTCGCTGGTCACCGCGGCGGCGCCGATGGCGAGCGTTACCTCTGTCATGGTCACCTTCCCGCTTCCTAGGAGCTCAACGGTACAACAGACCCGTGAACAGCTACGGACGCCAGGTGATGATGCCCCGCGCACGGGGCCGCTGACGCGTCCGGACGTTCCGATTCCGAGGCCCTGCGACGGGGCCTCGATGTGTTTACGGCGCTCGGAGCCTCGTAATAGAGGAGGCTGTGATGAGGGTGCCGCGTACCTACATCACCACCACCATCCCGTACGTGAACGCTGTCACCGGGGAATCGGCCCGCGAGACGGTCAGTAGCGTCGGCGGCGCCTCTCCAAGCCGGTGAGCCGCAGCAGGAGCAGCAGCACGAAGGCGCCGATGACCGATCCGATGAGGCCGACGGGATGGAAGCTGTGCACGCTCAGCGTGTGGTACTTCCACAGGTTCTCGAGGAAGCCGCCGACGAAGGAGCCGACGATGCCGAGCACGATCGTGCCGAGGATTCCGATCGGGTCCCGGCCCGGGAGGAGCAGGCGGGCAATGGCGCCGACGATCAGGCCGACGATGCACAGCCAGATGATGAAGATGACCATGCCGCTAGGATTCCCCGGCTCCGTGACTTATGCCCGGAACTGGGAGACTTCCAGAAACCGGGAATTTGTGGCTAACTCGTGGCCAGCTCGCGTTCCAGCGGGGTCCGGAACCGGGGGGTGATCCTCGTGCCGGGCCCGATCCACTCGCGGAGCCGTCGGGCCTCGGCGGCCAGCGCGGCTTCGGCTTCGGCTCCGGCGTCCTCCAGCAGCCGGACGGCGATCTCGCCGTCCTTGCGCTGGGCCCAGCCGCCCACGATCCGGCCGTCCCACCAGGCTGTCGGGCCGATGTTCCCGGACCGGTCGAACAGCGCCGCGGTGTGCTCGCCCACGTACCAGCCCCGCTCGCGCCAGCCCATGGCGGTGGGGTCCAGGGCGGGCAGCAGTACCGCCCACGGCTCGGGGGCCGGTTGCGCGTCAAGGTCTTGCTCGTCGGAGGCGAGCATGATGCCCGGTCCGCCGTCCAGGTTGACCTCGGCCACGTCTAGCTGGCTCAGCGCCTGCTTGACCTGCCCGGCCGTCAGGCCGGTCCACCACTGCAGGTCGGAGACGAGGGCGGGACCGAACGCGGACAGCCAGCGGCGGGCCAGCTCGGCGCGGGCGGCGGCGGCCGGCGGCCGGGCCTGATCCGCGGCCGCGGACCAGGTGAACTGGCTGGAGGTCCATCCGCCGCGCGGGCGGCCGCGTACGATCACCCCCTCGGCCGACAGCAGGGTGAGTAGCCGGGTGGTGACGTTCACCGGGCCGCCGTAGCTCTTGTCCTCGGCGTAGATGAGCCGCGTCCGCAGCCGCGGCTCATCCTGGGCGAGCTCCGCGCCGGTCGCGGTGCCGCGGGCGGCCAGCGCACGCACCGTGGCCTCGCCCGCCTCCTTGAGCCAGTTCGCCCCGTCGGCGGCGATGCCCGACGCCTCGATCCGCTGAGCGAGTTGCCGCCGCATGCGCTCGGCGACCTGGTCGGTGCACGCGGCCTGGACCACCGGTACCAGGTCGGCCGGGACGACGAACACCGTCCGGCGCATACCGAGCATCCGGACCAGCGACCGCTCCTCGTAAAGCGCGTGCTCGATTGCCGCTTTGTCGACGTCGCTGGTGCGCGCCCAAGCCGCCAGGTAGACCGACGCGGGGTCGGTGCCGTGCAGGCCGATCAGGTCCGCCGTAGCGGCGGCGACCGTCCCGGCTTTCTTCCCCCAGGCCAGGCGATGCCGGGCCGCTACTCTGGTACGTCGCTCGGCCACGCCGACCGTCCGGATGCCTCCTGCCATGCCGCCGACCTTACCGCCGGGTACCGTCAGAACGATGAGGACCTACCGCCAGCCTGGCATCGTGCTGACCGATCACGTCTTCGCCGTCCCGCTGGATCATGGCCGGCCGGACGGGGAGCAGATCGAGGTGTTCGCCCGTGAGGTCACCGCCGCCGGCCGGGCCGGCGCCGACCTGCCGTGGCTGCTGTTCCTCAACGGCGGACCCGGAGCCGGGGCACCGCGGCCGGAAGGCCGTGAGTCCTGGCTGGACCGGGCGCTGCACGACTACCGGGTGCTGCTGCTCGACCAGCGCGGCACCGGGCGGTCGACCGCTGCTACCCGGCAGACGCTGGCAGGCCTGGGCGCGGGCAAGGCCCAGGCCCACTACCTTGCTCACTTCCGCGCCGACAGCATCGTGCTCGACGCCGAGCTGATCAGGCGCGAGCTGACCGGCGGTGCGCCGTGGAGCGTGCTCGGGCAGAGCTTCGGCGGGTTCTGCACGGTCACCTACCTGTCCTTCGCCCCGGACGGCGTCCGCGAGGCGTTCATCACCGGCGGCCTGCCGGGCCTGTCCGTGACCGCCGACGACGTTTACCGGCGCACCTACCGCACCGTGGCCGGCAAGAACGCCGCGCACTACGACCGGTACCCGGGGGACGTGGCGCAGGCGGCCCTGGTCGCGGAGCACCTGGCCGCCCACGACGTCCGGCTTCCGGACGGCGCGCCGCTGACGGTGGGGGCGTTCCAGTCGCTGGGGATCATGCTCGGCACGAGCACCGGCAGCCACGCGTTCCACTACCTGCTGGAGGACCCGTTCG
>Ga0335077_10008502_pt1 | contig 12744 bp, 17 predicted proteins | sample Lox_Sample_31_FD_207151 | JGI IMG/M metagenome (GOLD analysis project Ga0335077, IMG submission 207151) | Soil microbial communities from Loxahatchee National Wildlife Refuge, Florida, United States - Lox_Sample_3.1 | ecosystem: Environmental > Terrestrial > Soil > Wetlands | place: USA... | reverse complement strand
CCCCGTCTTCACGCGCAGCGGCCGACCGGATTCGAGCCTGGCCACCATCTCATCCTCCACCAGGAGCTCGTCGCAGCCGCGCTTGATGACCGCCAGGCTTTCTTGCACGCCAGCCATGGAAACCCCAGACATGACCCCGTACACACGCTCTCATGCCGCCGGCATGAATTATCGCGGCCCGTTAGGGATCGTTCCGGGCAACCAGGGGGCGCACGCCACCCCGTGGCGGCTTTTGTGCTAACCTGCCGCCGCGCGCACTCGATCGATGGAAAAGAAGACGGCAATTCTAGCCGAAAAGGCTTCTCGCCTCACCCCTTCCGCCCTGCGGCGCGGACGCCTCGCGCGCCAATGGCTGGCGTTAACCGGCCTGCTGCTTCTGGGGGTGGTCGCGGCCTTCGGCATCGCGCCCGACACGGTGACCGAAACTGTCGTGCTGCACCGGGTCGTGCAGGATGTGCCTCTGAGCCTCCCCGAGCAGCCGGCGCCGCAGGCGGCGGCGCAGTATTGGCGCGAGGAGCGCATTCAGCGCGGCGACACGATTGGTTCGCTGCTGGCCCGTCTCCAGGTGACCGACCCCGAAGCGATTGCCTATTTGCGCGGGGTGCGTCACGTGCGTACCCTCTATCAGCTCGTCCCGGGCCGGACAGTGCGGGCCGTGACTACGCGAGAAGGGGAGCTGGTCACGTTGCGATATCTCAACAGCGACGGCGTCGAGCTGGTGGTGCAGAAGCGGGGGCGCGACTTTTTCGCCCTTGAGCAGGCCCTGTCCCCGGAGCGGCGGCTGCTGATGAGCTCGGGAGAGATCCAGACTTCGCTGTTCGCCGCGACGGATGCAGCGGGACTCAGCGACGCCATCGCCGCGCAGCTGGTCGATGTGTTCTCGAGCGAGGTCGACTTCCACCGCGACCTGCGGCCGGGTGACCGCTTCGCCGTCGTGTTCGAGGCGTTCTACAGCAACGGCGAGTTCGTGCGCAGCGGCCGCATCGTCGCGGCCGAGTTCACTAACGCTGGCCACACCTACCGCGCGGTCTACTACCAGGATCCTCAAGGCCGCGGCGGTTACTACACGCCGGCGGGTAAGAATATGCGCAAGACTTTCCTGCGTTCACCACTGGAGTTCTCACGCATCAGCTCCGGGTTCTCTTTGCTGCGCTATCACCCTATCTTGAACACCTGGCGCGCCCATCAGGGGGTGGACTACGCGGCGCCCACGGGCACCCGAGTGAAGGCTACGGCCGATGGATACGTGCAGTTCATGGGCCGCCAGGGCGGCTACGGGAACCTGATTTTATTGCAGCACAAGAACGGTTACAGCACCGCCTACGGGCATCTGTCAGGATATGCCAAAGGTCTGCGAGAGGGACAACGCGTCACCCAGGGCGACGTGATCGGCTACGTGGGTATGACAGGTCTCGCGACCGGCCCGCATTTGCACTACGAGCTGCGCGTAAACGGCGTATATCAGAACCCGCTCAGGCTCGCGCTCCCGCCCGGACCGCCGATCACCGCAGATTTACAGCCCGCCTTCCAAGACGCGCTGCGGCCGCTGCTGGAGCAACTGGACCTGACCCGCGGGACAAATCTGGCGGCGATCAACTGAGCACGCAATTAGGAAAGGGGGGCCGCGGGGCCCCCTTCGAGTCCGGCCCGACGCGAGAGATCAAGCGGAAAAAGAGGACCCGCAACCACAGGTCGAGGTCGCGTTTGGGTTCTTGATCACGAATTGAGCCCCCTCGATGCCTTCTTGGTAGTCGATCTCGGCGCCCACGAGGTATTGATAGCTCATCGGATCGATCAGCAGGGTTACCCCGTTCTTGACCATCGGAGTGTCGTCTGCGCTGATGCTCTCGTCAAAGGTAAACCCGTACTGGAACCCCGAACAGCCCCCGCCGGTCACGAAGACGCGCAGCTTGAGATCGGGATTACCCTCCTCCTCGATGAGCTGCTTCACTTTGCTGGCGGCGGCATCGGTGAATACCAACGGCGCCGGCATTTCAGTTACCGCGTTCATCGTCTGAACTCCTGATCATTCCAATGAGTAATTATCGGCTCCCTCTCAGATGGGGTCAACCGACAGGCAATCAACCGCCCTGCATCAACTACTGCCAAGCGGCTTCACGGCCATGGCCTTGGGTGCCGGGCTCTCCTGTTGATGGACCAGCCGTCCCTGCACTACGGCGCCGAGCTGGATCTCCAGCGTTCGATAGTGGACGTCCCCGGTAACATTGGACTTGGCCTGCAGTTCGACGTACTCGCCGCCGAACACCGGACCAACCACGGTTCCGTTGATCACCGCGTGAGAGACGCGTATCTCCCCTTCTATCCGAGCGCGCTCACTCAGCACCAGGGTGCTGGGCTGCTCGTCTGAGGTCAGGACATTTCCCTTTACGCGTCCGTCTACACGCAGCCCGCCGCTGAAGATCACGTTTCCTTCCACCGTGGTGCCTTCGCCTATCAGGCTGTCAATCCGCGTCTGCGGCTTGCTCGTCTTGCCTCCAAACATTCGCACTCTCCTAAGAAAGGTTAACCGTCTGCGATGACTTGGGCGCCTCGGTGCCATTCTCCAGCACGCGCACCTGTACGCGTTTAACGGTAGCCTCGGGGGGGACGTGGAATACGCCTTCCACCCGCTGATAGAACTTGAAGCTCAGGTTGTAAGGTGCGCTTTTCTCCCCATCGCGCGGAAACACGAGCACTTGCGTATCGCCGTCTTGCTCCAAGTCCACCACGAGTTGCAGCTTTCCCAGGAACTCGCGGCTGCGCGTGCGCGCCTGCACCACCAGCAGCTGGTAGCGGTACTCGCCGGGCAGCGCGTCGGGACGCACGCGAAAGCGGTTGATGCTGATCCCGGCGGCAGACTCACCGCTTGAGGTCATGAGCGTCTGGAAGAAGGCCAAGTCTTCCTTGAGCAACGCGTTCTCATCGGTCAGCGTTTTCATCTGAGTCGCGAGATTCCCGTGCGTGGCACGCTCGATCTGCATCTGACGCTCCGTAGCCGCGAGCTGGCTGCGCAGCTCCGTATTTTCATCCCTCAGATGGGTCACCTCCTCGCTCAGCCGCTCCTGCTCCGCTGCTGCTTGGCTGCTCTGGAACCCGGCCAAGCTGCGGCCGGCATCGTAGGTAAACCAAGCCACCGCCAGCACGGCGCTGATGGCCATCGAGATCAGGCCCCAACGCAGATACCAGGGGGCCTGCGCGTGGACAGCCACGCGCCGGCCGGCGATGCCAAAGCGGCGCTTCAGCTGTCGAATCACGGTCACGGCACGAGCGCGAGCATTTCCAGCCCCTTCGTCTCAGGCAATCCGAACATGATGTTCATGCATTGCACCGCCTGACCGGAAGCTCCCTTCATCAAGTTGTCGATCACCGCCAGCACGACGACCATGTCCCCGCCTCCGGGACGATGCACTGCCATGCGGCACTCATTGGCACCCCGGACGGAGCGCGTGTCGGGCTGGCTGCCGGCTGGCAGAACGTCGACGAAGGGCTCCTGTCCGAAGCGCCGCTCGAACAGCGACTGCACATCCACTTCCCGTGTCAACCTGGCGTATAGCGTGGCGTGAATGCCGCGGATCATAGGCGTTAGATGCGGAATGAAGGTCACGGCAACCTGGCGCCGCGCCGCCCCCCCGAGGCCTTGTAGGATTTCGGGAAGGTGCCGATGGCCCTCCAAACCATAGGCCTTGAAGTTATCGGCGGCCTCGGAGAAAAGTATATGCAGCTGCGCCTTGCGACCCGCCCCGCTGACCCCGGACTTGGCATCCGCGATCAGGTGACCGGCGTCCACGACGTCCGCCTCCACCAGCGGCAGGAATCCCAGCTGGACCACTGTAGCGTAACAGCCCGGAGTACCCACCACTCGCGCCTTGCGGATCTGCTCTCGATTCATCTCGGGCAATCCGTAAACCGCCTCCTCGGCCAGTTTGGGACTGCGGTGCGGCATGCCGTACCACTTCTGCCACTCAGCCAAATCCTTCAACCGGAAATCCGATCCCAGAGCGATCACGCGCACGCCGGCTTCGACTAGTCGTGGTGCCTGCTCCATGGCTATACCCCGCGGAGTGGCGAAGAACACCACGTCGCAGCGCGAGAGGTCAGTCGCCCCTGGGTCCGAGAACCTCAGATCGACGCTTCCCCGCAGGTGGGCGAATCGATCAGCGACCGCCGCGCCAGCCTCCTTACGGGAGGTAATCGCGCACAGTTCGACCTCGCTGTGGCGGGCGAGGATTCTCAAGAGCTCTGCCCCAGCGTAACCCGTTCCGCCCACCACGCCGACCTTGACCATTATCTAATATCTCGCCTAATCAATTCGTTATATGCGAACCTTCATGCCGCATAATAAACCCAAACCGGGCATTCCGGGGCAAAAAAAAAGCCGCCCGAAGGCGGCCTTCTTGGTTTCGAGCTCGGGTTAGCGCTTCGAGAACTGTTTACGCCGGCGGGCCTTGTGCAATCCGACTTTCTTGCGTTCCACCTCTCGCGCGTCGCGCCTCACGAGGCCCGCTTTTTTCAAAACCGGCTTGAGAGCAGCGTCGTAGTTGATGAGTGCGCGGGTGATGCCATGACGCACAGCGCCGGCTTGGCCCGATTCGCCCCCGCCCTGGACATTTGCTGAGATATCGAAAGTGGTTAGGTGGTTTGCCAGGGTCAACGGTTGGCGCACGATCATGCGGCCGGTCTCCCGCGAAAAGAAGTCGTCGACGGGCTTCCCGTTGACTACGATCTGCCCCTTTCCGGGCCGCAGGAAAACACGCGCTACCGCGCTCTTGCGGCGGCCGGTTCCGTAATAGTGCTGTTGAGTAGCCATACTCAGCCCGGGCGCGCGATCCGTCTAGTTTTTGGTGAGCTTGAGCTCTCGGGGTTGCTGAGCCTGGTGAGGATGTTCCGGTCCAGCGTACACCTTGAGCTTGCGATACATGGCACTGCCTAGCGGCCCCTTGGGCAGCATGCCTTTGACGGCCTTTTCGATGATGCGGGTCGGGAACTTTGCTTGGAGCTTGGCAAAAGTGGTCGTCTTGAGCCCCCCCGCATACTGGCTGTGCCGGTAATAGAGTTTTGCTTCGGGCTTGCGGCCGGTGACGCGCACCTTCTCGGCGTTGATCACCACGATGTAATCGCCCGTGTCCACATGGGGCGTAAACTCTGCTTTGTGTTTGCCGCGCAACCGTGTCGCAATGTCAACGGCCAGGCGACCCAGAACCTTGTTGCTTGCATCGATCAGATACCAATCGCGCTTAACCTCGTGAGGCTTGGCCGAAAAAGTCTTCATGAGATGGCGTGATTGCCAGGTTGCGGACTCGGAAGTGCGTCCGGATCCAACGAAGGGGCGCATCTTAGCGGCAACTGTTAGTCCCTGTCAAACAAGCGGATTTGATCCTGATCGCCGCCCTGATCCGAGCCTGCTGATCGTTGATAGGGGTCTGGAACCCGTTCAGGATATAATTTTGCTTTCGGATCAACCGCCTCTTACCCGCTTTTTCGCGGCTGACGCCGCGCTCTTCATGCGCAAGATCTGGCTTACGTTCGCCCAGGCGACAACGATCGCTTTAGGCGTCCTGCTCGTCGTACAAACACTGCGGCCCGATCTGTTGCCTAACCGCAACATGGGTGGGGTGCTAACGATCAACGAATCGCGTGGACGTCCCCCGTCAAAAGAGGAGGCGCCCGCCGCGGGCAAGAGCACCGGTTCCTATAGCTCGGCGGCCAGAAAAGCGATGCCTTCGGTGGTGAACGTCTTCACCAGCAAGGAGGTGAAGCTGCAGCACCATCCGTTCATGGACGACCCCTTGTTTCGCCGCTTCTTCGGCGACCAGTTTGACGGCGAAACGCAGCGCACGTCGAGCCTGGGTTCGGGCGTCATCGTGGGCTCGGAGGGCTACATCCTGACCAATCACCATGTCATCGAGGCTGCAGACGAAATCGAGATTGCATTGAACGACGGCCGGCAAGCCAGGGCCAAACTGGTCGGTGCAGACCCCGAAAGCGACCTCGCTGTATTGAAGGTGGACCTGAAAAATCTGCCGGCCATTACCTTCGGCCGCCCCGACCAGGCGAGCGTTGGAGATGTTGTATTGGCCATCGGGAACCCTTTCGGCGTTGGCCAGACGGTGACCCAGGGGATCGTCAGCGGCCTAGGACGCAGCCACCTTGGGATCAACACGTTCGAGAACTTCATTCAAACCGACGCCGCCATCAATCCGGGCAACTCGGGCGGCGCGCTGGTTGACGCGAACGGTAACCTGATTGGGGTCAATACCGCGATCTATTCCCGCAGCGGTGGCTCAATGGGAATCGGGTTCGCGATCCCGGTGAGCCTCGCGCGCCAAGTCATGGACCAGATCATCGCCACTGGGTCCGTCACGCGCGGGTGGATCGGGGTTGAGGTCCAGGACATCACGCCCGAGTTAGCCGAGTCGTTCAAGCTCCCCGACAGCAGCAAGGGCGTCCTCATCGCGGGAGTGGTGCGCGGCGGACCGGCGGATCGTGCTGGAGTCAAGCCCGGCGACATCTTGGTGGAAGTCGAAGGCAAGCCGGTGCTCGACTCCTCGGCCATGCTGAACTTGGTGGCTGAGGCGCAACCGGGCAAGGTTGCCCTGCTCAGAGTTCTGCGCAATAGCGCCGCACTGACGGTCAAACTCACGGTTGGCAAGCGACCCAAGCCGCGCCCGCGCCGCAATGAAGAAGACGAGTAACGCCGCGTGCGGTGAGAGTTGTGCCTACTCCTTCTGGAGTTCGGATTCCGCGCTATGCGGGCGAGCGATCAGTGAGGCAACCACCAAGCCTACCTCGTAGAGCAGACATAGCGGCAGCGCCAGCAAAATCTGGGAGGTAACATCGGGCGGCGTGACAACCGCGGCCACGATGAAGGCGCTCACGATCACGTACGGACGGGCATGCCTGAGCTTCTCCACCGAAACGACCCCCATTCTGACCAGCAAAATCACCACGATGGGCACCTCGAAGGTGACGCCAAAAGCCAGGAACATGTTGATCACGAAGCTGAGGTAGGTGCCTATATCCGGCATCCACTCCACGCCAGTGGGAGTGAACGCTTGCATGACTCGGAACACAGTCGGGAAAACCAAAAGGTAAGCAAAGGTCATCCCGCACAGGAACAGGAGCGTGCTCGCTACGACCAGCGGGGCAACCAAGCGCTTTTCGTGTGCGTACAGTCCGGGGGCGACAAACGCCCAAACCTGGTAGAGCAGAAAAGGGAGCGAAATGACCACGGCCGCGAGAAAAGTGACCTTGAACGGGATGAAGAAGGGAGAAGTGATCTCGGTGGCTATCATGCGTCCGCCCTTGGGCAACTGGGCGAGCATAGGCTCCGAGAGCAGGTGATAGATGTCTTTCGCCCACGGCACCAGACACACAAACACCACGAGCACCGCTATCACAGACCAGAGCAAGCGGTTACGCAGCTCGACCAGGTGGGATAGGAAACCCTCTTGTCCCTGCTCGTTCTCGCTCACGGCTTCACTGCAAAGGAAGGGCCGCCGGAAATAGGCTCGCGCGCACGGGCGTGGTCGGCTACGTCTGCTGGCGCGGAGTAGACTCGAGCCCGCCGTCGAGGCCTAGCTCGAGTTGTGCGGAGAGATCTTCGGTCTGCGTGCGTGTGGCACCTTCCGCCGCAGCTGGAGGGGGTTGGGTTTGAAGCGTAGCAGGCGAGGAGTGCGAGCCGTCTGTTGCAGGCAACAGATCTGGCGAAACGCCCCCATGTGCCGAGGATGCATCCGAATGCCCGCCGTGGTCTGCTCCGGGCGAAGCCGTGCCCATGTGTGGCGTCGGGGCCTCGAATACCGCCTGTTTGAGTTCGTCCTCGGCTTTCTTGAGTCCGGCCCCCGCACCCTCGAGCGCAGCCTGAGCGTCCCTGAACTCTTTCTGCGCGTCCTCCATGCCGGTCTTCACGCTGTGTTCGATCGACCGCGCCGCGTCCTCCACAGAGGACTGCAGCTTCTTGAGTTCAGCCAGTTCCATCTCGCGGTTGATGTCGGCCTTCACCTCGGCCACGTAGCGTTGAAAGCGACCGAGAAGGTGGCCGGCGGTGCGTGCAACGCGTGGCAGACGCTCGGGCCCGATCACAATCAATGCCACCACGCCTATGAGGACCAGCTCGGAGAAGCCGATGTCGAGCATGTGAAGGTGCTGCCGCTGCGAGCGATAGGGACTACGAATGCGTCTTGTCCTTGACTTCTCCCTCGATGGTCTGCCCTGCACCGGGATGTTCGAGCTTGGCAGCGACCGAGGGCTGCGCCTTGTCCTCCTCGGTCTTCATTCCTTCCTTGAACCCCTTCACCGCGCCGCCCAGGTCAGCGCCTAGGTTGCGCAGCTTCTTCGTGCCGAAGATCAACACCACGACCACCAGCACGATCAACCAGTGCCAAATGCTAAATGAGCCCATTTCTCGCTCCTCTTCGATCCACTCAAACCCCAGCGCGTTGGGTCCGCTCAGTTTCTGGGGCGCGGCAGCATAGCGCCTAGCGGCTCTCCGCCACCGATGATGTGCAGGTGGACGTGGCCCACTTCCTGCCGCCCAACGCGTCCGGTGTTCACGATCAGCCGGAAGCCGTCCTTTGCCCCCTGTTCGCTGGCCAGCTTTGGCGCCAGCACCATTATCTTGCCGAACAAGTCCCGGTGCCCGTCCTCCAGGTCCATCATCGACCCGATATGCCCTTTGGGGATGATCAGGAAGTGCACCGGCGCCAGCGGGTTGATATCGTGAAACGCCAGCACTTCATCGTCCTCGTACAGCGTTCGCGAGGGGATCTCCCCCCGCACGATCCGGCAGAAAATACAGTTCGCGTCTTGCATGCGGGTCGGCGGCGTCACTCTCAGGGTGCAGTTGGGTCAGCCGACGCCCCACCCCGGGACCAGCATAGCGCAGCGGTCAGTCCGCCCAGGCGGCCAGCCGACGCGGCTAGTCGCGCCTGGAGGCCTTCTCATCGATGCCGGAGATACCCTCGCGCCGATGCAATTCGGCCAGCACATCATTGGGCCCCAACCCGTGGAAGCTCAACATCACCAGGGTGTGGAACCAAAGGTCAGCGGTTTCCCGCACGATCTGCAGTTTATCACCGTCCTTCGCGGCCAGGAGCGTCTCCGCCGCCTCTTCCCCGATCTTCTTGAGGATCGCGTTGTTGCCCATAGCTAACAGCCGCGCGACGTAGGACGAGGTCGTGTCAGCCCCCTTGCGCGATTCGATCGCTTGCGCCAGGCGGCCGAGGATGGAAGCATCGATCATTTCAATCTCCTTTGCCGCAAGCTCGCTCAGGTCGGATAGATCTCGTCCGGGTGTCTCAAGACCGGATCGGTCACCACCCAGCCGCCTTTCTCGTAACGGCGAAAGAAGCAGCGCTCGCGCCCGGTGTGGCAGGCGATCCCTCCCAACTGCTCCACGCTGACCAAGATCGCATCGCCGTCGCAATCCAGCCGCAGCTCCCTCACCTTCTGCAGGTGACCCGACTGCTCGCCTTTGCGCCACAGTCGCTGACGCGATCGGGACCAGTAATGTACCTCGCCGGTCTCGATGGTGAGCATCAGCGCTTCGCGGTTCATCCATGCGAACATCAGAACGCGATTGGTCGTCGCGTCCTGGGCGACAACGGGCACGGTCCCCTCGGCCGACCAGGCGATCTCCTCCATCCAGTCTTCAACCCGCTCCTGCTTCGCGCTCATGGCGCCTCTCTTTGGCAGATGTCCGGTGAAATTCCTCCGAGTTCATGCCAGCGCCTCTTGGACCAGCGCGGCTTCGCCCGCCACCGCGCCTCGGCGCCTGCGCGCACTCGGCTTGCTCGCATCCCCGCGCAAGCGCGGGCGCGTCGGAGCGCGGAAGAGCGGCCCCAGCTTGCTGGGGGGGGACGCGCCCCGGGCTCGGTCTCTCGAAGAGTGGTGCGGCCGGGGGCGCATAAGGCCGCCTTTGGTGGGGTCGGCCCGGGTCGCAACGCAACCGCTCCGCCCCAAGCTTGCGCCCGCCGGGAGCGGCCGCACCCCGCAGACGCGCGAGGGCCGGCGGGCAGCGCCTTGGCCGGCTCCACTGTCGCATCCCCACAAGTGGGCGCGTCGGAGCGCGGAAGAGGGGCCCCGGCTTGCTGGGGATGCGCCCCGGACTCGGTCTCCCGAAGAGTGGTGCGGGCAGGGGCGCATAAGGCCGCCTTTGGTGGGGTCGGCCCGGGTCGCAACGCAGCCGCTCCGCCCCAAGCTTGCGCCCGCCGGGAGCGGCCGCACCCCGCAGACGCGCAAGGGCCGGCGGGCGACGCGCCTTGGCCGGCTCCACTGTCGCATCCCCACAAGTGGGGCCCCTGCTCCGCGGTGCGCCGGCCCCTGCTCGGGGGGCTCATGCGGTCGCCTCTTCCAAGAGCGACGGGGCCCTCGCCACCGCGCCTCGGCGCCCGCGCGCACTCGCCTTGCTCGCATCCCCGCGCAAGCGCGGAGCCCCTGCTCGGGGGGCTCATGCGCGCACCTCGATTCCCCGCGAGGCCATGTACTCCTTCGCTTGGCGCACAGTGTATTCACCGTAGTGGAAGATGCTCGCGGCCAGCACCGCGTCCGCGTGCCCCGCAGCCACTCCTTCAACGAAGTGCTCCAAGTTGCCAACGCCACCGCTGGCGATGATCGGCACCTCGAGAGCATCGGAAAAGGCGCGGGTCAGCTCGAGGTCAAATCCGGAGCGCGTGCCATCGCGGTCCATGCTTGTGAGCAGGATCTCCCCCGCTCCCAGTTGCTGCACGCGACGGCCCCAGTCTAGCGCGTCCAACCCGGTCGGGCGGCGACCGCCGTGAGTGAAGACCTCCCAACGCGGGGAATGCGAACTCGTTACGCGTTTGGCGTCGATTGCGACGACTATGCACTGGGAGCCGACCTTGCCGCTGGCATGCGCGACGAGCTCAGGCTCGAGCACTGCCGCCGTATTGATGCTCACCTTGTCCGCTCCGGCGTTGAGCAGATCTCTCACATCAGTCACCGAGCGCACCCCGCCGCCGACGGTGAGGGGAATGAACACCTGCGCCGCAACCCCCTCAATGATGCCCAGGATCAAACCGCGCTCATCGGAGCTGGCGGTGATGTCGAGAAAGCACAACTCATCGGCGCCCTGTTCGTCATAGCGGCGCGCGATCTCGACGGGGTCGCCGGCATCGCGCAGGCCGACGAAGTTCACGCCCTTCACTACGCGCCCGCTGGTTACGTCCAGGCAGGGGATGATGCGCTTGGCCAGACCCATCGGTGAGACACTCGTGACCCCGAACCTGCCAAGAAAGCCGTCGCGCTTGCAATCCGAATCAGGAGGCCTTCGCCTCCTTGCCGGAGAGTTTGTCGGCAAGCTTCTGCGCTTCCGCAAAGTTCAAAGTTCCCTCGTAGACGGCCCGCCCGGTGATGGCGCCGACGATGCCCTCCTGCTCGACCGCGCACAGGGCTTTGACGTCCTCCAGGTTGGCAATCCCGCCGCTCGCGATGACGGGAACCGAGAGAGAACGCGCCAATTCCACGCTGGCATCGACGTTCAGCCCCGTAAGCATTCCGTCCCGACCGATATCGGTGTGGATGATCGCTTCAACGCCGTAGTCCTGGAACTTCTTGGCCAGATCGACGACGTCGTGGCCCGTCATCTTGGACCAGCCATCCACGGCCACCTTGCCGTCCCTGGCGTCTAGCGCGACCATCACATGGCCGGGAAACGCGTAACAGGCGTCGTGCAAGAAACCGGGCGTCTTGACGGCGGCGGTGCCGACGATGATGTAGCTGATGCCGTCGTCGAGATAGCGTTCGATGGTGTCCAGGTCCCGGATGCCGCCTCCGAGCTGCAGCGGGATAGCGTCGCCGACCGCCTCCACGATGGCCTTGATCGCCGCCTCGTTCTTGGGCCTACCTGCGAACGCCCCGTTCAGGTCGATCAGATGAAGTCGGCGCGCACCCTGTTTAGTCCAGTGCTGCGCCATGGCACCCGGGGCTTCGGAAAAAACCGTAGCCTTGTCCATGGCGCCCTGTTTCAGGCGCACGCAATGCCCGTCTTTCAGGTCAATAGCCGGAATGAGCAGCATGCAGCGGGCAGGAAGCAGCGGATATGGGCAGGCGAGATCAGGCGGGGCGGCACGTGGGCCGTAACATCAGGCCTGCCCATCATACAACACACCCTCTGCCGAGAAAAAGTCCACTGGCCGGTCACCCACCGATCAGGGGCATCTCCAGAGCGCCGGGAGAGGCAGTGAGGCAGCCGTCCCACCGCACGAAGTTGGCCAGCAGCTTGAGCCCAGGCTCTTGGCTTTTCTCCGGGTGGAACTGCACGGCGAAAAGGTTATCCCTGGCCACTGCGCAGGTGAAGGGGAACGGGTACAAACTATAGCCCGCGATCAACGAACGGTCGCGGGGCACGGGGTAATAGCTGTGCACGAAATAGAACCGGCTTCCCTGCGGAACCCCGCGAAATAGAGGGTGTTTCAGGGTTTGTTGCACCTCGTTCCACCCCATGTGGGGTACCTTTAGCTTTTGGCCGACGGATCCAACCAACCCTGCGGCGGGGAAGCGCACCACCCGCCCGGGAAGCAGACCCAGCCCCGCCACGTTGCCCTCCTCGCTCACCTCGAACAGCATCTGAAGACCGATGCAGATCCCCAGGAACGGCTTGCTGCGGGCCGCCTCGAGCACAGCGGGGCGCAGGCCCCTCGCATCGAGCTCGCGCATGCAGTCCGGCATCGCACCCTGCCCCGGAAACACAACGCGACGAGCGCTGCGCACGTCGTCGGACCGGCC
>Ga0335077_10008500_pt1 | contig 12745 bp, 9 predicted proteins | sample Lox_Sample_31_FD_207151 | JGI IMG/M metagenome (GOLD analysis project Ga0335077, IMG submission 207151) | Soil microbial communities from Loxahatchee National Wildlife Refuge, Florida, United States - Lox_Sample_3.1 | ecosystem: Environmental > Terrestrial > Soil > Wetlands | place: USA: Florida... | reverse complement strand
AGCTACGCGGTGGCGCACTTCTCGCGCCGCAAGACCGCACAAATCTACATTGACGTGCTGGAGCGCATGCTGGAAAGAAATGCGCTGAGCGCTGCCGCCTGAAAGATGTTCACGGCCGGACGGCGATGATGCTTACGGTTGCCGCGGCTTGCAGCGCAGTCTGCAGGGTGTGTCCGGCTAGAACCTTCCCGGCGCTGGTGGGTACGAAGAGGATATCGTCCGCCTGCATGGGTAAGTCCGGGGACTTGGCCTCAAGCATTTTCTTTAACGGGACGGGTGTCTCTTGGACGCCAGTGCCGCTCTTGCGGAGAATGCGCGCGTCATTCAGCTTGGCGGTACGGGAAGTGCCTCCAGCCAATGCGATTGCCTGCAAAACGCTCAGGTTCCCGGCATCCATGAGAAATCCACTGGGACGGGCCACGTCGCCGACGACGTATACAATGTCGGCCTTTGGGATCGTAATCGCATCGCCAGCATAGACTTCAATGTTGCTATTGGGCACGTCGGCGGGATTCTTCGCCAGCGGCAAAGTGATTGGCTTATCGGGCTGATCGCGACGCGTTACAGTAATGGACTTGCCCGCTTTGTCCGTAAATCCTCCGGCAGCGGACACCAGATCAAACAGCCGCCGCTGACCCATTACCGGATAGAGCCCGGGTCGCGCGACTTCGCCGAGCAGGCTGGCGGTTTGCGACGCATACTCGACGACAAAGACCGTGGCGTGTGGATTCTTGAGGAACCCGCCATCGTTCAGGCGTTTCTCGATCAGCGCCTGGGCCTCCTCCGGCGTGAGCCCCTGCAGGTGAACGTAATCGATCAGAGGAAGATAGACATCGCCGTTGTTGCCAATGCGCGCCTTGGTGCTTAGTTCGGGGACGTTATAGACGCCGATTTCCAACAAATCACCTACGCCCAGACGAAGGCTGCGTGCCGCGTCTGAACGCTCGCCTGAGGAGGGAGTCGATGGTGCTTGCGATGGGTCTTGCTGGCCGAAAATGGGCATCCCGGGAGCTAACACAACTCCCAGCAGAAACAGCAGACCGAAAGCGCGGAACCATCCCGGGCGGAACATCCGCATTGCGTGAGCCTCTTGAATTGGAACGAACCAAAGTCTAGCACGCACTCGCAGCCGTCGCCGCAGGGGGTTCCTACATTGCCACCGGGGGACTTGCGGCCCTGGCCGCTGGTTTCGCGGGGCCCTGAGAACCAAGCAAGGGAATAGTGAGGCACGTTTCTTGATTGCTATAGTGGCCAAAGTGAAAGACTCGCTTTAAGAATTCATGCGCGGCAGTCTCAGCAAGTGCTCGGCCGGGAGGTCGATTCCCGGAGCGAAAGTGAAGAGTTGCAAGGTCGGTTGTGACACTCACGTCTGGCTGAGGAGAGAGAGTTGACACTCTTCTACCTGGGCATCTTCGCAACTTCACTGTTGCTGTCGTTTGCCCTTACGCGGTACGTGCGGGACTTGGCGACGCGGCGCGGGTGGGTTGCCGCTCCGGCGCTGGAGCGACATCTCCACAACGCCCCCTTGCCTCGGCTGGGTGGCATTGCCATTTTCCTGGCTTTCTTGCTCAGCGTGGGTGGCGGGGTGGCCGTCAGCCGCCTGTTTCCCGCCTTTGATTTTGGTTTCTCCTCTACCACCCTGCTCACCATCGTGCTGCCGGGGTTCATGATTTTTCTGCTGGGCGTGTATGACGATTTGCGAACCGCCGGACCTTACCTGAAATTCTGTGTGCAGGCCCTGGCAGCGGTGATGCTGTACGCCGCCGGTCTTCGAGTTTCCGACTTCCCAGCCTTCTTCGGATCGCATCACTTTCCCTGGATCGTGGGATTGCCGCTGACCATTCTGTGGGTGCTGGCGATAACTAATGCCTTCAATCTTATCGACGGTCTGGATGGCCTGGCGGCTGGGTCGGCTCTGTTCTCCACCCTGGTTGCGTTCGTGGTCGCATTGTTCAGCCAGTCGTCCCTGGTGGCAGTGATGACCCTGGCTTTGGCGGGAGCGATCGTCGGATTTCTGCGCTTCAACTTCAATCCCGCGACGATCTTCCTGGGAGACTGCGGCAGCCTGTTCATCGGTTTCATGCTCAGTGCGTTGGCGTTGCGCGGCGCGCAGAAGGCGCCAACCATCATCGCGGTTGCCATCCCGGTGGTTTCCTTCGGGTTGCCGATTCTTGAGACGGCGCTCTCCGTAATACGGCGATTCATCAGCGGGCGGCCGGTATTTACCGGCGACCGCGAACACATTCACCACAAGCTCCTGCAGCGCGGGCTCTCGCACCGCCAGGTGGTGATCGTGCTTTACGCGGTTTCGGCCTTGTTCGCGCTCCTGAGTTTGTTCCTGTTGTGGCCCACAGGCAGTACCCTGGGACTTGTGCTCGCTGTGTTGGGCACGGGCATATGGGTGGGCGTGCAGCACCTCGGCTATCTGGAATTCGGCGAAATCCGCCGGGTGGCCCTGCGAACCATGGAGCAGCGTCAAATCTTCATCAATAATATGGCGATCCGGCGGGCCGCCGAGGAACTTAAGGTGGTTCGCAATCACGAGCAACTATGCGCCATATTGGCCGCCGCTTTCGCGGCAAACGACTTCGATGGATTTGACCTGGACCTGGGTTCCGCCGCCTTCCTCCGCTGGGATCGCCGCCGCGTTCTTCCGATACGATCGCAGGAGCCCTTCTTTCGCTGGCGCAAGCCAGGAGCCGGGGAATTGATTGCCGCATGGAGCCTGAATCTGGATCTGGTGACTTCTTCCGGCCATCACTTGGGTTCGCTGATTATTCATCGGATCTACAGCGATCGCGACTTGCAGCTCGATATAAATCTGCTGACATCCATATTTCCGGCGGCGCTGGCGGACGCACTGGACCGTATGATCAGAGACACTGAGATTTCCGCTTCTCTTCAGGAAGTGCCCGCTCTGGTTGCGGCACACGCAGGTTAGCTCGCCAACGATCCCTTCATGTCAACGTTCCCGCGCGCGTGATCCGCGCCGCATAGTTTCCGGATGCTTGCATCACTTATCCACAGCCTGAACCACCGCTGTTACTTTTTGTGCGCCAAGTGCGCATTTACTTTCCTAGTTCACTTGGGAGGGCACCACAGAGATGGGATGGGTCAATACCCGCGATATCCATTTTCTTTCTCTGCAAAGATCGGCATTCTGTGTTGAGTGCGAACTGATTTGCGAAAACAACACGCCGAATTGCCTGTACTGCGGCAGCCAGGCGGTGCTCAGTCTCTCGCGGGTGTTGGGCGGTTCAATGCGCGGCCAGCAAACCGCACATTTGATCGAAGACGCCGAACTGGACCGCTTGGTGCGCGACTTGCTTCGCACGGTTCCTCCTGCGGCGGTTCGCTTGACTGCCCGAGGCGACGACCTTCACGCAGCCCCAATAGCGCGCAGCCGTCATCATGTGCGCACCGCCGGACCCACACATCCCGGCACAGCGCGATCCATTCAATGCGCGGAGACCGCTGCTCTGGACCTGCATCCCGCAGAACTGGATCTGGAGCCAGCCATCAGTGCGATCGCTGAACGCGCCCAAACCCTGACCGGCGCAACCGGAGCCGCCATCGCTCTGCGCAAAGGAGACGAAATCATTTGCCGGGCGCGCGCCGGTCGCACCGCTCCCGACCTGGGCGTCCGCCTGCAGACCGACGCGGGCATCTCGGCCGATTGTGTGCGCACCGGCGAGGTTATGCTATGCCATGATGCTGAGTCGAATCCCCACGTCGACTTGGCCAGTTGCCGGCGACTGGGGGCACGCTCCATCCTGGTGGCTCCCCTACGCTATTTCCGAAGAACCTGGGGAGTGTTTGAAGTTCTCTCCGCCGCTCCTCATGCCTTTGACCACCGCGATGTGGCCACCATGCAATTGCTTTCCAGCATGATGGTGGCAGCGATCTCCAGGCTGGCAAACCTTCGTCCGCTGCGCGAATCCGCGTAGTCGCAGCGCTCCACTCCTGACAAAAGAGACTTTCTTCCCCTTCGGCTGGGGTAATATGGTTTCTCTATGGAGCCGTTGGAATCCCAGCCGGTCGGGGAAGAGAAGCCTGCACGTGAGCGCCGCCAAGCCTTGCGCCAGAGAGTGCATACCCCTGCCTATGCGAGCTTTGACGAGGGTTCTTCGGCCCTGGATTTGAACGAGATTCTGGATATCAGTGAGGCTGGGGTCGCCATTCAGACCGCCGCTGCTTTGGAAGTCAACCGCAGTCTGCAATTGTGTCTCGATCTCTCCGAGACCGGATCACGCATCCAGATTCCGGCTTCGGTGATTTGGACCGACACCGTCGGTCGAGCCGGAATTCGCATTCCCCAATTGCCTGACGAATCGCGGCGAGAACTTCAGCAGTGGCTGTTTCATAACGCGTTGGCAGGCTGTGCCCCGCCGAGTGAAGCGGGTGAGAGCGCACCTTCGGCCGGCAGGGAAGCTCACTGCACGATGGAGGCCGCCGAGACCGTTCCAGCCGACTACACCGCTCTGCTGTCCGCATTGCCCATTGTGGCGGGCGAGGTTGAGTCGATCGGTCCGGACCTAGACGCGGCGTTGTTGCTCATCGCCCAGCGCGCTCTGTCCTTTACCCGTGCCGGCGGGGTTGCGATTGCATTCCGCGAGGGGGATGACCTGATTTGCCACGCTGCCGCCGGGGTTGACGCTCCGCCCCTGGGCGCGCGCTTTCCGATTGGTTCCGGATTCTCGGGAGAATGCGTACGAACCGGTATGCTGTTGCGCTGCGACGACTCGGAGATTGACTCTAGAGTGGATAAGGAAGTCTGCCGTGCCCTGGGAATTCGCTCGATGGCAGCGGTCCCCATTCGTCTGGCCGGAAGAGTCATCGGACTACTCGAAATTTTCTCGCCTGCGCCGCACAGTTTCACCAGCCATGACGACATGGTCCTGCAACGGCTGGCGGAGATCATTGTGGCGGCAGTGAATCGCGCCGCGCTAGCCCACGTCGCCTCGCGTGCGGAAGCGACCGCATCCGTTAAGGATGATGCTCTACCGCAAGATTCCGCGGGTCCACTGTCCGGCATAGCGGGCGCAATTCAAAGCTCCATGCCCCGCTACCAGAAGATCCTGTTGATCGCCGCCGCCGCGACCATCCTGCTGGTGCTGATCTTCCTGTTCAGCCCGTGGCTGAAGCCGCAGAGCCTGAAGCGCGGCGCTCCGGATGCCACGGTGGCCCCTACCCAATCCGCCGATGCGACGCCAGGCCCAAGAACCGTGGCGGAGGCGGCTACACTGGGCGATCTGCAGAAGCTAGCCGAACAAGGCGATGCCTATGCGCAATTTGCTATCGGTGCCCGCTATGCCACCGGCGAGGATGTGAAGCAGGACTACGGCGAGGCCGTCCGCTGGTTCACCAAAGCCGCCGAGCAGGGACATGTTGTCGCCCAGGCCACGCTGGGTGCCTACTACTGGGCAGGGCGTGGCGTACCCCAGGATCTCCCGAAGGCCTATTTCTGGTCGATTCTGGCCCGTGCCGGAGGAGATGAGGCCAGCAAGTACCGGGTTGCGGTGCTGACTTCCCGCATGACTCACGCCCAGGTACTCGCCGCCCAACAACAGGCCGACGACTGGCTAGGCCACCACCAGATCGCAAAGCAACAGTCTTCCCGTCAATAGAGCTGATCGCTCAATCGCGCGGACTGAGGGGTTAGAATAGAGCCAAGGAAGTAGTTCTGATGCCTACCCTTCGCGACATCGTCTATCAGAACGTCCGCGAGGGCGACCTGTACGAAAAACTCGATCGCAACCGGTTGCGTTGTTATGCCTGTGGGCATTGTTGTCCAATACCCGAGGGTCAACCCGGTGTCTGCAAAGTGCGCTACAACCGTGGCGGCAAGCTCTATGCCCCCTGGGGATACGTGGGGGGCGTGCAATGCGATCCGATTGAGAAAAAACCATTCTTCCATGCTTATCCCGGAGCCCTGGCCTACAGCTTCGGAATGTTGGGTTGCGACCTTCATTGTGGATACTGCCAGAATTGGGTGACATCGCAGGCGTTGCGCGATCCTGGCGCGGTTTCGCCGCCATTGCAGGCAGATCCCGCGGCCTTGGCCGAAGACGCGGTACGTATGGGCGCGAAGGTGCTCGTGAGCACCTACAATGAGCCCCTTATCACCAGCGAATGGGCAGTCGCAGTCTTCAAGCAGGCCAAAGCCGCAGGACTGGTCACCGGATTCGTTTCCAATGGCAACGGAACCCCCCAAGTCCTGGAATACCTGCGGCCCTGGGTGGATTTATACAAGGTGGACTTAAAGAGCTTTGACGACCGCCACTACCGGCAACTGGGCGGGCGCTTGCAACCGATTCTCGACACCATTCGCCGCCTGCATGACATGGGATTCTGGCTGGAAATCGTCACCCTGCTCATACCAGGGTTCAATTCATCAGAGGATGAGCTGCGGCGGCTCACCGATTTCATCGCCGGAGTTTCCCCGGAAATTCCCTGGCACGTCACCGCATTCCATCAGGATTACAAAATGATGGAGCCCGACAATACCCAGCCCGAAGACTTGCTTCGAGCCGTGGAAATCGGCCAGAACGCGGGCCTGCATTTCGTTTACGCGGGCAATCTTCCAGGGCTGGTCCGCAATTTGGAAGACACCCGGTGCCATCAATGCGGCACGACGCTCATCAAGCGGCACAGCTACCTGGTGAAAGATTATCGGTTGACGGCCGCAGGCGGGTGTCCCGCCTGTGGCGCAGTTGTTCCCGGACGCTGGTCCTCTCAGTTCGAAGGGCAGTTGAGTTCGCATCCTTTCTTGCTACGGCGGCCCGGCCATTTGGTTACAATTCTCGATCGGCATTAAACGACATCTCATGCGCAAGAGCGGACCTTGGCTACTGCCGTTATTCGTGTGCCTGTTATTGACAGCGTGCTCTCCTCGCGATTTTCTGACGCGGCGTCTTGCTGCCGACCTCATCGTGAGTGCGAATGCCTTCCGAAATAGCCAGCAATTCTGGTTGCGCACCGGAGTCGTCTCCAATCAACTTTATCTTTCTCCGGAATACCTGGTCTTGCAGCGGCGGGGCTGGATCACCGCCGCCAATGTGCCTTGCGGGCCGGACTCGGCTCCTCCCCCCTGCTGGAACGTCGCGCTGACGCCTCTCGGGGTAGAAACGTTTCGCGATCTGATTCCTGCCGGCGCCGCCGCTTCGCAATATCTCAGCGTTCCGGCAGCAAAAAGAGAATTAATTGAAATCATGGGAATCACCAGGGAGAACAGCCACGCCGACGTTGATTTCACCTGGCGATGGGTGCCGCTGAACGAAGTAGGTGCGGCTCTCTATCCCCGGGGCGTGCGCTACCTGTCGAGCGTCCTGTTCAGGCACTATGATGACGGCTGGCGGGTCGTCGAAGGCAGCGCAAAGAGCAGTCAGGGTCTGGACGACGCATTGAAGAACGCTTCCCCGGCACCATAGGCTCCGCCAGAGTTGCTCCCGGAACGACAGACTGATATAACGCTTGGTTCTTCGGGAGCAAGCCAATGACGAGCCCAAGTGTGATCTTCACGTTCCTTCTCGCAGTCCTTCTCTCTATACCGGCGAGTGCTACCGGCAAGCCAAAGCTGACGCTGGACGAATTCTTCAACTTCGTGGATTTTCCTTCCGTGCAGCTTTCGCCGGACGGCAATTCCGTTGCAATCACCGTCGAGCGTGCCGACTGGGACCAGAAGATTTTCCGCAGAGACCTGTGGCTTTACCGCGACGATGGCCACGGCGGCGGGGGGCTTGCGCAACTCACTCAGTCCGGGCACGACAGCAGTCCCAAGTGGTCGCCCGACGGCCGGTGGGTGGCATTTCTCTCTGGACGCAAGCCGGCGTCTGCCCAGGATGGGGAGAATTCTAAAGACGAGGAAGTCAGCCAACTCTATCTGATCTCTCCGAGCGGCGGTGAAGCCTTTCCGATAACCGAAGGCTCCGAAGACATTCACAGCTTCGACTGGTCGCTCGACTCGCAGACCCTCTATTTCGCCACCCGCACTCCCTGGACCAAGAGCCAGAAAGATGAGCACGAGAAGGAATGGAAGGACGTGGTGCGGTACCGCGGAGATGAGCGTGGGGACGAGATTTTCAGCATTAGCGTTGCGGATGCCATCGCTCACCATCAAACCGCGGCAACCCAGTCTTCTGAGGATGAAAAAGAAGTTGCTGGTTCGCCCGGCGCAAAAGCATTGGCGCAGCTCACCTTGCGAGTGGACGGACTGCGAGTCTCGCCAGACGGCCGGAAAATCGCCTTGTGCACGGCTTCGGTGTCTGAGCGTGACGAGAAAATAGAAGAGTTTGAGATTTATTCTCTCGATCTGGCCACCGCCTCGCTGCAAACGCCTCCCCGCCGGGTCACGCATAACGAGGCCGAGGAACTGGACATCCGCTGGGCCGGCGACAGCCGCCATGTCTTCTTCCGGGTTGACCTCGGCTCGGTCGAAGGAAAGTACAAAGACACCCAGGACCGTCTCTACTGGGTGGATATGGAGACCGGGGAGACTACGCGCTGGGCCAGCGATTTTGGCGGACACATCGGTACCTACAATACCTTGTCAACGGGTGGAACCTTAGTTGTCGGTCAGTTGGGAACAGAGGCTCAGGTCTATTCTGCTGCCGGCCTGTCTTCTCCGCTAGCCAGGCAACCCGGCTGGCAGGGAACGTACGAGGAGATTGCCACCGCCGCCCATTCTCCTCGAGTCGCCGTCGTCTATTCCTCCTATGACAAGCCAACGGAGGTTTATCTTGCCGACCGTGTTGACCAGCTTCAGCAGGCAAGACCCATTACCGCGTTCAACAAGCTTTTCACCGAGCGCGACCTGCCGCAAGCCAAGCCCTACCGTTGGACCGCCGATGATGGAACCACGGTCGAAGGGATGCTCATCTATCCTCCGGGAAAATTCGAAGCGAAACACTTGCCCATGTTCGTCTTCATTCATGGCGGACCCGCTGAAGCCGACGGCAACCACTTCGAAGCCGACTGGTATAAGTGGGACCGACTGGCTGCGACTCAGGGTTGGCTGGTCTTCCAACCGAATTACCGCGGCTCCGCCGGCTATGGCGACAAATTCCTGATGCAGATCGTTCCCCAAATTGTCTCTCGTCCCGGCAAGGACATCCTCTCCGGCGTCGATGCTCTGGTGAAAGATGGCATCGCTGATCCCGATCACCTCACCGTCGGCGGCTACAGCTACGGCGGGTACATGACGAACTGGCTCATCACCCAGACCACTCGGTTCAAGGCCGCGGTCACCGGAGCCGGCGCGGTCGAAAACGTCGCCAATTGGGGAAATGACGACACCACGTTCGACGACGCCTACTTCCTCGGAGGCCGACCCTGGGAAGCGCAAGCTCGCTACCACGATGAGGCCGCTGTTTTCCAGATCGACAAAGTTCGCACTCCCACCCTCATCGTAGCCGGCACCGACGACATCCGAGTCGCGGTCCTGGAGAACTACCTGCTCGACCATGCGCTGCATAGTCTCGGAATCCCGGAATCACTGCTGCTCTTTCCCGGTGAGGGGCACGAGCTGGACAAGAATCCCTGGCACGAGAAGATCAAAGTCCGCGAAGAACTCAAATGGCTGGAGAAGTACGGCCGCTGAGTACCGGGAACTGATAACTAGAACAGACTCCTATTTTCCGGCAGGTTTTGCCGAAGTGCTTGCTAATTTGACGTGATGGGACGCGGCAGCATAGCGGGCGATACCCTTGTAAAGGGCGGTAGCGATCTGCTGACGGTAAGCAGCGCTCTGCAGGTTGTTTTCGTCGGTAGGGCTGCTGACAAACGAAACCTCCGCCAGGATGGCTGGCATGGAAGTGCCAGTCAAGACCACATACGAAGCCTCTTTGACGCCGCGATTGCGAATCTCCGGATTTTTTTGCGCCAGCATTGCGTAGAGCGCATGCTGAACGCTGATTGCAAACCGGCGTGATTCCTGTACCTTTTCCCGAATATCGACCTTTCCCCAGTTAACGTCCTGCAGTTGAGCCGGGGTCGCGGTGCGGCTTCGGGCATTCACGCTGGAGAACGTGTTGGTGTAGTAGGTCTCTACGCCCCGCGCGGTCGCGGAATCGCTGTAGTTGGCATGAACCGAAACGAACAGATCCGCGTCGGCCTGATTGGCCACGCCGGCACGGTCCTCGAGTGGAATGTAAGTATCATCCTGACGGGTGTAGATCACCTCCGCGTTCAACTGCTCCTGCAGCAGAGAGCCCAGACGTTGGGCAATGTCGAGAACCAGATCTTTCTCGAGCAGCCCTTTGCGCCCCACCGTGCCCAAATCCCAACCACCGTGGCCGGCATCCACGACGATGCGGAGTTTTGGAACATGAGCGCGTAATTGAGCGTCTTCGGAGTTCGCGGCGGGCGCTCCCAGGGATGGCTGAGGTTTTTCCGACTGCGGGCGGAACAGATCAAACTGCGCCTTGGATTGTGTCTTCGCGCCGATCGCGCGCAACTCCGCGACCAGCCGATACGGGTTGGTCTCAAGGCTGATCGAGAAATTGGAATCGCTCGCCGTCTCCAGTACGACGCGGGTCACACCCGGCATGGGCTGAGCTACTCTCACGCGGACCAGAAGGGGGTCACGAATCTCAATGATCCGGCCCACCAAACCGGCGGCGAGGGAGGTGTCGTGCAAGTCAAAGTAGATGCGATCTGGGCCGGTGAGCCGATGAGCCTCGTACTGCACCTGATCCTGCAAGTCGATCACGACGGTGCTCGAACCGGTCGCCGACCAATGCCGAATCCCGGTGACCTTGGGCAATACCGCGAGCTTCTCTTCGTCAGGCGAAGCGTTCCCGGTGTCGATATCACTCAATGGCTCGTCTTGCGATTCCAAAGCCGGTTGCAATGGCTGCGGGGCCGTGCTTGCGGGTCTGGCTCGTTGTTCAGAAAGCGGCTGCGGAATTCTGTGCAGTTTCCACCAGAAGCCGGCGCCGGCCAGGGCGGCAACTGCCACCACCACAAAAACCAGCACCAGACCAGGACGGGCGCTCTCGCTTGAAGCGGGTTGAAGATTGGCCGCAGGCTCGACCGCCGGTTCGGGCCGCTCCTCGAGAGGCTCCTGATTTTCAGCGCTTAGCGAGGATTGGCTCGCTTGTGCGATTGCGATAGCAGGTTCGGGTAGCGCTTCCTTCTCGGGAGCGACGGATTTCTCCTGCTCCACGGCGCTTTGGGAAATCTCTTCGAGCCTGCCTTCTTCCTCGGGCTTGATGGCAGCTACGGTCAATTCAGCCAGCAGGTTTAGATTTCGAACATCGCAGTCATTGAAGCCGTACGCTTCCGCGGAGAAAGCCTCCAGCACTCCAATCACGGTGCGTCGACCCACCAGAGGTGCCGCCACCATGGATCGCGTGCCCAGGCGGCGGCAGGCATCCATGTCCACACGAGCGTCAGTCTCCGAATCATCGCAACGGACGATCTCTGCGTTGCTAAAGCACGCGCCAGAAAAACTCGAATTCAGGTTCAGACGCATGCCGCGGTCGGGCGCGATACGCCCGGTAGACGCCCGGCACACAATCCGGTTGCCTTCGGCAAGGGCGATGGCGACCCCATCCGCACCGGTGACTGCCAAAGCGCGGACTGCGACCAGTTGCAACACTTCGTCGAGAAGAAACTCTTCTGGGAGGTTCTCGGAACTTGGAACTGCGGCCGAAGATTCCTGCGCACGACGGTGACGAACCTGCTCATGCAGCGTAGAAAACGCCAGTAGAGCCTGCAGAGCCTCGCGGCTCGAAGCCAGCGGGGAATCGGCTGCGCCGGAAACCGGACCGTCCGCAGTGATGACGAAAGAGTCGGTTGATTCCTTCATCAACTCGGACATCGCCTTGGTCGGGCTTGCGCTCATGAGGTGGTGCAGCCGCTCACGTCATCCTACTGCCGCACAGTGTGAACAAGCGTGATTCGCGTGTCAATTCACCATTTTGCGTAGGCTATGGCCTGGTTTCCTACCCCTTCTTTCGGCCAAGACGACGTATTACTTCGTAACTTACAGGGGTTTGTTACCAATCGCAACGGTTGCCATGGAACGAAGGTTGGATTTGAGCCCTGCTCTTTCGTAAGCCGCACCTTCCGAGCTCCCGGTCCGGGCGACCCGCCCAGCAGGGCCATTGCGCCGTTCTGTCAGCAGGCATATGCTGAGCAGTAGAAGTCCGGCCCAGGTGGGTTTTGTCGTGGTAGAGAAAATCAGCAAGTCTCGTTGGTTCTGGCCTTTAGGGGTAATCGCTACTAGTTTGGCGGGCGCTGCCGTAGTGCTGTTTCGCGGCTGCTGGCATACCAAAATGAGTTGGCCCGTGAGTTCCTCGGGCCACAGCTACCAGGTGTGTCTCGGTTGTGGCATTAAGCGCCTATTCGACGAGAAATCCTTCCGCAGTTACGGTCCCTACAGTTACGACCTGACCACGCTGATTGCCTGGGACAATGCCCATCATGGCCACACCACGCCGCCTCCTGCGCACGCCCACCGTCCAGCCTCCTGAGGGGCCTATCCAGAACCAGTACAGTTACTGGAAGCTCTACTCACCAGAGCTAAGATTACCAAAATGGAGTCTTTGCGCCTGTTTGCGCCTGCCGAGTCTGAGCCGGCTCCAGTCCGCCAACCACGGTCTTCAAGGAGGGTCGCCGTCGCGCGCGCGGAAGACGTGTCTCCGAGTACCCAGCTGACATTCTCGGATGTAGCCCGTCCTGCCATTGTCCTCGAAGTGGTGCCGATCGCTTCCCGTTCGCCGGCATCCGTCCAGATCGATCT
>Ga0335077_10008499_pt1 | contig 12746 bp, 9 predicted proteins | sample Lox_Sample_31_FD_207151 | JGI IMG/M metagenome (GOLD analysis project Ga0335077, IMG submission 207151) | Soil microbial communities from Loxahatchee National Wildlife Refuge, Florida, United States - Lox_Sample_3.1 | ecosystem: Environmental > Terrestrial > Soil > Wetlands | place: USA: Florida... | reverse complement strand
TCAAGATTTACTTGCTGCGGGTAGCCACGCTCGAATCCCGCAGCGCAGGCAAGTATGAGCTGTCGTGGAAGCAGAGCCCGCGCGGCAGCGTGAAGCGCGCCGAGGAAAGCACTCCCACCTTCGCAGAAATGGCTGTTCCCGGAACGGTGTTCGAAGGGGAATGGAACGAGAACTCATTTCTTGCACAACCCGACATTGTCAAGGCTCTGCGCAAGCGGCAACCGCTCGATGCGGCGTCGCTGTTCGGGTTAGTGAATGCCTATACGGAGCAAGGTTTGCAACTTCAAAAGCAGTATGCCGATTGGACGGGTTTGGCCGTGCTCCGCGCCACTGTGGAACAGTTGCAGACTCGCGTGAATGAGGTCCGCGAGGCTGGCCGCGGCTGCGTCTTTCCGCTCGGCTGGGGGGCCGGCTTCTTGTCGAAAGCCGCCGTCCTGGACACGCAAAATGAGACCTACCGCCAAATCCTTCGCCAAGTTGGCTTCTATTCCCGAGCCATCCAATCCGGCTTGCCCTTTCCGAAGACCCGTCGAATCGTGTTCCAGGCGAGCCAGCCTGCAGCCCTCCCCGGCTACGTTCATTTCGAAATTCACCAATAGACTGGTCACCTCTTTCCGGCCGTTCATTCGGTTCATCTGCCTTTCGTCCGGGCATCGCTTCGTTATCTGAAGCGTCGCTTGGCGGCCAAATTGGTGGGCGGGCATTGACGACGAAGCGCCGGCCTTGAAAGGCTTCGCCTGCTGAATCTGGATTACGTGCAGGATCTGAACTCGTGGTTCGCTGGGCGGATGATGGTACGTCTCAAGGACGACAAGCGCACTGAGTTGACCGTCTCTCGCGACCGCGTGCGAGCACTCAAACAACGTTTGGGGATATGAGCGAGAGTGATTCGGCGATGGCCTCAGCGATTTTCTTTCCGTGAAAACGGCCATTCTCGATGAAGATTTCGTTGGTGTGCATTCCCGCCACGATGACGCCGGCCAGGAAAATTCCAGGCCGGTCGCTTTCCAGTGTTTCGGGATTGGTTCGGGGCTTCTGCGTTTCCGGCTCCAACCGGATGCCGAGTGAACCGAGAAACTCCAGGTCCGGCCGATAGCCGGTCATCGCAAAAACAAAATCGTTCTTCAGTGTCACAAGGCCGTTCGGGGTTTCCAACAGCACGGATTTCGCCTGAATCTCGAGCACGCCCGTGTTGAAAAAAGCCTGAATCTCACCGTTCTTGATGCGATTCTCAATGTTCGGCTTGATCCAATACTTGACGCGATCGGAGATCCAGTTCCCGCGGTGAACCATGGTCACGCGCGCACCGGTCCAGTACAATTCGAGCGCGGCGATAGCGGCTGAATTCTTCGCCCCCACAACTAACACGTCGTGATTGTAATAAGGATGCGGTTCCTTGTAATAGTGAATGACCTTGTCCAGGTTCTCGCCGGGAACATTCAGGAGATTAGGAACGTCGTAGTAGCCGGTTGCGATCACGATCTTGCGCGCCCGATATTCGCTTTTGTCGGTCTTCACGCGAAAATCGCCGTCTTCGCCCTCGATCGACAGCACGCGCTCGTACTGATGGATATTGAGCCCGTAGTATTCTGCGACGCGGCGATAATACTTCAGCGCTTCGGTGCGGCCAGGCTTTTCATTGAGCGAAGTCATTGGAAGACCGCCGATTTCAAGCAGCTCCGGTGTGGTAAAGAACACCATGTGCGTCGGATAATTGTAGAGCGAGTTAACGACGCAGCCCTTTTCGATCAACACCGCGCCTACGCCGCGCTGCTTGAGCTCGATTCCACAAGCCAAGCCGGTTGGCCCCGCGCCAACTACAAGCGCATCGAATTGCTCCACCGTCAGAGCATCCCTTCCACGGCGGTGTAGACAGCATCGAGTGCACCGGGCAGCGCCGCCGGATCCTTGCCGCCGGCTTCCGCCATGTCGGGACGCCCGCCTCCTTTTCCGCCCACCGCTTGCGCGACAGCTCCCGCGAGCTTGCCCGCATGTACCTTGGAAGTTAGATCCTTGGTGACGCCCGACACGATGGAGACGTTGGAATCCTCTGACGATGCCAGCACGACGACGATGCTCTTCCACTTGACGCGCAGGGAGTCCACCATGGTTCGCAATTGCTCGCGGTCCATGCCCGGAACCTGTGCCGCCAGAACCTTCACGCCTTTGATGTCCTTGACGCTGTTCTCGATGCCGGACACCTGGGCACGCGCTAGCTTTTCCTTCATCTGCTCGAGCTGCTTTTCCAGCGCGCGTTTCTCTTCGGCCAGTTTCTCTTGCGCCTGGCGCGATGCCCGCGCCTCCTCTTCGAACTTATTCAGAACGGCGGCGCCGGTGATGGCCTCAATGCGGCGGACGCCGGCCGAGATGCTGGCTTCATAAATGATTTTGCAGATGCCGATGTCGCCGGTGCGCCGCACATGCGTGCCGCCGCAGAGTTCCTTGCTGAATCCAGGAATAGACACCACGCGAACGCGATCGCCGTACTTTTCGCCGAACAGCGCCATGGCGCCAGTGTGCAGCGCCTGATCCAGATCCATGATGTCGGTGTGGAGCTTGACGTTTTTCAGGATCTCTTCGTTCACCAGTTGTTCGATCTCGGCCAGCTCATCAGAGTCGGTTGCCGTGTAATGCGTGAAATCGAAGCGGAGGCGCAGCGGGTCGACTACGCTGCCGGCCTGTTTGACGTGCGTGCCGAGAACTTTTCGCAAAGCAGCATGCAGCAGATGGGTAGCGGTGTGGTTTCGCATGGTAGATGCACGCAAACCACCGTCTACCTGGGCGATCAACTCATCGCCCTCACGGATAGGCGTGATCGCTTCGATGCGGTGTACAGTCGCATTGGGCGCCGGCTTATAGGTGTCTAGAACGTTTGCGACTTTATTGCCGGTCGTAGCTGAAATGAGCACGCCCGTGTCGCCAACCTGGCCGCCCGCTTCGGCATAGAACGGCGTGCGGTCAAACACGACTTCGGTCTTGCCCTCCTGCTCAATCACGCGTGCAACTTTGACGGTGGATTCCAGTGTGTCGCGGCCGACGAATTCAGTGGGCAGCAAATCGCGATAGACCGGTGCTACTTGAGCTTTATCCCCGCCCTTCCAGCTCGCGCGCGCCCGCGTCCGCTGCTTGTCCATCTCGAAATCAAAGCCGGCGTGGTCGATGCTCAGGCCGCGCTCGCGCGCCATCTCATCCTGCTCGTCAAGTGCCAACCCGTATGTGTCGTAAAGTTTGAAGGCCACCGCGCCGGGCAGTAGTCCGTTGGCAGCCGAAGCCGCCTCCTCCGCGAATACCTTCTCGGCCACCTGAAACGTCGTCGCGTAGCGATGCTCTTCGTCCTTCGCTACTCGCGCTACGCGCTGGATGCTCTCCATCATCTCCGGATAGCCGGGCTTCATCAGTTCCGCCACGAACCCGGTAAGCTCATACAAGTACGGCTCCTGCCGGCCGATCATCCGCGCGTTGCGAATCGCCCGCCGCATGATCTTGCGCAGCACGTAGCCGCGCCCTTCGTTGGAGGGCAGAACGCCATCGTGAATCAGGAAAGCGGTCGCGCGGCTGTGATCGGCATTGATTCGCAGCGCGACGTCGGTGCGGTCGTTTTCTCCATATGCAACACCGAAAAGCTCGGCGGCTCGATCGATAATCGGGCGCAACAGGTCCGTTTCGTAGTTTGAGATCTTCCCCTGCATGACACAGGCGATCCGCTCCAAACCCATTCCGGTATCGATGGAAGGCTTAGGCAGCGGCGTCATCAGCCCGTCGATCGACCGCTCGAACTGCATGAACACCAGGTTCCAAATTTCTACGAACCGCTCCTCGGGGTTGCCTGGAAATTCCCCCGGACCAGCTTCCGGTCCCAGATCGTAATGAATTTCCGAGCATGGCCCGCACGGCCCGGTTTCGCCCATTTGCCAGAAATTATCCTTCTCGTCCATTCGGAAGATCCGGCTCTTGGGAACGCCGGCGACCTCCTGCCACAGCCGCTCGGCGTCGTCATCCTCGCGGAAAACCGTGACGTACATCCGGTCCTTGGGAATACCGAAGTCACGCGTAAGAAGCTCCCAAGCGAAGGCGATCGCCTCCTTCTTGAAGTAATCGCCGAACGAGAAGTTCCCCAGCATCTCAAAAAACGTATGATGCCGCCGCGTATAGCCAACGTTATCCAGATCGTTATGCTTTCCGCCCGCGCGCACGCACTTCTGCGACGACGCCGCACGCACGTAGTCGCGCTTCTCCGATCCGGTGAAGACGTCCTTGAACTGATTCATACCGGCGTTGGCGAACAGCAACGTGGGATCGTTGGCCGGCACCAGCGAAGAACTGCGGACCACACGATGGCCTTGCGCCGCGAAGTAATCCAGAAACTTCTGGCGGATTTCGTTTCCTGTCATTTATTTCTATTGTGACAGGTGAATCTGCTTTGGCGCACTTGGCCTGATTCGCTCGGAGCAAAACGGACTGACTCGCTACCGTCTCCTCAATAAATAAACGTAGTTGTTGAGACCGAACGCCGCGGTGTTCGGATCCAGGAAATGGTAATCGAGCTCGTTCCCGCAGCCGGTTTCCAGCGTCTTCCAAGCCGTGCCACGAAATCCCAGGCCGCCGGCGAGCTTAGCAGGATCTACCGATTTGTCGCGCGCGTGCATTTCTTCAAAAGCACCCTGAAACAAGATGTCCGCCGGATAGTCCCGCACTTTATAGTTGGGCCCTTTGCAAGCCACCGGGCGCGGGCCTAGGATCGCTTTCGGCTGGATCACAACGGTCTTCCCGACCAAAGACTTCATTTCCGCAGCGTCCGGCTTCCCAGCATCGGTCCACCATGGCGCAACGACGGCAGAGTCAATTTTCCAGGTTCCAAGGTAGAAAACATCTGCGCCCAAAGCTTGGAAAGCGAACGCAAGGAAAAAGAATCCAAAGCTCAAACGCACGGCTGCGAGATTAGCACATCTGGACCGGATTATGTTGCGTGTAAATCCAGACACATTGCGTTCAACCAAACACAGACACCACCTTTCCTAAAATACTGATTCTCAATATCTTAGTCGTTGGGCTCGCGCCTGCCTTTCTCAGGGGCATGAACAACAACCGAGAGAACAAAATGATGAAGCTGGCGGCAATTCTGGCGATCACCGCCATTGATGCTTACGCAGGCGAGCGGCGCGCCAAGGGCGACCGGATCGTCATCTCGATCCCTGACCGCAAGCTCGTCCTGCTGAGCGGTGATTCCGTCCTGAAGATCTACGACGTCGCCGTGGGCAAGCCTTCTACTCCGAGCCCGCGAGGCGAGTTCACCATCATCAGCCACGTCAAGAATCCGACCTGGCACGGACCGCACATCGTTGTTCCTCCCGGAAAAAACAATCCGCTCGGCACACGCTGGATGGGACTGAGCGCGAAGGGCTACGGAATCCACGGAACCAACGTTCCGAGCTCCATCGGCAAATCCGCATCGCATGGCTGCATCCGCATGCGGCAAGCCGACCTGGAAGAGCTATTTGAACTGGTGGACGTCGGCGTCACCGTCGAACTGCGTGGCGAGCGGCCTCAATTGTTGGCCCAGGCTCTCGCGGCCCCGGCCGTCGAAAGTCTGCCGTAAGTAACGAAATTCGCAAAGAAGGAGAACGAAAATGACACTGCTGAGATACTTATTGATTTTCGCCGGAGTCGGCCTGATGATTGGCGCCCTTTCTATCCTCGTCTGGGATCTCTACCTGGTTTTCAAATCGAGGAAACAAGCCACGGGGGAATCGTTGCCCCCTTTTCAACCGGCACTCCGATGGAAGCTAGCTGCCCGGCTGGCGATCCTCTCTATCGCGCCGTGGCTGGCCGCTTTGACCATCGCGATTGTTCCGAGCGGGTCGGCTGGCGTGCGCGTGAACCAATTCGTGGGCACGCGGCCTCAGACGCTCTATCCGGGCGTGCACCTGGTGGCGCCGCTGATCGAGACCGTCGAACTGTATCCGACGCGAGAGAACGTGTTCACAACTTCGGCGGTGGACGACCCGAAGAAGAAAGATGCGATGCGCGTTCAGACCCGGGAAGGCCTGATGGTGGGCCTCGCTGTTTCAGTGCGGTATCGCGTCGATCCCTCGAAGCTCGCATATATTCACGCGAACTTGCCGAGAGCGCTCGACGAAGAGATGATCGCACCAGCGGTGGCGAGCGCGTTTCGTGACCTCGCGCCCTCGTACCTGGTAAGAGAACTCTTCTCCACCAAGCGCGACGAGTTCCGCCAGACGGCCGGTGGACAAATCGCGCGACGGCTGGGAGGCGACGGAATCCTGGTGAAAGAAGTTGTTTTGCGCGACATTCAACTGCCGGCCGAGTATGCCAAAGGACTGGAAGTTCTGCTGCTCAAGGAACAGGAAAACGATCGCATGAACATCGATCTCGAAGTGAAAAAGAAAATGGTGGCGGCCGCGCAGCTCGAATCCGAGGCGCAGAAAGTGCGCTCGATCAAGGAAGCGGAGGCGCGGGCCGAGATCGTCGTGCTCGAAGCCAAAGCCCAGGCCGACGCCATGCAACACACGCTGCCGCTCAAACAGAAGCAGATCGAGCAAACGAAGCTGGAAGCGCAGGCGCGCAAGGAATCCACCGTGCGGAACGCCGAAGCGATGGCGGAAGCGAAGGTTATCGATAGCAAGGCCGAACTGGAAAAACGCGAATTGATGAGCCAGGCGGACGAGTACCGCATCCGCCGGGTCGCCAGCGCCGATGCCGAACGAATGAAGCTCGAAGCCGACGCGCTCAAACAGAACCCGCTGCTGATTCAAAAGATCATTGCCGAAAAGCTATCCGACAAAGTGCAGATCATGATGGTGCCGAGCGACGGCAAGTTCTTTTTCGCGAATGACGTTTTGAAGGGAATGACAGCCACAGCCGTAGCAGATCATTAAACAACCAACGAAGACCGGCTAAAATGGGGACGAGCTATAAATGCTCGTCCCTCTTTTTACGATTTAATTACCGTGCGTTACTTATTTATTTTTGTCGCCGCTGCCGTAGCGCTCGCCAGCAGTCTGGAGGATTCCGCCGCGGCGCTGGGGCAGAAGGTGCTGACGCATCTGATGCCGGACGAAGTGGCCAACGTGACCTGGCGCGATGGCGCAGCGAACGAAGTGAAGTCCGCCTTTGCGCGTGCAGTCCAGCGGCGCGTGCGCGAGCCCAAACCTGTGGAAGTGCGCGCTTATCAATCCAAGAATTTCCTGGGCCCGCTCCTGATCGCCGAAATCGTGCGCGAAAACGGCAACGTCGTTGAGATGGTTCGTGCGTCGCCCGATCCCGGATTGCCTCTGAAGTTGGCTCCGCTCTGGGAACAGGCCTCTCAGATTCTCGACGTAGGATTTCTCAACGACCAGATGCTGGTGCTGGACGTCAAGGCACTGAGCACTTATCGCCGGCAGGATGGACAATGGCAATCAGTCGAAACGCATCCGATTGCGTCTGTGCCGCTGCGCGATCCGCGGGGCCGCATCGATATAACCAAGAATCCACCGGTGATTCAGCTGCCGGGCCAAGGAGAACTGTTTACCCCAGGCAGAAACACGCTCGCCGAAGAAGGATGGCCGCCGCACTACACCCACGTGGAAATCGCGGGCGAACATCTTTTCGCAGAGGTCGATGGACGCACACATGTCTACGACGCCGGCCGGGCGCCGCTGGGGAGCTTCGACACGTGGAGCAGCGACTTCGCCGTGATCTCATCCAATTGCGGCGGTCAGAAGATTCTGGCATCCCAAGCATCCACCGACGAGGTCGCGCTTTACGGAATCGGCAATCATAAGCCGATTCAAGTGAGCGACGCCGTACCTCTGCCCGGGCCCGTAACGGCGATATGGCCCCAAGGGTCGGGCGCGGTCGTGATCGCGAAGAACTCCAAGACGGGACGATATGAGGCCTACAGCGCTTCCCTGGATTGCCGGAACTAGCGCGCTGCTGCTGGTTGGCCTCGCCGAGGCGGCGCGACGCCCGTATTACGGCGGGACGCTGCGCATCGGGATCCGCGCCCAGGTTCGTTCGCTCGACCCGAAGGAGTCCGCTTCCGATCCAGCGGAGTTCGCCATCAAATTACTCCTGTCACCGGCTGTTTCCGGACCCTTCAACATTGCCCGCTGGGAGCCGGGGAAAGCAGCCACTCTGGTCGCCAATGACGACTATCCGGGTGGCCGGCCATTTCTCGATTCCATCGAGATCCAGATGGGGCGCGATCTGAAGGATCAGGCGCTGGATTTCAGCTTGGGGAAGACGGACATCACGGAAACGGGCGAGCGGAAAGGGCCTCTGGTGAACACTCTCGCCCTGGTCTTCGAGGGCGATCATATTGCTGCGCAGTTGCGCGAAGCGCTCTCTCTGTCGATAGACCGCCAGACCATCCAAAAAGTTCTGCTGAAGGACCAGGGCGAAGCCACCAACGCCCTCCTGCCAGAGTGGCAAAGCGGATACGCGTTTCTTTTCGACAAGCCTCGGGATGTAGCCCGTGCGCGCCAGCTGGCCGGCACGGCTCCATTGCTCACTCTCACGTACGACCGGCAGGACGCTACGATCCGCAGAATCGCCGAGAGGATTGCCGTCAACGCAATGGAGGCCGGAATCTCCATGCGGCCTGTCGCCACGGCGAACGCCGACGTACGTCTCGAACTCCTGCACATCGCCGCGCTCAATGACCTCGCGGCCTTGCTTAACAAGCCTCCTTCTCCCGCCGGCACGTCTTCCTACGACGCCGAACGTTCTTTGCTCGACGGATTCCATGTGATTCCGGTCATGCATCTGCCGGACTCCTGGGCTGTAAGCCCGCGCGTTCACAACTGGCCGGACCTGGCGAACGTGTGGGTCAATCCTTGATAAGGCCGTGACCTTCCGCACTAAGCTTCTCTTGATTTCGTCGTTCAGCGTGGCTGGCGCTGTGGCGCTTGTGACGGGAGCGGTCTTGTTCTCGGCGCGCCGGTCGTTTGAAAGAATCGACGCGCAGAGACGCGAGGGGTTGCTCGATCAACTCCGCCGGGAACTCGATGCCCAGGGCGCTGAAATCGGACGCGCCGTGGATCGCGCGGCGGCATCTGCGACCGTTCAGCAGCTTCTGGCCGGAACCGCCGACTATGATCGCGCGCAAGCCGAAGCCGAGTCCCAGGGGCTCGACTTCCTGGATGTCGTTCAAACTGACCTGACCATCGTCTCCTCGGCTCATTGGCCGGCGCGCTTCGGATATAAGAACGACTGGCCGCTTGCGCCCGAGGACTGGACCGCGCCCGATGCCTTCCTAGCGCGCATTCCGCTGCCCGAGGGAAGCGCGATTGCCCTGATTGCCGCACGCCCGGCGGCTGGCGGAAAAGCCTACGTCGCCGGCGGCAGGCGGATCACGCCGGAATTCCTCAAGTCTCTCGGACAGGCTCCCGGCATGCATGCGTTGTTATGGATTCCGTCTGGAGAAGTAATCGACGCCCAAGGCGGCGCTCCCGAAGCCGGCAAGCTGCAGAAGTTAGTCGAAGACGCAAGAAACAGCCGCCGCGAAGCCATGGGCTCCGTGCAATGGACGCCGTCCCGCTCCAGCGCGGAAGCATTCCTCGCCTTTCCTCTGATAAGGCGAGCACAGCCGGCAGGCGTTCTATTAACCGGAACATCTCTCGCCGAGCAACTCGCATTGGAGCGCGAGATACTATGGATCGGCGTCGCAGTGGCTGCCGCGGGCATCCTGCTCGGCGCGTTACTCGGATGGTGGACCACGGAGCGCATTACGCGGCCGGTCGAGCAACTGGTAAAAGGCGCGCGCTCAGTGGCGGCCGGCGACTGGTCGGCACGCGTCGATGTCGCCTCGAAGGACGAAATCGGAGAACTCGCCGGCGCGTTCAACAAAATGACCGCCCAACTAGTGGAGCAGCGCGACCGCGCCATTCAAGCTGAACGCGTCGCCGCCTGGCGCGAGCTGGCCCGGCGTCTGGCTCACGAATTGAAAAACCCGCTCTTTCCGCTTCAGATCACCATCGAGAATGTCCAACGCGCCCGCAAGCTGCCGCCGCATGAGTTCGATGAGGTCTTCGCGGAAAGCGCCACCACGCTTCTGGCCGAGGTGTCGAATTTGAAAGCTATCATCGGAAGATTCAGCGATTTCGCCAAAATGCCCGCGCCGCGCTTTGAAAGAGTCGATCTCAATGAAATCATCCGAAGTGTCATGAAGCTCTACGACGCACAGCTTCACGCAGAAGGGAAACCACGCATCGAGCCGCGCCTGGACCTAACGGGAGCCGACACAAAACTGGAAGCCGATGGAGAGCAGCTCCGGCGAGCGCTCAACAACCTGGTTCTGAACGCCATCGATGCCATGCCCGGCGGGGGGAGCCTCTGTATCTCCAGCGCCAAGCAGGACGGCCGCATCCGCGTATCTGTCTCCGACACAGGGCAAGGCTTGACCGCAGAAGAATGCGCGCGCCTGTTCACGCCCTACTACACCACCAAGCAGCACGGCACCGGGCTCGGGCTGGCAATCGTGCAAAGCGTGGTCAGCGACCATCGCGGTAAGATTTCGGTCACTAGCGCGCCGGCGCAGGGCGCGACCTTCGTTATCGATCTGCCGGTTGCACAAGGAGAGCTCGGTTGAACCGCCTCTTGATTGTCGACGATGACACGAATACACTTGCATCCCTTGCCCGCGCGTTCCGCATGGAAGGTTATGACGTAACGGTCGCCGATCATGCTGCTCGAGCGCTCCAGCTCGTTCGCGAGCAAAGCTTCGATCTTATTTTTTCCGATGTCGTGATGCCCGATAAGAACGGGATCGCTCTCCTCCAAGAGATGCGCGAAGCCGGAGTGACCACCCCGGTTGTGATGATGTCCGGGCAGGCGACGGTAGATATGGCGGTGAAGGCCACAAAACTAGGCGCGCTGGATTTTCTCGAAAAACCGCTATCCACCGAAAAGCTGCTGCTCACGGTCGAGAACGCGCTTCGTCTGAAGCGCCTGGAAGCTGAGAATCGCGAGTTGCGCGCCAAGGTTGGCAAGCATGAGATCGTCTGGCGAAGCGACGCGATGCGGCGCGTGATGGCGCAGGTCGCCCGCGTGGCGGCGGGTGAATCGCGAGTCTGCATACTGGGCGAGACCGGTACGGGCAAAGAACTCATCGCCCGCGCGATACACGATGCCAGTCCTCGTAAGAGTGGACCATTCGTAACTCTGAATTGCGCCGCCGTCCCGCAGGAGCTCATCGAATCCGAGTTGTTCGGTCACGAAAAGGGCGCCTTCACGGGTGCAACGGCCCGCCATACCGGCAAGTTCGAGCAGGCGAATCGAGGCACGCTGTTCTTGGATGAAATCGGCGACATGCCGGCCGTCATGCAGGCCAAGCTGCTGCGCGTGCTGGAAGGCGGCGAAGTGGAGCGCGTAGGCGGGGCGGAAATGGTCCGCGTCGATGTCCGCGTGGTGGTTGCGACGCATCGAAACCTGGAAGAACAAGTTCGCGCGGGAACGTTTCGCCAGGATCTGTTCCATCGCATTTACGTTTTCCCGATCATCCTGCCGCCCTTGCGCGAGCGGCCGGGCGATATACCCGCGTTGATTGAGCACTTCACCGAGCAGATCAGTCAGATCAACAGCTGGCGTACGAAGACTTTCACACCGGCAGCAGTCCAGGCGCTCGAACGGCATTCCTGGTCCGGCAACGTCCGCGAATTGCGTAATGCCGTCGAGCGGCTTCTATTGCTGGCCGACGGCGAAGTGGACGCGACGCTAGTACGCGAGACCTTGCCTTCCGCCGTTTCTCAACGCAGCAACGGACTTGCACCCAGTGGTCCACTGGCCTCGAGAGTGGAGACCTTCGAGCGCCAAACGATTCTTGCCGAACTGGAACGAACTCACTACAACATGTCCGAGACCGCCAAGGCGCTCGGATTAGAGCGCAGTCATCTCTACAAGAAATGCACACAGCTCGGAATTAGCGTGAAAGAACTTCGCCGCGCTGAAGACTGATCCGCGTGTAGAATACAAGCTACGAGGAGAGATCATGCTGAGTCGCCTTGTACAAACGCTCCTGATCACGATCGTGTTCTGGCAAGCGGGTCATGCCGCGGCCGCGCGAATCCCGACGTTCGCAGTCGATCCAACCTGGCCGAAGGTTCCCGCCAAATGGAAGCTCGGCGACGCGTCGAGCATCGCCGTGGACGCGCACGACAACGTCTGGGTGCTTCATCGCCCGCGCACTCTGCCGGCAAACCAGTCCGCGATGGCAGCGCCGCCTGTAATGGTGTTCGATTCGGCGGGCAATTTCGTCAAAGCCTGGGGTGGCGCGGGGAGCGGCTACGAATGGCCCGAGCGCGAGCACGGCATTCATATCGATTCCAAAGGCTATGTCTGGATCGGTGGTAACAATTGCCCGGCACGCAACCTGCCCGGATTGAAACCCGTCGGCGACGATCAGGTGTTGAAGTTCTCCCCGGACGGTAAATTCGTTTCGCAGTTCGGCCACAGTTCTCAAAGCAAGGGCAACGCCGACACCAAGAATTTCCACCAGCCCGCCGACGCGGTGGTCTATGCGAAGACCAACGAGCTGTTCGTGGCGGATGGTTACGGCAACCATCGCGTGATAGTGATGGACGCTGACACCGGTGCGTTCAAGCGCATGTGGGGGGCGTTCGGCAACAAGCCGGTGGACAACGATCAGTGCCCACCGCCGAGTCTCAACAGCGTGCCCAACGGGCCCGGCCCCGATCAGTTCAGCATCGTCCACGCGATCCGGGTGTCCAACGATGGAGTGGTCTACG
>Ga0335077_10008495_pt1 | contig 12748 bp, 12 predicted proteins | sample Lox_Sample_31_FD_207151 | JGI IMG/M metagenome (GOLD analysis project Ga0335077, IMG submission 207151) | Soil microbial communities from Loxahatchee National Wildlife Refuge, Florida, United States - Lox_Sample_3.1 | ecosystem: Environmental > Terrestrial > Soil > Wetlands | place: USA... | reverse complement strand
GTGAGCGACACCGGCACGGGCATGGATGCCGACACGGCGGCGCACATCTTCGAGCCCTTCTTCACCACCAAGGAAGTGGGCAAGGGCACGGGCCTCGGCCTCGCGACGGTGCACGGCATCGTCTCGCAGAGCGGCGGCCACATCACGGTCGAGAGCGAGTCCGGCCGCGGCGCCACGTTCCAGGTCTACCTGCCCCGGGTGGAGGCGCTCGCCGAGGCCCCGGGCGCCGCGCCGGGCGCGCCGCTGGCCGTGCAGGGGCACGAGACGGTGCTCGTCGCGGAAGACGACCGGGCCGTGCGCGACGTCGTGGCGGCGACGCTGAGCCAGCGCGGCTACCGCGTGCTGCGCGCGAACGACGGGCCGGCGGCGCTCGAGCTCGCGCAGAGCGTGGACGGCCGGGTGGACCTCCTGCTGACGGACCTCGTGATGCCGGGGATGACGGGGAGGGAGCTGGCGCAGGCGCTGGCCGCCCGGCAGCGCGGGCTGCGGGTCCTCTTCATGTCGGGCTACACGGACGACGCGATCGTGCGGCGCGGCGTGCTGGAAGAGGGGATGCCCTACCTCCAGAAGCCCTTCTCGCCCGACGCGCTGGCACTGAAGGTGCGGGAGGTACTGGATCGCAGGCGCAGCGGGGAGACGAAGGCGACGGGGAGGTGATGAAGGTGATGAAGTGATGGGGTGATGAAGTGATGATGGTCGCGCGACCCGTCATCACCTCATCACCTCATCACTTCATCTCTTCATCACCTCCCCGTCAGTTCTTCCACTCCCTTGCCGCTCACCCTCGCCTGCAGCAGCGGCAGCGGGCTGACCTTCCCTTCCCCGATCTGGATCGCCGCATCGAGCGCCTTCCGCGCCAGCTCGATGCCCGCGGCGTCGTGCGCGAAGATCGAGGCCAGCGGCTCGGACGTGTGCACCTTCTGGCCGGGCCGCGCGGTGATCACGAAGCCCACCGTCGGATCCACCGCGTCCTCCACCTTCCGGCGCCCGCCGCCCATCTCGACGACGGCGCGGCCGATGGCCCGCGGCTCCACGCGGAGGATCGTGCCGGCCGCGCGCGCGTAGTACACCTCCACCGCCTCGGCCTGCGGCAGCAGCGCGGGGTCGTCCACCACGGCCGGGTTGCCGCCTTGCGCCTCGATGATCTTCTGGAACGTCTCGGCCGCCTTGCCGCTCTTCAGCGCGTCCTCGAGCCGCTTGCGCGCCTTGGCGCGGTCCTTCTCGCCCGCCAGCACCAGCATCTCGATGCCGAGCGCCAGGGTGACCTCGTGCAGGTCCTGCGGGCCCTCGCCCCTGAGGCCCATGATCGCCTCTTCGGCCTCGAGCGCGTTGCCGCACGCGCGGCCCAGCGGCCGGTCCATCGCGGTCAGGAGCGCCACGGTCGGGCAGCCGCGGTCCTCGCCCAGCTCGATCATCGTCTTCGCGAGCGTGAGCGAGCGCTCGGAGTCCGTGATGAACGCGCCGCTCCCCTGCTTCACGTCGAGCACCAGCCCGTTCAGCCCCTCGGCCAGCTTCTTCGACATGATGCTCGCGGCGATCAGCGGCACGCACTCCACCGTCGCGGTCACGTCGCGCAGCGCGTAGAGCTTCTTGTCCACCGGCGCGATCTCGGGCGTCTGGCCGATCATCGCGCAGCCGATCTTCTCGACCTGGGCCTTGGTCTGCTCGAGCGAGAGGTCGGTGCGGAAGCCCGGGATGCTCTCGAGCTTGTCGAGCGTGCCGCCGGTGTGGCCGAGGCCGCGGCCGCTCATCATCGGCACGGCGACGCCGCACGCGGCGACGAGCGGGGCGAGGATCAGCGAGACCTTGTCGCCGACGCCGCCGGTCGAGTGCTTGTCCACGACGCGCCGGCCGAGGGCGCCGAAGTCGAGCCGGCTGCCGGAGGCCATCATGCCGTCCAGGAGGCCCGCGGTCTCCTCGCGCGTCAGCCCCTTGAGGAAGCACGCCATCAGCAGCGCGCTGATCTGGTAGTCCGGGACGGTGCCGGCCTGGTAGGCCGTGAGCAGCTCGCGCCACTCGCCCGCCGTGAGGGCGCCGCCGTCGCGCTTGCGCTCGATGAGGCCGGGGACAAACATTAGGCCACCTTCACCGCGCCGGGGAGCCGTCCATGCGCCCGCTGTCGCTCGCCGCCTCCGCCACCCTCGCCCTGCTGCTCGGCGCCGCGCCCGCGGCCGCGCAGGACGTCGCCGCCCACATCGCCGCCGGCGACGCCGCGCGCTGCGAGCGCAACTCGCAGGCGGCGCTCGCGCACTACCGCGAGGCGCTGGGCCTGGACTCGCTGAATTACGAGGCCAACTGGAAGGCGTCGCGCGAGCTGACCGACATCGGGAAGCTGATGCCCGACGCGCAGCGCGACGCGCGCGACTCGGTCTACGCGGAGGCGCTGGCGTTCGCGCAGCGCGCGGTGCGCCTGGACTCGATGGGCGCCGACGGGCACTACATGGTGGCGGTCGCCGCGGGCCGCGTGGCCTTGACCAAGAGCGCGCACGAGCGGGTCAAGTCCGCGAACGTGGTGCGCGACGCGGCGCTCCGGGCCATCGCGCTCGATCCGAGGCACGACGGCGCGCTGCACGTGATGGGGCGCTGGAACGCGGAGATCATGCGGCTGCCGGGGATCACGAAGTTCTTCGCCCGGACGTTCCTGGGGGCGTCGATCTTCAACGCGGCGTCGTGGGACAGCTCCTTCGCGTACTACGGCCGCGCGATCCAGATCAACCCGCAGAACATCTACCATCACCTGGACCTCGCCGAGGCGCTGATCGACGACCACCGCCCGACCGAGGCGCAGCCGCACCTCGAGGAAGTGGCGCGTCTGCCGCTCGGCTGCGACCCCGGCGATTCGACGTACAAGGCGCAGGCCGCCGCGCTGCTGCACAAGATCACTCTGCGCTAGCCTCGTCCTTGAGGTGCCCGCGCGCGTCGCGGGCGCGGCGGATCCGGCGCTTGGCTTCGTCGTAGCGGTCGCGGGTCTCGTCCGCGAGCCGGCGCGCGCGCCGGGCCAGCTCGCGCCGCGTCTCGGCGCCCGATTGAGGCGCCAGCAGCAGGGCCAGGCCGGCCCCCACCAGCGCCCCCAGGATCAGGCCCGCCCCGAACGTGCGGGCCTTGCCGTTCCCACCCTCGGCGTCCATCGCGTTCTCCCTCGTGACATGTCCCCCGCCCGGGACCGCCGCTCGCGCCGCCGCGCGGGGCGCGGAGGCGGGCCGCAAATCCGTGCCGGCGTGGGGACGGAGAACGTAGCACTCCGCGGAGGGGAGCGGCAACTCGGCCCACGGGATTGTGGGCGGGGAGAGAGCGACTACCTCGGAGCGGCCGCGAACCAGCGGCCGCGAGTCAGTCGGCCTGGTGCGCGAGCGCGGCTGCGCGCCCGGGAATCGGACGCGCCCCCAGCAGCTCCATCGCGTAGTCCGTGCGGCCGTGGAGCGTATCAGCTACGGCCATGCCGTGGTTGTACGCCGTGGCCGCCCGCCACAGGTCGCCGTGGTAGCGCGCCCGGAGCTGTGCGAGGTAGGTGAAGCCCAGGTCCAGGTTGACGTCGGGCTCGTACAGCTGGTCGATCGTGATGCTCGGCCGCAGATCGCGCGCCGTGCTCGGCTTGATCTGCGTCAGGCCGATTTCCCCTGCATCCCCGAGCATGCCCATGCGGAACCGCGACTCTCGCTTGACCAGGCGGAAGGCGACGTCACCGTCGAGGCCATGCCGATACGCAGCCGCGAGGATCTTCCGGGCGAGTGCGGGATCGACGTGATAGCGGTTCGCCCAGGCACGGGCGACAGGGTCGGAGATACGGCCGGTAGGAACCGGAGGTGCGTAAAGCGGTGCTGCCAGGGCCCCCAAGAGGGCCAACGCCAGGATGGTTCTTCGCAACTGATACGGCTCCCTGCAAGAGTGCCTCCCTGGGCTTGGGCAGGCCGTCAGGGCAAAGGCCCACGATCGGTCCGCCTAGGGGCCCGAGCACACACGCAGCGTCATCCGGAACCTGGATGCTCGGAGGCACGCATGTGGCAGGGAGTCCGTTAAAAATCGATACAGCGAGGTCTGGGCGCCAGTGGCACTTTGGCGACCACGTATCTCGCTGCGCCGCTTATGGTTAGCAGGCGCTTAGCGGGACCTGGTCGTCGACCGGCCGCCGGCGGCCCTGGGACAGGCCGCCCCGACGCCCTACTTCGGCACCTGGCAGCGCGCGCAGCGCTGCGCCGTCGTGGGTGCGGAGACCACGCCCGGCCGCTGGAGGTAGTTGCCGAGGAACGCCTGCAGGCGCCGCGCCGGCGCCTCCAAGATGACCCCGCCCCCGAAGGTGTCGGCGCGCACGGCCGCCGGATGGGCGGTGACGAAGCTCCGCAGCGAATCGGTGTCGAGCAGGCTGAACTGCGGATGCTCGCCGAGGGAGTCCACGAGGACGAAGGCGTGCAGCGCGGCCAGCATCCCCGTGTACGTCGCGGGCACCGGCAGCACCGTGACGTTGGGCTGCAGGTCGAGGATCAGGCGCCCGCCGATCCGGCCGGCCATGCCCTGGAACTCGCCCACCCTCCCGGAATCGTCCCGCACCCGCACGCGGTACGTGAAGGGGCCGCTGGCGGTGACGTCCACCCAGCCCTTGCCGGTCGAGTCGGTCCAGGTGCCGACGAGCTTCGGCTCAGACACCACTTCCGTGCCGACCCAGAGATCGTGGAGCGATCCCACGCACGCTCCGAGACCGGCCACCGACGCCACCAGCGCCATTCGCAACGGCTTCAGCATTGCGTCTCCCTTGGGTCCGACGGTCGCCTACAGCTCCTGGCGCGTCGGCCGGAACAGGATCTCGTTGACGTCCACGTCGTCCGGCTGGCCGATGGCGAAGGCGACCATCCGGGCGAAGGTGTCCGCGGGCAACGCCATCTCCGCGGTCATCCGGCGCACGCCCTCCCGGATGTCGGGCTCGGTGATGCGCTCCACCAGCTCGGTGGCGACGGCGCCGGGCGAGATAATGGTGGTGCGGATGTTGTGCGGCTTCACCTCCATCCGCAGCCCCTCGGTGATGACCCGCACGGCGTGCTTGGTCGCCGCGTACACCACCCCGCCGGGGCGGACCTTGTGACCGGCGACCGACGAGACGTTGATGATGTGGCCCGCCTTCTGCCGGATCATGTGAGGGAGCGCCGCCGCGATGCCGTACAGCACGCCCCTCACGTTCACGTCCAACATCCGGTCCCAGTCGTCCGTCTTGATGCGCTCGAGCGGCGAGTGCGGCATCAGGCCGGCGTTGTTGAGCATCACGTCTATCCGCCCCCAGGCCTGCACCGCGGCGTCCACCAGCCGGCGCACCTGCCCCAGGTCCGTGACGTCCGTGGCGACGGCGATCGCCCGCCCGCCCTTGCGGGTCAGCTCCTCGGCCAGCGAGCCGATGCGGTCCGCGCGGCGCGCCCCCAGCGCGACGGCGGCCCCCAGCCCCGAGAGGTGCCGGGCCGTGGCCTCGCCGAGACCGCTGCTCGCGCCGGTGATGACGACGACCTTGCCCGCGATGTTGTCGCTCGCGGCCACGCCTCCGCTGCCGGCGGCGCCGCTCACAGCCCCACCCGCTTCTCGAGGTGCTCGGGATAGCGCGCCCCCTCGATCGCGATCGCGGACGCGGCGCCCTCGATTTCGCGCAGATCGTCAGCCGTGAACCGGACCGCGGCCGCGCCGAGGTTCTCCTCGAGGCGATGGAGCTTCGTCGTGCCGGGGATCGGCACGACCCACGGCTTCCGCGCGAGGAGCCACGCCAGCGCCAGCTGCGCCGGCGTCATCTTCTTCTCCGCCGCCAGTCGCCGCAGCACGTCCACCAGCGCCTGGTTCGCCTTGCGCGCCTCGGCCGTGAAGCGCGGCACGACGTTGCGGAAGTCCTTGCTGTCGAACTTCGTCTTCTCGTCTATCGTGCCCGTGAGGAATCCCCGCCCCAGCGGGCTGAACGGCACGAGGCCGATGCCCAGCTCCTCGAGCGCGGGGATCACTTCCTCCTCGGGCTTCCTCCACCACAGCGAGTACTCGTTCTGGAGCGCCGTCACCGGCTGCACCGCGTGCGCGCGGCGGATCGTCCGCACGCCCGCCTCCGACATCCCGAAGTGCCGGACCTTCCCTGCCCGGATCAGGTCCTTCACCGCGCCCGCCACGTCCTCGATCGGCACGTCGGGATCCACGCGGTGCTGGTAGAAGAGGTCGATGACGTCCGTCCGGAGCCGCTTGAGCGAAGCGTCGGCCACTTCCTTCACGTGCTCGGGCCGGCTGTCCACGCCGATCTGCTCGCCCTTGGGCCCGAACTTGAACCCGAACTTCGTGGCGATCACGACCTGCCGGCGCACGGGCGCCAGGGCCTCGCCCACCAGCTCCTCGTTCGCCCAGGGGCCGTACGCCTCGGCCGTGTCGAAGAAGGTCACGCCGAGATCCACGGCCTTCCGGATGAGGGCGATCATCTCCTTCCGATCGGCCGGTGGACCATAGCTGAAGCTCATGCCCATGCAGCCGAGGCCCAGCGCCGAGACCTCCAGCCCGCTCCTGCCGAGTTGCCGCTTATCCATCGATCCTCTCCTTACACTAGGCCGGCCGCGTCCTCCGCCACACGAAGCGCGTGCCGAGGGCCAGCGCGACGGTGACGGCGGCCATGAAGACGAGGGCGCCCAGGAGGAGCCACGGGCGGTGGGAGTCGGCCGCCACCAAACCGACGACCCACAGGGACTCGAGGAAGAGCCACGCCGAGAGGAGCGCGCACAGCGCCATGACGAAGCCGGCCCAGATCGCGGCCCGCCACGCGCCCACCGCAGCGACGAGCGCGCAGATCCCGGTCACGATGGGCGAGCTGACCGTCAGGAAGGCCGAGCCCACGAGCCCGGTGGCCGGGAGCGTGCCGCCCGCGTGCTTGAACGCGAAGACCGGCAGGATGAAGCGGGCCGCGAGCGCGAGCCAGAAGAGGCCGTAGACCGCTACCGCGATGGCGACCGCCTTGAGCCCGGGCGTGCTCCGCGCGGGCCGTGCGTCCTCTGCGTGCATGCCCATCCTCAGTAGCCCTGGAGCCGGCTGCCGGCGACGCTGTGCGGGATGAGGTACACCGCCAGCATCACGACGCATGCCAGCAGCACCACGGCCGGTGCCCTCCGCCAGCGGCGGCCCCCAGCGTAGACGGCCGCCACCCACGCTACGAACGCCAGCAGCGTCTTGTTGTCCGTGACGTCCCGGCCGGACGGGATGCCGGTCCACCAGGTCCCGAACGCGGCCTGCTCCGTCGCGGGACCGAGGACGAGGCCGCCCAGCACGATCGCCGCCAGCGTCAGCACCGCGAGCAGCCGGTACCGGTCGCCCTCGAGTGCGGCCGCGAGCCCGGCGCGCGCGCCCAGCACGAGCGCCAGCATCATCACCGCGATGTGGGAGATCAGGATCCACGACGGGATCGGGCTGCGCCAGCGGAGCACCACCGCCCGGCCGGTGGGCGGCACGATCCGCGTCTCGTTCGCACCGCTCGCCAGCTCGGCGTAGTACTCGACCATCTGCGCCGGCGCCTGGACCGGCAGCGCCGCCGCGAGCGTGTCTCCCTCCGCCCGCATCGCGATCGCGGCGAACGAGCCGCCGGACGGGTAGCGCCGCCAGTACAGCGTGCCGCGCATTCCGGCGCCCGGCGCGGGCAGGGCCACCCGGGCGGGCGAGGTCGTGACGTGGCTGCGCGGCAGCGACACGGCGGCCTCGGACCCGCCAAGCATCAGCCGCCCGCGCCAGGGATACGAGGGGCCCGTGCGCCGCTGCCACACGCCGGCGAACAAGCCCACGGCGATCGCCACGATCCACAGCACCACGCCACGCGTCACGAACGCTCTCCCGGAGTTGGCCCGAACGGCCTAAGAACCTGGCGCGCCGGCGCGAGCCGCACCAGACCCGCGCGCCGCGCGACGGCCCGCGCCGCGCAATTGCGACCCGGCGCGTCCGCATCGAGTGACGCCAACCCGACGTTCCCGGGTCATATTCTGCAGACCCGTTCGAGGACCCTGGCCATGCACCGCCCGCTCGCCTGCCTGCTCGCCGCATCCGCCGCCGCCCTCGTCGCGGGCGCCTGCGAATCGCCCACCGGCGTCAGCGCGAAACTCGGTCCCCTCCTCGCGCTCGACTCCCTCCGCACGGCCGACGGCGCGGACCTGCCCTGCTGCACCGTGGACACCGCAGGCGCGAAGGCCACTCTGGTGGGGGGGGCGCTCAGCTTCCGGGCGCGGACGACATTCACCGACACGGTGATCACGCCGGTCGGACCGGCGGACAGCGCCTGCATGAACGCCGTGGACGGCATCCTGAACGTGATCACCGGCGTCGCCACCCTGCCCGACGGCTCCACGTACATCGTGATCCCGTGCCACGTCGGCACCTACAGTCTCGCCCTCACGCAGCGGCTGGACCTCGGCAACGGGAGGTCGGAGACGAGCGACATCGTCGTTTCTTCGGGCACGTACACGTGGAAGCGGGACACGCTGTCGCTGGCGGTCACGGCGGGCCTGCCCGCGACGGCGACGATGACGGCGGACACGATCGCCGTCTCGGCGGCGGGACACACCTACAAGCTCCAGGCGGTCGCTTCCTACTGAGCCTCGGCGCCGCCCGATCGGCAGTCTTACCGCGCGGGCTCCGACGCGAATCGCAGCGACCGGTAGGCGTCGAGCTGCCGCTCGGCGGTCTCACCGTCCGGCGCATCGCCCGTCGCGTAGGTGCCGCGCGTGACCCACCAGGCGCCCGTCGCGTGCCGCCCGCCGCAGTCGATGTCGTAGAAATCCACCAGCTCGCCGGCCACCCGCTCCGTGAATCGCCGCGTGGAGCACGACGACGGGTTCTCTCCCGGCAGCGGTGGCGTCGGGACGCTCGCCGCTCCCGTCGTCATCGTCCCGCCGGTGCCGCCGACGACGTTGACCGAGCCGGTGACCTCGCGCACCATCTGGTCGGGCCGCTCGAGCTTCGGCCACGGCTTCGGCGTGCCCGCGCTCCAGGTCACCGTGCCGTGGTCTCCGCTCCACTGGTGTCCGTCGGCCGTGGTCCAGCCCGGCGGCATGCAGAACGTGTAGCCGGCGCCGCTCGCGAGCTGCCACGGCGCACCCGCGGTGGCGGTGGGCGGCAGGCAAGAGGCGGCGACGAGCCGCGCCGCCGGCGTCCACTCCGGGGGCCGGCTCGCGCAGGCCGCGAGCAGGACGAGAAGGGTGGTTGCGATCCAGCGCATGTCGCCTCCTGTGACCGAAGCCCGAGCCGCGGCTTCGACCCTCATGTGAGTCCCTGCTCCACGAACCCTCCCAGCCGAGCATCCTGCAACCGCCATGCTACCGTGGGGGCGTCAGGCGAGCGTCACACGGGTGCGGATGCCGCACCGCGGGCGCGGCGGGAGGCAGGCGAAATGCCGGTGGGTTCGGTCGGCGATGGCGGGGCCGGGACGCCGAATGACGCCCGCCTAACGCCCGCGATGTAGACGGTTATCATCATCGCACGGCGCGCGGCCGTGCGCGCCGATCCCGCACCACCGGAGCCGACCGCATGCGCTTCCGCCACCTGACGAGCGCCCTCACATGTCTTGCCTTGGCATCGCCCCTGGCGGCGCAGCAGCCGGCGGCGGCGCCCGATTCCTCGGGGCAGCCCTTCGTCGTCGAGCGGCTCGAGGAGCACGACCGGTTCGAGGCCGACGGCACGGGCCGGCGGGAGCTGGCGTTCCGGATCCACGTCGTCACCGAGGCGGCGCTCCAGGCGTTCGGCCAGGCCGAGTACGCGTACAACTCGGCCAACGAGAAGCTGGACGTGGACTACGTGCGCGTGCTGAAGCCGGGCGGCGACACCATCGTCGCGCCGGCGAGCGCGGTGCTCGACATGACGGGGCAGATCGCCCGCGAGGCGCCGATGTTCTCCGACATCCGGGAGAAGGTCGTGACGGTGCCGGGCCTGCGCGTGGGCGACGTGCTCGAGGCGCACCTCACCTGGACGGACACGACGCCGCTGGCGCCGGGCCGGTTCTGGTACACGGTCGCCTTCTCCGACGACGCCATCGTGCTCGACCAGCGGCTGGTGCTCGACGTGCCGCGATCCGGGGCGGTGCTCGTGCGGACGACCGGCGGCCCGGATCCCGCCGTGACCGAGGCGGCGGGCCGCCGCGTCTCCGAGTGGCGCCGCCGCAACCTCGAGGTGGACACGAGCGCGTTGGGCGCGGCGCGGCGGGTCGCGCGGCTGCGGCACGCGCCGCCCGGGATGGAGGTCACCAACTTCGCCAATTGGGAGGACGTGGGCCGCTGGTACGCGGGCCTGGAGCGGGACCGCGAGGTCCCGACGCCGGCCATCAAGGCGAAGGCCGACTCCCTGGTGCGCGGGCGCGCGAGCCGGCTGGACTCGATCGCGGCGATCTACGCCTACGTCAGCCAGGAGTTCCGGTACGTCAGCGTGTCCTTCGGCATCGGGCGCTACCAGCCGCACACCGCGGCCGAGGTGCTGGCCAGCGAGTACGGCGACTGCAAGGACAAGCACGTGCTCCTCGCGTCGCTGCTGCGCGCCGTCGGGATCGCATCCGCGCCGGCGCTGGTCTCGATGGAGCGGGACATCGACAGCACACTGCCCTCGCCGGGGCAGTTCGACCACGTCATCACGTTCGTCCCGGCGGGCGGCGACACGCTGTGGCTCGACGCCACGCCCGGAGCCGCGGCGTTCCGGATGCTCGACTTCGAGCTGCGGGGCCACCTCGCGCTGGTGGTGCCGCTGGACGGCGCGGCGCGTCTCGTGCGGACGCCGGAGCTGCCGCCGTTCGCGACCTACGACAGCCTCGACGTGGACGCGGAGATCGGCGCCGCGCGGAAGCTCGCGGCCACGTACCGCTTCACGGACCGGGGCGCCGTCGAGACCGTGATGAGGTCGCTGCTCCGCCAGGTGCCGCCCGAGCGGCTCAACGACCTCGCCCACGGGATCGCGGACGACGCGAACCTCGGGGGCACGGCGTCCGCGGCGGTCGCGAGCGACCCCAAGGACATCACCGGCCCCGTGCGGTTCTCCTTCCGGCTCGAGCGCGCCGACGCGATCACCTGGTCGGGGCAGCGGGCGACGTACGCGCTGCCGCTGCCGAGGATGCGCCTGCCCGTCGAGGATACAGCGGCCGTGGCCGACAGCCTCTGGCTCGACGTGAGCCAGGCCGCCCAGACGCTGCACCTGCGGCTGCCCGCCGGCGTCTCCGTCCAGGCACCGCTCGACGTGACGGAGTCGCGCGATTTCGCCGAGTACCGCAGCTCCTACCGCGTGCGGGGCGACACGGTCACGGTCGTCCGCTCCCTCGCGTACCTGGTCCGCGCCCTGCCCCCCTCGCGGCTGGCCGACTTCCTGGCCTTCCGCCGCGCGGTCGGCGCCGACCAGGACGCCGGCCTGACGCTCACGCGCAGCGCGGACGCCGCGGCGGGCGCGGGCGGCGACGTGGATGCCGCCGCGCAGTCCGCATGGGACGCGTTCCTGCGCCGGGACTTCCGCGGCGCGATCCGGCTCTACCGGCAGGTGCTGGCTCGGGACCCGAAGCACCGCGACGCGTGGACCAACCTGGGCCGGGCGTACGTCGGCCTGGACCTGCTGGACTCCGCGCGCGCGGCCTTCCTGCAGGCGGTCGCGGTGGACTCGAGCACGTCGTACGCCTGGAACAACCTGGGCCTCGCCGAGTGGCGGATGGGCGAGACCGACTCGGCGGCGGTCGCGTTCCGGCGCGAGATCGCGATCAACGCGCGCGACCGGTGGGCGCACCTGAACCTGGGCCAGATGGCGGTCGAGCGGCACTGGGACTCGGTGGCGGTGGCCGAGCTGCGGCAGGCCGTGGCGATGGCGCCCAACGACCCCACCGGGCACGTGTCGCTGGCGCACGCGTACATCGACGCCGGGGATTCGGCCGAGGCGAAGGAGGAGATGGACCGGGCGCTGGCGATCCGGCCCACGGCGAGCACGCTGAACTCCGTCGCGTACGCGCTGGCGGAAGCGGGGGCGATGCTCGACCTGGCAGAGGGCTATGCGCGGCAGGCCATTGATTCCGTGGAGGTGCCGCTGCGCGACGCCACGCTCACGGGCACCGACCCGCGGCCGTCGCTGACGCTGTACCAGGTCGGCGCGTACTGGGACACGATGGGCTGGATCCTGTTCAGGAAGGGCGACGTGGCCGGCGCGGAGCGCTACCTGCGCGCCGCGCTCCTAGTCACGAGCGGCGCCGACGGCAGGATCGGCGACCACCTGGGCCAGGTGTACGAGCGCGAGGGCCGGACGGCGGACGCGGTGAAGGCCTACGCGCTGGCCAAGAGCGCCGGGAACACGTCGGCGGAGACGGTGACGCGCCTGGAGGCGCTGGCGGGCGGGCGGGCGCGTGCGATCCAACGGGTGGTCGAGGCCGGGCAGGGTGGCGTGCAGGAGCTGCGCACCGTCCGGCTGCCGCGCCTGACGCGCGGGAGCGTCGCGGGCGAGGTGAACGTCCTGCTGGGGCCGGGCCCCAAGGTCCTGGACGTCGAGGTGGTGGACGGGACGCCGGGCATGAAGGCGCTGGTCGAGAAGCTGCGCGCGGCGGGCGCGTCGTTCCCGAACCTGTTCCCCGGGGGCGACTCGATCCAGGTGCCGGTGCACGGATTGCTCACGTGTTCGCCCGCGGCGGGCTGCACCTACATCATGATGATGGTGCTCGTGCGCGGCTCCGTGGGCGAGGTCGTGGCGCCGGTGATGTCGTCGCCGGACGACTAGGGCGCCGGGCGCGGCCGGCCCGGGGGTGAGCGAGGGAGTCGTGGGC
>Ga0335077_10008494_pt1 | contig 12751 bp, 9 predicted proteins | sample Lox_Sample_31_FD_207151 | JGI IMG/M metagenome (GOLD analysis project Ga0335077, IMG submission 207151) | Soil microbial communities from Loxahatchee National Wildlife Refuge, Florida, United States - Lox_Sample_3.1 | ecosystem: Environmental > Terrestrial > Soil > Wetlands | place: USA: Florida... | reverse complement strand
CAGGCATAGCCTTGTTCCAATTCTTCGGGGCTCATGTGCTTCGGCCGGAAGACGGCATGGCCGGTATCGTAGAGTGTCCAGTCGCGATGCAGGATGCGCCCTTCAGCTTCCATCTGCCGGAACAGCGGCGTTGCCGGGTAAGGTGTCAAGATGTGAAACGTCGCGCACTCCAGGCGATTGTCTTCTATCCACTCCGCAGTGCGGGCAAACGAATCTTTGCGATCGTGATCGAAGCCGAGAACGAACGATCCGTTGACCTGAATCCCGTAGTCGTGCAGGATTCGCACCCGTCGCGCGTAATCGCTGGTCTTCGGCGTCTTTTTATTCGCATCGGCGAGGTTATCGTCGGAGAGCGATTCAAAACCGATGAACACGCCGGTGCATCCGGCGAGCGCCATGTTGCGGATGAGGCTCGGATCGTCGGTGACGTCGATGGTCACGGCAGCGCTCCAAATTTTGTTCAGGGGCCGCAACGCATTGCACAGGGAGTGCAGGTAGTCGCGGCGCGACCCGAGATTGTTGTCGATGAATACCGCATAGGGCTGGCCGTTTTCCAGAAACTCGGAAGCAACCTGCTGCGGGTGTCGCATGCGATACGGCATGCGAAGCCCATCCGTGGCGAGATAGCAGAAGCCGCAACGGTTATGACATCCGCGGGTAGCGATCAGGCTGGTCGTGGTCAGGAAGCTGCGGCGCGGAAGAATCGCCCGGCGCGGCGGCGGATCGTCACAATAATCGTTCTCGTAAGTTGCGACGTACCGGGCCTGCAGGTTGTTTTCTTCCACGTCACGCAGGATTCGCGGCCAGAGTTGTACGCCATCGCCCAGGGCGAGCGCGTCGGCGTGCGGCGCGCATTCGTCGGGGCACGACAGCACGTGCAGCCCCCCAAAAATCACTTTGGAGCCTCGGGCACGGTACCAGTCGGCCAGTTCGTAGGCACGCCGCGCAAAAGTCAGATGCACGGTAATCCCAACCACATGAGGCATAGGACAAAACGGCGGGCGGCCGTCCAGCAGGTTTTCGTCCCAGTATTCGACGCGCCAATGCGGAGGGGTCGTTGCGGCAAAGCTCGTCATGGCGAGCGAAGGAGTAAGCACGTGTTTACCGAAGCTGGCATTCGCGTCCTTGGGGTAGAACGGATTGATCAGCAGCGCGTAGCGCCGCTCGATGAACCCTCGAGGCTCGGAATGATCGAGAGCGGGCGCCGTGGTCATCTCGCGGGGAATCCAGCGTTTCGGGATCGGGCGAAGGAAGGGCTCGTAGGAGGGGATCATGAAGTTACTTTATATAACAAAGTACTTCATGTCAATGCGAACAAGGCCGGCACACAGAAGGCCGGAAGGCTCCGCGTTTCAGGCCCAAGTGTGCCGGGGTATCAACGGATTCGAATCAGGAGCCGTGAAGCCACGAAGGACACGAAGTATCACGAAGCGCCTCGCTCACCGCGATTCCCCTCCTGTCCTCTGTGGTTAGGGCCTCTTGCTGCAGCTAGCCCATCGTCAGTACCACGCGGAATCTCGCCTTCCCGCTGATCATTTGCTGGTACGCGTCCGCGGCTTTCTCCAGCGGGTAACGCTCGATCATCGGTCGGACGCCGCTGACCACGCTGAACTCCAGCGTATCCTGCGAATCCCGGGCGGTACCGGAAGCCCATCCGCGGATCGATTTGCTCCCAGAGATCAGTTGAATCGGCGTGACAGTCAGGGATTCGAATCCCGCCCCAACAACCATCAACGTTCCAGTCGGTCCTAATCCGTTCATGAGCGCCGACATGGACTTTGAATCAGGGGCAGTCGCCAGAACCACGTGGGCGCCACCCAGCTTCTGTAGAGCTTCCGAGGGATCTCCCGCGCTCGTGTCGATGTATTCGTGAGCACCGAGTTTCTTCGCCAGAGCCTGCTTGTCGCCACCGCGTCCGATCGCGACCGTGCGAAAACCCATCTGGCGGGCATACTGGATGCCGAGGTGTCCCAAGCCGCCAATACCCTGCACTGCGACAAGGTCCCCAGCATGCGCTCCTGAATTGCGCAACGCATTGAACACCGTGATGCCGGCGCAGAGCAGCGGCGCTGCTTCGTCGGCCGGCAGGTCGTCGGGCATCAGAGCGACGGCTTCGGCTGGAGCTATCATGTATTCCGCGTACCCGCCATCGAAGTGAATCGCCGTAATCTTCTCGAACTTGCAGTTGATGAAGTCGCCGCGGCGGCAAGGATCGCACTGGAAGCAGTGCCCGCCGTGCCATCCCACTCCGACGCGCTGGCCCGCCTTCCACAGCGTCACGTCCGCGCCGATGGCATCGATTCGTCCGGCGATCTCATGGCCCGGCACCCGCGGATATTGAATTCCGGGCCAGTGTCCTTCTTTCACCAGTGCGTCGCTATGGCAAATGCCGCAGGCCTCCACCTTAATGCGCACTTGCCCGCGACCCGGCTGCGGGATCGGGCGTTCCACCACTTCAAAGTTTCCACCCGCCTTGCTGATCTGAACGGCTCTCATGCGAAACCTCGCTTCGATTTGGATGAATGCGTTGTTGGATTGGCGCTGTGGATTGCGAAAGGAATAGACGCGCTGACAACTTCAGGCAGTGATAATAGATCAGACGCACTCGCGCGAGGATGCAAGAAATTCACGGGCCTTCTGCTGGAGTTCGTTGATCTTCGCGGCCATCATGTCCGTGGAAAACGGCTTGTTGAGCAGAACGGCGCCACTTCCGATTCTGGCGTTTTCCAGGACTGATGCTTCGGTGTAACCCGACATGAAATTTTGCAATCACTACATCGGACGGAAGCTTCCCGTTCGGCCACCTTCCGCCGGGACGTTACAAGATTGGAGTTCTGGTATGAGTTGGCATCAGAAGCTGACCTTGCCGCATTGGCGCGCAACGTGGAGATTGGCGCTGACACAGCGCCAGCTGTGGTGACTCTGCACTCGTCCGAGATTTCGGAACCGCATTTGAACAAGTACGGTCAGCAGTATCCCGTCGGGAAGCCCGAAGAGCTACGGACGCGAGCCTCTACTGAAGTCTCTGGCTGGCCAATGCAACGCGTTTGAGCGTTGTCTTTTTCCCAAGCACCTCGAGCGTCTCAAACAGCGGTGGGGCGTTCTTGCGGCCGCACACCGCCACGCGAATCGGCTGGAACATCTGTCCCGCCTTCACGCCGAGTTCCTGTGCCGCGGCGCGTAATGAGTGATCCAGCGGATCGTGTTTGAATTCGACATTTGCCAACACTTCCTTAGCTCGAGTCAGGACTTTCCGCGCCATGGCCGCGTCTCCCTTCTGCGGGATGAGTTCGGCTGAATCGTACGGCGGAAGTTGGTCGACGAAGAAAAAGTCGGCGGCGGTCAGCACATCTCGCAAGAGCTCGATGCGCTCGCGGATCAACGGTGTCACCCGCAGCATCTTCTCCGGCGTCACGCTAAACCCGGCACCCTGCACGACCGGGAGCAGCCGCTGGCTCAGGTCTTCGACTGCCAAGCCACGAATGTGCTGCCCGTTCAGCCACACCGCTTTGGGATCGAACATCTCTTGCGGAGTGGTCGCCGGCTCCTTGAAATTCACCACCGCGTTCGCCCGGTTGATCCCTTCCAGCGAGAACGCCTCCACCAATTCTTCCCGGCTCATCTGTTCGCGATCGTTCTTCGGCGACCAGCCCAGAAGGCACAAAAAATTGATGAACGCCTCGGGCAGGAAGCCTGCATCGCGGTAGGTCGTAACGCTCACGACTGGCCCATGACGGCGCTTCGAGAGTTTGGTTCCGTCGGGCGCCACCAACAGCGGCAAATGCGCGAACTGCGGCGGTGTATAGCCGGCGGCTTCAAAGATCAGTACATGCTTGTACGTATTTGACAGATGGTCCTGGCCGCGAATGATGTGGCTGATGCGCAGATCCGCGTCATCGGCGCACGATGCCAGGTGATAGGTCGGCATGCCGTCCGAACGCAGCAAGGCGAAGTCTTCGATGTCGGCGCTTGCCTTCATCTGCTCGCCGTAAACGGCATCGGTGAAGCAAACGACTTGTCCGCTCTCGCGCGGCACGCGAAAACGCAGCGCAAACGGTTCTCCGGCGGCTGCACGGCGGTCGCTTTCTTCCCGCGAAAGATCACGCATGCCGGGATTGAACAGCCACGTACCCTGCGCGCCGGACCTTTCGCTGTCACCCGTGTGGGCGGGGGTAAAGTCACGGTAGGCGAGCCCCTTCTGAAAAATCGTCTCCGCCATCTGGCGATGCAGCGCTCCACGTTCGGACTGTTTGTACTCCTCGTCCCAGCCGAGCCCCAACCACTTCAGGCCGTCGAAAATTGAGTTGACCGAAGCGTCGCTGTTGCGTTCCACGTCGGTGTTGTCCAGGCGCAGGATCATGGTTCCGCCGTTTCGGCGGGCGTACAGCCAGTTGAAGATGAACGTCCGGGCGCTTCCCACGTGAAGCAATCCAGTGGGCGACGGCGCGAAACGAACTCGCAGCTTACTTTGCGAGGCGGCATTCAATGATTCGAGCATATAAGGTCGGGCCGGTTCCGAAGAACAAGGGAGCTGGTCAGGCGCAGGCCACAGGGTGGCCGAGGCTGCAAAATGCCTGAGTTCGACTCTTGTTATCTGACCTTCGATGGTACGGGTCGGCCAAAAGCATCGTCAAGTTCAGGAGCCATAACGATTTTGCACTCAACCCTTTGAGTAAAGCCGACATCGAAGGCGGACGATGTACTTAAAACCTGTTGTTTTCGCCCGCGCGGTGTGAAAACATTGCATCACTGTTTCCCCCCGAAACTGAGCCAGCACGCCTGGTTCAGAGGTGTCTTCAATGGCCCTATGAACAGTAACGTCATCTTCACGACGATCGTGATTCCGGGATTCGTCTCGGTTCTGCTGTTCGGGGTCTTCACTTATCTCTACGAGCAGAGCCGCCAGGTTTATTTCCGGGCATGGAAGTGGGCCTGGGCTTTTTACTCGCTGCACTACGCCCTCAATTTCTTCCCGACATCTCCACTTGCATTCTTTGTTGGCGATCTTTTTCTGGTCGCGATGGCGCTATGCATTTTTGTTTCTACCCGGATGATGCGGGGTCCATCTCCCTTGCGCTGGTACGACGCGGCGGTAGCGGTCATCGGCGTCATTCTCGCCAGCCTGAGCGTCAGCGGATACATACTGCATGGCGTGTTTCGGCCTGACGCCCAGCCGGCGCTTAGGCTTGGCATCGGCCTGGCGGCCATTCTGCTTTACTGCTCCGCGGTCTTCTACGTGAACGGCCACAAGCGCGGATCCCTGGCGTTTCAGGTGCTCGGCGCATCCCTCGCGTTTTGGGCTGTCCTGATGGGCATCGGACAACTGCAGAGTCCTCTCGGCGAAAATGCCAGCCGTCTTTTCGGTCCTGTCCCCCAGATGCTGTTAGGCATCGCCATGGTGATGGTGCTGTTTGAAAACCAGCGCAATGCGGTGCAGGAAAACACCCTCGCCTTGTCGACTCTGGGCGTCGACGCCCGGCGTCTGCTCTACGCCGATGATCTTGTCCCGAGCATGCAGGCCGCGCTCGAACGCCTGATGAGCGCTCTGCCCATGGATCGCGCGGCTATCTTCATCACCGAGCGCTGGCGCGGCCTCCTGCCTTCCGTGCAGCAAGGCTTTTCTTCCGGCTTCCTCGATGCCATGGAGAAAAGCGGCGCGTGCGACTACATTAGCGAACTGGCGTACCGGCAGAGCGGGATCTTCACCGTCCACAATCTCACCGACATGGCTGAACCCTTCCCACTGGTGACGGCCGGTACCTTCGCGGAATTCAAGCGGATTCTCACCGGCGCGGAAGTCCGCAATCTGACCGCGGTGAGTCTGCAGACCCGGGAGCACAATTTCGGAGTCATCCTGTTTCCCCATGTGGAACGCAGGGCGTTCGGTTCGTCCGGACCACGCTTGATGGTTGGCCTGGCGCTGCAGCTGGGCCTTACGCTCGAAAACTACGTCGTCAGCCACGATGCCCACCGCCGCACCAAAGAGTACGAATTGTTGACCGAGATCGGGAAGGCGATCAGTTCGCGCCTCGACCAGGATGAAATCCTGCGCACCATTCAAGTCGAGTTGGGACAGATTTTCGACACCAGTCATTTCTACATCGCGTTCCAGGAGTCGGAGCAGATCCGCTTTGAACTCGAGGTTCGCGATAATCGGGTCCTGCCCAAGCGCACCCGGGAACTGCGGAATGCCTTCACGGAATACGTGATTCGAACCGGCGAGCCTCTCCTCGTCCGTTCCGATCTGGAGACCACGCGGAAAGGCCTTGGCATCAGTCATGTCCCGCAGCGCCCGGCCAAGTGCCTGATTGCCGCGCCGATTTTCCTCGGCAACCGGCCTTCCGGGATTATGGTCGCGATGAATCCCGACCGCGAATTCGTCTTCGAACAACGCGATCTCGACGTGCTGGTAACGGCGGCGGGACAGGTCTCGGTTGCGGTCGAGAACGCCCGCCTGTTCGCCGAAGAGCAGCGCCGCTCCCGCCAGCTTGCTTTCCTCAACAACATTTCCCGCACCGCCATCTCCAGCGACGATCCGGTCCACATGCTCGGCCAGATTGTGGGAGAGATCCAGAAGAACTTCAGCTTCGATCATATCGGCATCGGACTACTCGACTACGGAACCAAGGAAATCGAAATCAAAGCGGAGGCCGGCGCGACGGCCCACGCCATGGGAAGACGCATTCCACTGGGAACCGGCATCCTCGGCCGCGTGGCCCGTACCGGGGAGCGCGCTCTGGTCCAGAATGCGCTGCCCGGTAACCTCACCGGAATCCTGCCTGACTCGCGCGCCGTGCTGTGCATCCCGATCACCTATGGCGAGATGCTGCTTGGCGTTCTCAACATTGAGAGCCGCAGTGAGAATGCGTTCTCGCCCCAGGATGTCCTGATTCTCAACACACTGGCCGACTTGCTGGCCACGGCCCTGCACAACGCTTTCGTCTTCCAGAAGCTGCAGCAGCAATCCATCACCGACGGTCTCACCGGAATCAAGACTCGCCGCTTTTTCTGGGAAGCCCTGTCGGCAGAGTGGAAGCGAGCTTCGCGCTCCGGACGGCCGTTCTCGGTGGTTCTCATCGATCTCGACAAGTTCAAAGAGGTCAACGACACTCTCGGACACTTCGAAGGCGACCTGGTGCTGGCGCGCGTCGGCCGGCTGCTGGAGCAGAAATCGCGCCAATCGAACGTCGTGGCCCGCTACGGCGGCGATGAGTTCATTGTCTTGATGCCGGAAACCGGCCCCGAGCAGGCCCAGGTGCTGGCCGAACGTCTCCGCCAGTGGCTGGCGAGCGATCCCATGCTGAACGAGCACCACATCACCGGTAGCTTCGGAGTCGCCTGCTTCCCCATGCACGGATTCTCCATCGAGGACATCATCCGGGTCGCCGATGCCGGCATGTATGTTTCCAAGCGCTCGGGAGGAAATCTGGTCTCGACGGCGCAGGAATTCGTCGAGGGCGAGGACTTCGCCCGCCAGCGCCAGCAGATTTCAGCCTACATCGAGGGCTTCCTGCAGCGCGAGCGCACCGGACCCGAGCAACTCGAGGAGTTAACCTCGACTCTGTACAAGCTCTGCGGCGGAGACGAAGGCTGTAACCTCGCGCTGTTGAAGGAATCGATCGAGTCCCTGAGCCGGGCTGCCGAGTCTCGCGAATTGCGGACCGCCGGCCATGGCGATCTGGTGGCGCGCTATAGCGAAGTTATTGCCCGCGGGCTGGGCCTGTCGTCTGAGGAGACAGCCGATCTTGTTTATGCCGCGCGGGTTCATGACGTGGGCAAGATTTTCGTCCCCGAGCGTATCCTCAACAAGCCGGGCCCGCTCAGTGACGATGAGTTTCTTGAGGTGAAAATGCACGCGCACGTCGGCGCAGCCATTGTCGGTACGATTCCACACAGCGCCATGATGCGGGAGGCGATCGAACATCACCATCAGCGCTTCGATGGCTCGGGCTATCCCGATGGTCTGCGTGGCGAGCAGATCCCGCTCTGGGCCCGAATCATCGCTTTGACCGACGCATATGCCAACTTGGTCACCGAGCAATCCTTCTCCGCCGCCAGGACGCCCGAGCAGGCGCTCGACGAACTCTCCCACATGAGTGGAACGCGCTTCGATGGCATGCTGGTGCGATTGCTGCTGCGCGGGCTGAAAGCTGAGCGGGCATCATCTTCCAGTTCCGGAATCTGACACTCACTTCTGCATCCCCTTGCAAATTGCCAATCAGAAAACGGAAACTAGTCTTCCTATGTCCGTGGCTCTTTCTCTTTCTGGCAAGGTTGCTCTCATCTCCGGTGGTTCGCGCGGCATCGGCGCCGCCACCGTCCGCATGTTCACCGCCGCTGGCGCCAAGGTAGTGTTCAGCTACCGTAGTGCGCGATCCCAGGCAGAGGCCCTTGTCCAAGAGTGCGGTCCAGCCATTTGCCATGCCGTCGAATGCGATTTGAACAATCCGGACTCTGCGCGTTCGCTCGTAGCGGAAACAGTCAAGCGCTTTGGGCGACTGGATATTTTGGTCGCCAACCACGGCGTCTGGCCGGAGCAGGACGTTGCGATCGACCGCATGTCGGACGAGCAGTGGCGCTCAACAATATCCATCAATCTCGACGGCGTTTTCGGTCTGGTCAAGCACGGCGTCGCTCAAATGAAGGCCCAACAAAACACGCACGCGGCTGCCGGGCACATTGTGCTGATTAGCTCCACCAGCGGCCAGCGCGGGGAGGCTTTCCACTGCGACTACTCCGCGACTAAGGGTGCGTTGATCAGCATGGTAAAAGGCCTGTCCACCGAGTTGGCGCCGGCGCGGATTTACGTGAATTGCGTCGCTCCCGGTTGGGTAAACACCGATATGAGTGCCGGAGCTCTGGCCGATCCGAAGGTTGGAGAAACGATCCGCCGCACTATCCCTCTGGGCCGCGCCGGCACGCCCGAGGAGATTGCCGCTCCCGTGCTGTTCTTGTGTACCGAATATGCCAGTTTCATCACGGGAGAGGTCTTCAACGTGAATGGCGGCGCGGTACTCGCAGGATAAGAGCGGAAACGTCGCAAAAAACCCGCCTCGGTAAGCTTGCATTCAGGCCTTTTTCTGCATCCAAAGAATCTAGAGGAGCATGGACTGCTGCGGGCAGAATACCCCCCAGAAACGCTACAATTCTGATTTGCGCTCTGATCCCTCACTTGGAATGAGACGGTTTCTCCCCATCTTGGTTTTGGTGTGCTCGGTAGGGTCCCGCGCGTCGGATCGGCCACAGAGCACCGCGACACAGGCTCAGCCGCAGGCGCCTTCGCCGGCCACGCCTCCACCTTCATCGCAATCCGCTGGTGCCGCGCCTGCCATTTCCGTGGATCAGGAAAATACCCGCAAGGCGAAAGCCCTGATCGATCAAGGCATTCAGGCGCTGGGCGGACAAGCCTATCTCACCATCCGCGATCGCGAGCAGACCGGCCGCGGCTACAGTTTTCATCACGGCCGCCCTTCGGGCAATGGCGTACTGTTCTGGAGCTTCGTCGAGTTTCCCGACAAGGAACGCGTAGAGATCACCAAAGAGCGCGACATTGCGGAGTTGTATGTGGGAAACAAAGGCTATGAGCTCACCTATAAAGGCGCTCACCCCCTCGATGAGAAGGACATGGTCGATTACCTGCGCCGGCGCCGCTTCTCCCTCGACACGATTCTCCGAACGTGGGTCAACGACTCCAGTGTCGTTTTTCTGTATGAAGGAAACGCCATTGCTGCGCAACATCCCGCGCTGCAGGTAACGCTCATCAACTCGAAGGACGAAGCCGTCACGTTGTACTTCGACACGGATACGCACCTTCCGATCAAGAAGTCTTTCAAGTGGCGTGATCCCGTCGACCGGCAACTGAATCTCGAAGAGGAAATCTACGAGAATTACCGCCAAGTGCAAGGCGTGATGGTGCCTTTCAACCTCACCCGCTATTTCAACGAGGATATGGCCGGGCAGCGCTTCATTTTCACGGTAAGCCTCAACCAGGGACTCGACGAATCCATGTTCGACCCCAACTCCGGCTATAACCCCAATAAACAGCCGGCCAAACCCAACAAGCACTGAAGTGATGGTTCATTCGGGATAAGAAGTTACTTGCTAAGGCACCCCTCTTTCGCCCACCCAGACTCCTGCTTGCTTCCCCGTAACTCATTAAGTTTAATATGGCTTCTCCTCACTGCTCCGCTCTACACATCTAAATTTTAGGCTTCGTTCCCACCACGGACTGTGGCTAATTTGCCACAGACAGTTTTTCGGACGCGGGCCGTAGTCTAGTCGGTTCACAGCAAAACATAACGATTTCCTTTGACCCACGAGCAGACAATTCGCTCCGCGGTGGAGTGCAGCGGCGTTGGCCTTCACAGCGGCGCTCCCGTCTTCATGCGAATCCTTCCGGCGAGGTCCGGTACGGGCATCGTGTTCCGCCGCACGGACCTCGACGGCTACGAAATCGAGGCCGTCAGCCGCAACGTAGCTCGCGTCAGCTATGCCACGAGCCTCATGAAAAAAGGCGTGCTCATCTCCACCACGGAGCACGTGCTCTCAGCCTTCATCGGTCTGGGCATCGATAACGCGATCGTCGAACTCGACAATCTCGAGTTACCCATCCTCGACGGCAGCGCCCGCCCGTTTGTCGAGATGATTCAGAAGGCAGGCATCCGCAAGCAGCGCCGCCCCCGCAAATACCTCAAGATCCGCCGTGAGCTCGAGGTGCGCGAGGGCAACAAGTTCATCGCGGTCTATCCCGGAGACACCTACTCGGTTTCCTATTCCATCAACTTCCCTCATCCACTGATCGGGAAAGAAACGTTTCAGGTGGAACTCACCAACGGAAGTTACCTGCGGCACATCGCCGGGGCACGCACGTTCGGTTCCCGCGAAGACGAGCAGGCCATGCGCAATATGGGGCTCATTCGCGGCGCATCGCGCGAGAACTGCATCGTGCTGACCCGCGACGGTGTGGAGAACGGTCCGCTCCGCTTCAAAGACGAATTCGTGCGCCACAAGGTGCTCGATCTCGTCGGCGACCTGGCTTTGTTGGGAAAACAGATCCTGGGCAATGTGGTGGCCGACCGCGCCGGTCACGCCATGCACACCGCTCTGGTCTCGCGCATTCTGCGCGATAAAACGCTTTGGGAAGAAGTGACTTTCTCCGGCGGAGTCGACGAGGGAGCGACGCTCTCGCGCTCAGAAGCCGCGGCGGGATCTGCGCTTTAGTCCTATCCGCTTTGCTGTCCGCTGATGCGAAGCGGGAATTCTCCGACTGCCCCTTCAGTCCGCCGGCTCGCAGGGCATTTCGCCGGGATCATTCATGTCGTGGGGCTGCTCTCGCAGCAATCGCTCCAACTCCGCGCGGGTCTGATCAATCACAGCGGCCGCAAACTGGCGCGCGGACTCCTGCCGCTCCTTGGACAGCTCCTTTACCCGCATATTGAGCAGAGGGATATCTTCTTCAAACCAGCGCAGGGTTCTTTGCACCTTGGCGATGCGGAAGTCGTTCGTCAGCATTTTGCGTTCTCCCGTGATCTTTCAGATTGCCACGAGCAAAACAGCGCACAAAGTCCAAAGGGAGGTACCCCTTCGCATCCTGAACGCCGGAACTACCCACGACCGCAGATACGACCGTGGAAGAGCGGCGCTTCAGCGCCGCGTCAGGCGGGGAGAATGATGCGGGCTTCAGCCCCTGAGGTGCGTAGGCGCATCAGTCAGCAGATGGGTTTGATGAATCTCGCTGGATCAGGCCGATCCACGAAGACGGGCAGTCGAGACTCTAGTTCGCGCCTTCAGACTCGGCAGCGGCCAGCCGTTCTTTGGTCCCGGGAAATTCCTGTTCCATTTGTTCGTCAAGCCACTCTTCGAGCTTTTCCTGGGAACTTTTCGGCACGTTGTGAAATCGGAAGCCGGCCAGCCCTTTGACGTCGGCCCAGGCTACCTCGGCCTCGACTTCCATGTGAATGTTCGTGTTAGGCAGAGAAAACTTCAGATGAGGCGCTGCGCCTTTCGGCATCGCCTCACGCAACATCAGCGCAATTCCTCCCTCGCTGATATTGGTGCTCGTCGCATTCAGGGTCTTCCCTTCGAGCACGACTTTGACCAGCATCTTCACCGGCTGCCGGAAGTAGCGGCGGCGTTCCTTCACCATGAAGTTCAATGCCGCATGAAAGCAGCGGGACGCGTTCAGCGCGCTGATCGGTTTCTGCAGAACGAAGTTAGCACCCATGCCGAAAGCTTCCTGCGTGGTTGTTCTTTTTCCGTTCAGGATGGCAAAGGCTACGGAATTCTTGTTGCTGGGCGTGGCTCTCAGACCCTGCAACACAGCCAATCCGCCGTTCAGGTCGTCGCAGTCCACAATCACGGCGTCGAACTTGTCGGAGATCAGGATGTCGGCCCCTGCCCGCGCTTCATGGCAGATCTCGACATCAATCGACAATTTCTCAAGCGTGGGCCGGATCACGCGTACCAGTTCTGGATCCTGGCTCAGGAGGAGTGAGTCCAACGTCATACCGTGATTCTAGGGTGCGACGGGAACTGCGCGGTAGTAACCAAGGTGATGGACCCTCCGTTGGCGCTTCTTGCCCGAGAAACAGCAGATATTTAAGAAGAGCCTAATTCTTCTTGGGGGCCCGAAAGCTGGGCGCCATTTGTGCCGGATCGATCTTGCAGAGTACAACTGGACAGCCACTCCCAATGCCGAACCTCGTTTATCTTTCGCTGGGATCGAACATCGGTGACCGCAAGAGCCACCTGC
>Ga0335077_10008493_pt1 | contig 12751 bp, 14 predicted proteins | sample Lox_Sample_31_FD_207151 | JGI IMG/M metagenome (GOLD analysis project Ga0335077, IMG submission 207151) | Soil microbial communities from Loxahatchee National Wildlife Refuge, Florida, United States - Lox_Sample_3.1 | ecosystem: Environmental > Terrestrial > Soil > Wetlands | place: USA... | reverse complement strand
TCGCCCTGCTGATCTTCCTGTTCGCGGTCGGCATGGGGCTGTTCTTCTCGCCGAACCAGGCCAGCGTCATGAACAGCCTGCCGCCCGAGCAGCGCGGGGCGGGCGCGGGCATGCTCAACACGTTCCAGAACTCGGCGACCGTGCTGTCGATGGGCCTGTTCTTCACCATCGTCACGCTGGGCCTCGCCGCCCGGCTGCCCGCGCACCTCTACAAGGGCCTGGTGGCGGCCGGCGTCAGCCCGCAGGCTGCCCATCTGGTGGCCAGCGAGCCACCGATCGGCAGCCTGTTCTCGGCGTTCCTCGGGTACAACCCGATCAAGCAGCTGCTCGGCCCGACGGGCGCTCTGCAGCATCTGCCAGCCCAGCGGGTGGCCTACATCACTGGCCGCTCGTTCTTTCCCAGGCTGATCGAGGAGCCGTTCGCCGGTGGGCTCCACCTCGCCTTCTCGTTCGCGGCCCTCGCGACCGTCATCGCGATCGTCGCCTCGGCGATGCGCGGCAAGCGCTACGTGCACGCTGCCCCCGAGCCGGTGGAGGCCGAGGCGCCCGTCGACGCCGTCGTGGGCGAGATGGTGGCGCTACCAGTCGACGCCGAGCTGGCCGAGGGCGGAGCCGGGTGACCGCCGGGAAACTGCTCGGGATCGGGGCGGCCGCCGCGGCGGCCGGGGTGTCGGAACGCGCGCTCCGGTACTACCAGCAGCTCGGCCTCCTCACGCCCTGCGCCTGCACGCCGGGCGGGCTGCGCCGCTACTCCGAGGAGGACCTGGCACGGGTCGCCAGGATCCGTCAGCTGCAGGCGCTGCTCGGGCTGAACCTCGATGAGATTGCCGTCGTGCTGCGCGGTGAGGACCGGATGGCCCAGATCAGGCAGGCGTACCAGCACGAGGACGCGAGCGACGCGGACCGCAGGGAGCTCGCCAGCGAGAGCCTGCAGCTCCAGCAGCAGCTACGGGAAACTGTGGAGTCGAAGCGGCTGGCCATCGAGGGCTTCCTGGCCGACCTGGATGGCCGGATCGCCCGGACCGAAGATCTGCTCCGGCAGATGGCAGGCCGGGCCGCCGCGGCAGCGGATGCGGGCTGAGGAATCATGCACGCAAACCACTGTTGTAATGAGGTGCGAGCCGGGATCACGGTACAACTCGTGATGGCCGGCTGTTCGCTCAGCGTCACCGACTGCGCGGAGTCACAGCAGGGCCTGAGGCAGGAGTGATGGAGAAGGCGATTCCGTTTGCGCTGGCCGCGAGCGTCTGCACGGCCACATCGTCGGTGTGCCAGCGACTTGGCGCGAGGGACAGCATGCCCTCCGGTTTTGACTGGTGGCTGCTGTTCCGGCTCGCGCGCCGCCCCATCTGGCTGCTCGGCATCGCCAGCATGATCCTCGGGTTCGCCTGCCAGCTCGCGGCACTGCACTACGGGCCGCTAGCGCTGGTTCAGCCCATCCTGGCGCTCGAGCTGCTCTTCGTCTTCGGATACATGGCCATCCTCAGCTCCCGCCGGGTGGCGTCGCGGGACTGGCTCGCGGCCGCGGCGATGTCGGTCGGCCTCGGCGTCCTGCTGTTCGCAGCGGCGCCGTCGGGCGGACGGCAGCATGCCCCCGGGTACCTGTGGCTCATAGCCGGCGCCGTGACCGTGGCGGTGGTAGCGGCCGGGCTGGCGCTGGCCCTCGCGCTCCATCACCGGTCCTCCGCGGCGGCGTCGAGGCAGGCCGCAATCCTTGGCGCGGTGACGGGAATCGCGTGGGGATTCGTAGCCGCGGTGATCAAGGAATTCAGCTCGCACCTCAGTGACGGGGCTGCGGCGATATTCTCCAACTGGTCGGTATACGTGCTGATCGGCGCCGGCGCCGCAAGCCTGCTGCTGGCATCGCACGCGCTCGCGGCCGGCCCGCTCGCCGCGTCCCAGCCGGGCTTCACGATTCTCGATCCGCTCGCGGCCAGTCTGCTCGGGATGTTCCTGTTCAACGAACAGGTCGCGGCAGGAACCGGGGCTCTCGCCCTCGAAGCGCTCGCGCTGGCGCTCATCGTCGGGGGCGTAATCACGCTCAGTCACAGTCATCTCATCGGAGGCGAGGCGGAGACCAGGCCAGCCGACCAGGCGACCGTGCCGTCGATCCAGGAGTGGCCGAGCACCAGTTAGCCGGCTCGCGTGACACCTCGCCTCATGCGGGGCCTTAGGCCCTACCGGCTGACCCACTCGCGGAGGCATGCTTCGGACGCTGGGCTGACCGGCCGCTGGGTCCGGCCGCCAGGGTAGGTCGAGGAGCGTGAGCCTGATGTCCCGACGACGCGTGCTCATCATGGGTGCGGCCGGCCGCGATTTCCACAACTTCAACACGGCGTACCGCGGTAGCGCAGACCACGAGGTGGTCGCCTTCACTGCCGCCCAGATTCCGTTCATCGAGGACCGGACGTACCCCGCGGAGCTGGCGGGCCCCCGGTATCCGGACGGCATCAGGATTCATCCCGAGTCCGATCTCGACCGGCTGATCCGCGATCTCCGCGTCGACGAGGTGGCCTTCAGCTACAGCGACGTGTCGTACGGGTACGTGCTGCACAAGGCCAGCCAGGTGATGGCGGCCGGAGCCTCGTTCGTACTGCTCGGGCCCGGTGACACGATGCTGACCGCGCGCGTGCCCGTGGTGGCCGTCTGCGCCGTGCGCACCGGGTCGGGCAAGAGCCAGACATCCCGCCGGGTCGCCCGCGCGATCCGGGCAGCCGGCCAGACGCCCGTGGTGGTCCGCCATCCGATGCCCTACGGCGACCTCGCCGCCGAGCGTGTCCAGCGGTTCGCCGCCTATCAGGACCTGCACGACGCGGGTGTCACGGTGGAAGAGCGCGAGGAGTACGAATCGCACCTGGCCGAGGGCACCGTCGTGTACGCGGGCGTCGACTACCAGGCAATCCTCGAGCAGGCGCAGGCCGAGGCGGACATTGTCATCTGGGATGGCGGGAACAACGACTACCCCTTCTACCGCCCCGATCTGTGGATCACCGTCGCGGACCCGCTGCGGGCTGGGGACGAGAGCGGCTACTACCCGGGCGAGCTCAACTTCCGCGCCGCCGATGTGCTGGTCGTCAACAAGATCGACTCGGCCACGGCGGAACAGCTGGCGGCGATCGACGCGGCCATCGCGGACCTGAATCCGGCCGCCACGGTGATCCGCGCCCGCAGCACCGTGAGCACCGATGGCACCGTGCCGCTCGCGGGCCGCCGTGTCCTCGTGATCGAGGACGGGCCCACGCTGACCCATGGCGGGATGCGGTACGGAGCCGGTGTCGTGGCCGCGCGCAACGGCGGCGCTGCCGCGATCGTCGACCCCCGCGAGCTGGCCACCGGCACGATGCGGGACGTTTACGGCAGGTACGACATCGGGCCGGTGCTGCCCGCGATGGGCTACAGCGGCACGCAGCTGCACGAGTTCGAGCAGATGATCAACGCGGCCGACGCCGACGTCGTCGTCATCGCGACGCCGGTCGACCTCGCCCGGCTGATCACGATCGGCAAGCCGTCGGTCCGGGTGCGGTACGAGCTAGCGGAGGCCGACGGGTCTGCGACGATCGAAGACGTGCTGAAGCCCATGCTCGATGATGGAGCCGCAGGCCCGGTGGCTCGCGCTCGCCGGGGATAGCCGGCCCGCTGCGGGCCTTGCGGGAACGGCATGAATTGCGCGGCAGTCCCGGCCGGCTGCGGGCCGGCGGCTAGGCCGGTGCCGCCCGCTGCCCGAGCGCGCGGATCTGCTGCAGCACGAGGGCCAGGGGTGGCCAGGCGTCGCGACCGTGCCCGGTGTCCGCGAACGCCCGCAGGTTCAGGCTTGGCTCGCGGAGCGGGAGCAGGGTGATCCCGGGCTTCACCTGCCGGTCACCAGGCAGCAGTCCGATCCCGAGGCCGGCCAGGATGAGGTCCTCGACCAGGTCCAGGCTGTCTGCCTCGTGCGCGAACTGAGGCTCGAAGCCGGCCATCGCCGCGACCAGGCGAATGACCCGCTCGTCGGCAATGTTCCGCGAGTTGCCGATCCAGCGGCGGTCGCGGAAGGCGCCGAACACGCCGGCTGCCCGGCGAGCGGGGCGGTGGCCGTCGCTGGCCGGAACGCCGAGGGCCCATGGCGTCGTCCAGAGCGGAACGGACGCGATGGCGTCGTCGGCTGCCGCCGGGGCGAGGTCATAGTCATAGGTCAGGGCCAGGTCGATCTCGTCGGCGGCTAGCAGCGCACGCGCCTCGGCGGGCTCGTGCTCGCGCACCACCAGGCGGACACTCGGGTAGTTCCGGGCCAGGTCGCGGATGACGGGCATGAGCGCACGCCGGAACGCGGTGGCGAATCCCGCGACCCGGACCGTGCCGTGCGGCTCCGCATCCGGATCGAGGTCGGCGCGCGCTGCGCTCACCGAGCCGAGGATCGTCACGGCGTGGACGGCCAGCCTTCGGCCCGCCGCGGTGAGGCGGACGTTGCGTCCGTCCGCCTCGATCAGGCGCGCTCCGGTCTCCCGGCTCAGCGCCGCTAGCTGCTGAGACACCGTCGAGGTAGTGATGCCCAGATGATCGGCCACGGCGCGCATCGAGCCGAGACGCGACAGCTCAAGCAGTAGCTGCAGGCGGCGTGTCTCCACTCCGCAATCATTCATGAATCATGAATGTAATGTCAATTACTATCAAGTGGACATGAATGGACGTTTCTTATTTACTGCAGGCATGAGCATCCGCACAGGAGGTCGTGGCACGCCCCGCGGCGCGGCCCGGTCCGGCACGGTGATGGCGCTCGGCTCCATGTTCTGCGTTCAGGCCGGGATCGCGGCGTCGGTCGGACTGGCCGGCCGGATCGGGCCGGACGCGGTCGTGTGGCTGCGGCTCGCGTGGGCCGGCGCGGTACTGCTCATCGTGGCCCGGCCCTGGCGCGTGCGGTTTACCCGCGCGACGCTGCTGACCTGCGTCCTGCTCGGCATCGTGACCGGCGGAATGACGATGCTCTACATGGCCGCGGTGATCCGGCTGCCGATGGGCACGGCGAGCGCGCTGGAGTTCCTCGGGCCGCTCGGTGTCGCGCTCGCGCGCGGTCGTGGCCGCGCCCGGCTCTGGGCCGTAGCGGCCGCCGCTGGCGTGCTGCTGCTGACCGAGCCATGGCATGGTGGCGCCGATCCGGTCGGCGTGCTGCTGGCACTGGGCGCCGCGGCATGCTGGGCCACCTATATCTGCCTGACCCAGCGCGCTGGCGACGAGGTAGCCGGCCTCAGCGCGCTGGCGATCTCCATGCCGGTCGCGGCCGTGCTGGCGACGATCGTCGCCGGACCCGGGGCGATCGGGCACCTTACCTGGCAGCTGGCCGGCACGGGCCTCGCGCTCGCGCTGCTGCTGCCGGTCATACCGTTCACCCTGGAGCTGCTGGCACTGCGACGCCTGCACGCCGCCGCGTTCGGGACGCTGATGTGCCTGGAGCCTGCCATCGCCCTGCTCATCGGGCTGGCGGCGCTGGGCCAGATACCGCGCCCGGCGGCCATCGCCGGCGTCGTCCTGGTGATAGCGGCCGGGGTGGGTGCCGAGCGCGCAGGCGCCAGGCCGGCCAGCCCGGCCGCAGGGTCGGCGGCGCCGGTGCACCCGGTGCCGGCCGGCGCGGGGCTCTCCTCCTGAGGGCGGAGGCAGTGCGGCTGATAACCTCCAGTTCCGCGCGCACCTGCGGATCGGCCCCGGCGAGCCGGCGCTGCAGCTCCTGCGCCGGTCCCATGATCAGGGTCAGCGGGGTGCGGAACTCGTCGCTGATGTTGGAGAAGAAGGTCGTCTTGGCGGCGCGGTGACCCCGCGACGCTAGGCGTCGCGCCGGGTCACGACGATGACCGTCGCGGCGATGAGGACGGCCGCGAGCGCGACGAAGATGCCCGTCTCGATGCCCTGGAACGCCCAGTACCGGCTCGCCGGCTGGTAGCTGATCTGCGCGCGGTACCCGCGGGCAGCAAGGCAGGACCCGAACTTCAGCGGGCTCTGGAAGATCAGCTCCCGGCACGCGGACGGCATGCTGCCGACCGGGATGGGCACGCCGCCGAAGGAGATGCTGGGCCCGGAATGAGCCGCGCCGCCTGCCACCTGGCCACCCGGGCCGACGACGGCGCCCGCGACAAGCCAGTAGGAGCCCGCTGGCAGGACCGGAGGGTGCAGGAAGCTGAAGGTCCGGGTGAGCGCCGGCAGGTAATGCGAGCGCAGATCCTGGCCCACCACCAGCCGCAGGAAGGTGAAGACGCCGATCGTGACGGCCATCGCCAGCAGGGTACGCCGGAACAGCGCGCCCGCGGCGATGCCGAGCGCCACCGCGAACAGCGCGTAGCCGACGGGGACGATGCCCTGGATGTCGAACTGGCCGGGCTGGAAGTTCTGCTGCTTGAGTGCGTTCACCGGAGTGGACCACCAGGTGACCAGCGCCGAGACGGCGCCGCCCCAGGCCACCGCCGCGAGCAGCACCCAGCCGATCTTCGCGGTGAGCCAGCGGCCGCGGCTGACGCCCTGCGTCCAGGCGAACTGGCTGGTGCCGTTCTCGAATTCCCTGGCTATCAGCGGGCCGCCCCAGAACACTCCCAGCAGGCACGGCACCACCACGGTGAGAGTGACCAGCAAGCTCAGCACCGGGCTGCCGAGGATCAGCGTGTTCGCCAGGCCCGCGCAGCTGTGGCTTGCGGAGCACGATGCCAGCGCGGACTGGTACTGCGACGCCATCTGCCGGCCGGTGACCAGCAAGAGGACCGCGAAGAGTGCGAGCGCGGCAGCGGCGACGAGCACCTGGCTGCGATGCTGGCGCCAGACAACCCAGGTCATCGGTCATCTCCGATCGCGGTGAGGTGGGCCGGGGCCTGCCCGCCGTGCTGGCCCATGTAACCGAGCACCAGCTCTTCCAGGCCGACGTCGGAGGCCTCGAAGGCCGGGTCGGTGACCGGCTTGTTCCCGCGGATCAGCAGGGTCGTCTGGCGCGCGGTCCGCACTGCCTGCACGAGCGTGTGATCGCGCTCAATGGCCGTGGTGTCCTTGCGCGGCCCGACCAGGACCTGGTGCTCGGCGAGCACGCTTTCGATGTCGCCGCACAGCTGGACCCGCGCTGCGTTCAGCAGGATGAGGTGGTCGCAGGTTCGCTCCAGGTCAGCGACCAGATGCGAGGACAGCACGACGGTAAGGTCGCCGTCGGCCGCGGCCTCGGCCAGGTGCGCGAGGAACTGCCGCCGCGCGAGCGGGTCGAGCGCGGCGACGGGCTCGTCGAGCAGCAGCAGCCGGGGCCGCTTGGCCAGCGTCAGCGCGAGCGCCAGCTGGGCACGCTGGCCCCCGGACAGCGTGCCCACCGCCTGGCCAGGTGGGATGCCGAGATGCTCGAGGCGGCGCCGCACGGACGCCGCGTCCCAGCGGGCGTTGAGATGCGCGCCGATGCTGATGTGGTCCTCGGCGCTGAACCGCCGGTATAGCGGGATTTCCTGGGCCAGGAAGCCCACGCCGCGCAGGAACGCCGGGTCCGAGCGGGGCACCATGCCGAGCACCGCGATCTCGCCGCCGGTCGGCCTGGCCAGGGCGGAGAGCAGCCGCAGCAGCGTCGTCTTGCCGGCCCCGTTCGGGCCGATCAGCGCCGATACGCGCCCCTCGGGGACGGTGATCGTGACGTCGCTGAGCGCGCGGACGTTGCGATAGCGCTTCGACAGCCCGCGGGTCTCGACCACGGCGGGACCGCCGGCGGCCATCACGCGATCTCCTCGGCCGCCGCGGCCCGCAGCGTGACACGCAGCAGGGACTCGATCGACTCGTCATCCAGTCCGGCCGCCCGCGCGCCCCGCACCCACTGGGCCAGGCTGCGGGCCAGACGCGAGTGCGTGCCCGGCGGCGGGCCCGCCGGGCGCCCGACGACGAACGTGCCGTGCCCCGCCCGCGGCTCGACCAGGCCGTCGCGTTCCAGCTCCCGGTAGGCCTTCAGCACGGTATTGGGGTTTACCGCCGTGGCCGCGACGACCTCTCGCACCGTCGGCAGCTTGTCACCCAGGCCGAGCACGCCCATCCTGAGCGCCTGGCGGACCTGCTCGACGATCTGCAGGTACGGCGGCACCACGGAACGGCCATCAAGCCGGAAGCTGATCACGACGGTCTCCAAAGTACTAAGACCTTAAGACTTTAGATGCAGCTGGCGCCCGGCGTCAAACCGGCACGCGCCAGCTGGCGCCTGCACATCGGCTCCCGGCCGCAGATGCCCGGCCGGCACCGTGGCCGTACCGTGGCTGATGTGACGAGCGAGAGCAGTCCGCCGGACGGGAACGTCGCGGTGCCGGCGATCCCGGCGTCGGCCGGCGCGCTGATCTTCGACCGGTCGGGCCGGCTGCTGATCCTGAAGCCGACCTATAAGTCTGGCTGGACGATTCCCGGCGGCGTGATGGAGGCCGACGGGGAGACGCCCTGGCAGGCGTGCCGGCGCGAGGTCCGCGAGGAGTGCGGGATCGACCTGCGGCACGGCCGGCTCGCGTGCGTGGATTTCCGGCGACCGCGACCTGGCAGCCCCGGCGGCATCCGGTTCCTGTTCGACTGCGGCACCGTCGATGACGCCTGCCTGGCCGCGATCACGGTGCAGGCCGCGGAGATATCCGAGTACCGGCTGGCGGCCATGCCGGAGGCGCTGCAGCTGCTGCGGCGCCCGATCCGGCGCCGGGTCAGGGCGGCAACCGCCGGCCGGGCGCTTGTCTACCTGGAACAAGGCCGCAGGGTCGCGGGCGTCGGCAAGCGGCGCGGCAAGTGAGCGCACGCCCGGCACGGCGCGCGGCGACCACGTAGCGGAAGTCAGCCTGAGCCTGCCAGTCTCGCCGAGATCACGAGGTGGGCGTGGCTTCCCTGCGGGCGCTCCGGCAAGTCCACCTGGCAAACTGGTGCACCCGGTGGATATGTCGCGCAGATTGGCTGGCCGAACATGAGCTCTCCGCACTCCGTGTGCGTAGTAGGCGCCGGAATCATCGGCCTCGCCGTCGCCAGGGAGCTGGCGGCGCGCTATCCCGGCATGGACATCACGGTGCTGGAAAAGGAAGACCACGTCGCGGCGCATCAGACCGGGCACAACAGCGGTGTCGTGCACGCCGGGGTGTATTACCCGCCGGGCAGCCTCAAGGCCGCTCTGTGCCGGCGCGGGGCCGCGCTGACCCGCGAGTTCTGCCAGCAGCATGGCGTCCCGCTCCGGCAGCTCGGCAAGCTGATCGTCGCTGCCCGCGACGCCGAGCTGGGCGCGCTCGCCGAGATCGAGCGGCGGGCAGCGGCCAACCAGGTTCCTGGCCTCCGTCGGCTGGACGCCGGGCAGTTCGCCGAGATCGAGCCGTGCATCCAGGGCGTCGCCGCCCTGCACTCGCCGAGCACCGCGGCCGTCGACTTCGTCGCGATGACCGCCGCGCTGGCCGCCGACGTGACGACCGCGGGCGGCAAGGTCCTGCTGAGCACGCCGGTTACCGCCATCCGCGAGACCGGCACCGGCGTGCGGCTCGAGGCAGGCAGGCAGCAGCTGAGCTTCGACTACGTGATCGTGTGCGCAGGGCTGACCGGAGACCAGTTCGCCAGGGACCTCGGGCGGGCCGGCGACCTTCAGATCGTGCCGTTCCGCGGCGAGTACTACGAGCTGCGGCCGCGCGCAGCGGACCGGGTGCGCGGCATGGTCTACCCGGTACCCGACCCGCGCTACCCGTTCCTCGGCGTCCACCTCACGCGGCACGTGGACGACAGCGTGCACGTCGGCCCGAACGCGGTCCTGGCGCTCGCCCTCGAGGGCTACCGCTGGCGCGACATCAGCGTGCCCGACCTGAGCCGGATCGCCCGGTGGCCGGGAACCTGGCAGCTCGCGCGCAAGCACTGGCGCGCCGGCGTCAGGGAGATCGGCGGCTCGCTGTCGGCACGCCGGTACCTCGGCCTCGTCCGCGCCTACCTGCCGGACCTGGAACCAGACGACCTGGTTCGCTCCAAGTCCGGCGTGCGCGCCCAGGCTGTCCGCCGGGACGGCAGCCTCGAGGACGACTTCGTGCTCGCCGCGGACGGCCGGGTGCTCCTCGTGCGGAACGCTCCGTCGCCGGCCGCCACGGCGAGCCTGGCCATCGCCGAGCACGTCGTCTCGGCGATGAGCTGAGTCGTCATCAGCTGCCAGCTGCCACCGGTGACGAGCCGTCGTGCGCCGCAGGATCGCCGGACCTGCCCGAGGCGAGCAGGTTCAGGAACGGACCTATCCGGTGGCCTTCCTGGGCCGGGTGCCGGAACACGCTCTCGGTGTTGACGGTGTAGCGCGTCCGCCGTCCGCTCCTGGTCCGGGTGATGTAACCGGCCGCCTCCAGGTCACCGACGATGGCCTGGGCGGTCCGCTCGGTTATGCCGGCCGCCGCGGCGATGTCGCGGACCCTGGCCTCCGGATCCCTGGCTATCTCCACGAGCACATGCCCGTGGCCGGTGAGCAGGGTCCAGCTACCGGAGCGGTCGTCGGGAGAACTCATAGTCCATCACTATACCGTCACCAGATGAGATCCTCACGAGTAAAATCACCTGACTACTCCATCGCGAGAGTAAATATGCGCAATATTTCTCAGGACTATATTGACATGCCTTTACCTGTCACCGATCCTGATGGTGCCCTGATCCATCCGCCGCCCAGGGCAGGGGGCGGGTCAGTCCGCGCAGGAGGTGTACGGATATGGCCGAGACCAGCATTCCGGTCAGGCTGGAAGGCGGCGTTCCCGTAGTCGCCGCGCCCGGCGAGATCGACCTCACCAACGCCGGCCTGCTGCGGGCGGCCCTGCTGGAGGCGGAGGCGGGCGGCGTCGCCGCGCTGGTGATCGACGTGTCCGGCACGCACTTCTGTGACTCGGCCGGCCTGAACGTGCTGGTGCGTGCGCACCAGCGGGCACTGAGCGAGGGCCGCGAGGTACGACTCGTCATTTCCGGGGCTGACGTCATGCGCATCTTCGTGATCACCGGCATCGACACCGTGATCCCGATCGTCGCCAGCCTGGACGAGGCCCTGGGCCGCACGCCCGCGAGCGTCCCCGTGCCTCCGGTCGGCTTACCGGCGGCCTGAGGGGGGCCAGCCGGGCCGGCCGACGCCGGGGATGTCCACGGCCGCCGGGGATGTCCACCGCGGCCGGCAGTAGCTAGCATGACGTTTGCGGCGTTCGGTAGCACGGCCGCACGCGCGCCAGGCGGAGGTTAACGGTGCGAATCATCGGCGGCATCTCGGCCCTCGCGCTGACGCTGTCAGGGCTCTGGGTCGCCGGCGCGCCGGCTGCGTCGGCCAGCGGCATCCCGGCGGTGCTCGGCACCGGCAAGTGCCTGGTCGCCAACGTCTACGGCCAGGGCGCGGGCGCCGAGCGTGAGTCGGTGTCGGGCGTCTTCGCGCTGCGCGTCACCGGCGACTCCGCGGAGATCGACGAGAACGAGACTTTCCCGGACGGCTTCATCGCCAGCACGATCAACTGGTGGCAGTTCCTCAACTCCGCGTCCCTCAACAGCCGCGACAAGACCAGGCTCTGCATGCGGACCAGCGGCAACCTGGTGCTGTCGACCAGCAAGGGCAAGGTGATCTGGTCGAGCCACACCACGGGTACCGGCCGGCACAACTCCGTGCGGCTGGAGAACGACGGCAACCTGGTCATGTTCAGCAGCGGGAAGGTCGTGTGGTCGACCCGCACCACCCGGACGATCATGATCGCGGGCACTACCCTGCGCGCCGGTACCTCGCTCGTCTACCGGTACCGGCAGCAGTTCGGGATCGCGCCGACCTGGCTCGCCATGAAGCGCAGCGGCGATCTCGTGCTCGAGCGCCGCGCCAGGATCCTGTGGAGCACGCACACCCGCGTGCGCGGCTCGCACGCCGCGCTGCTGCGGGACGGAGATTTCGTTGTCTACGCACCCGGCGGCCGGGTGCTCTGGCAATCACACACCCGCGGCCATGACGCGTTCCTGGAGCTCAACTGCTCCTACCTCAGCATGTCGTACCGCGCCAGCGGCACGAACTGGCACGCACCGCGCGGGCCGCAGCCCGCCTGCTGACGCCGGGGGATGAGCTAGGCGGCGGCCCGGCTGGCCGGCGGCCGCCGGCGCAGGGACGCGTCGGACAGCGCCGGCGGCTTCCAGATCTCGTTCGGGTCGTAGGTGTTCGTCCCCGGCGGCACGATCTCGTCGATCAGGTCGAGCGTCTTGTCGTCGAGCGCGAGCGCGGCGCCCGCCAGCAGGTCCTCGAGCTGGCTCATCGTGCGCGGGCCGATGATCACCGACGAGACCGCCGGGTGCGCGGCGGCGAACGCGACCGCCAGCCCGGGGAGCGTGCACCCGGTGCCGTCGGCCACCTCGGCCAGCCGCTCGACCGCCTCGTACTTGGCGGCGTTGGCCGGGCTGGCGGGGTCGAAGCGGTGCGGGGCCAGGGCCGGCCGGCCCGCGGCCAGGTCCGCCGGCCGGCCGCTGCGGAACCGGCCCGACAGGAACCCCCACGCGAGCGGCGACCAGGTGAGGACGCCCATCCCCAGCTGCTGGCAGACCGGGAGCACGCTGGCCTCGATCCCGCGGGCGAGCATCGAGTACGGCGGCTGCTCACTGCGGAAGCGCATCAGGCCGCGCCGCTCAGCCACGTGAGCGGCGTCGACGATGTCCTCGGCCGGGAACGTCGAGCAGCCGAAGGCCCGGATCTTCCCCGCCCGGACCAGGTCGGTGAGCACCCAGAGGGTCTCCTCGATGTCGGCCGACGGGTCCGGGCGGTGGATCTGATACAGGTCGATCCGGTCGGTCTGCAGCCGCC
>Ga0335077_10008492_pt1 | contig 12751 bp, 8 predicted proteins | sample Lox_Sample_31_FD_207151 | JGI IMG/M metagenome (GOLD analysis project Ga0335077, IMG submission 207151) | Soil microbial communities from Loxahatchee National Wildlife Refuge, Florida, United States - Lox_Sample_3.1 | ecosystem: Environmental > Terrestrial > Soil > Wetlands | place: USA: Florida... | reverse complement strand
AGAACGGCAAAGTAGCAAAGAACGCACAGGCAAGCAAGTCAATTTTTTTCACGGGTTGATCCTCCGGGAAGAGAGCGCTCAGAGATGAAGAGAGTATCGCAGCAAACCACTGTCAGCGGAACCTTTTACGGATTTGTGGCAAGAGAGGGGAGCTGGCTATGAGTATCAGCAGCAAGGGAGTGTATTGTGTGCGCTGGCGAATCAACAGCCCCAGGTTGCTCAGGGCAAGCGAAAAGACCAGGCAATAAATGATGCCGAATGATACCGCGAACGTAAAAAACGGATGAGAGCGCCAGTTCAACAGTTGTTCGATTACGGCATGCCGAGCCCGCCACAAAAAGTAGAAGAGGAATAACCCTTCCAAGATTGCTGCCAGTGCCAGGGCATTGGGAAGCTCCCAGGGAAAGGGCCTGAACATGAGAAAAGGCGAGAGCAACAGTTTCACCGCTACGCTCTGGCCCGACCCAAAGGCGCTTCCCCCGTGCATGGTGTCCACGCCCAGCTTTTCGATTCTCTGAACTCCCCCCACCGCAGAATCGACGTTGAGCAAGCGCGAGGCATTGGTCACCAGGTAAGCCACTCCTGCCGCCATGGCGGGAATGCCGATAACCTTGGAAAGGGCGGAGACCACTCCGTGCCGCCCCTTCGCGAAGGTATACGGGAACAGCATAGCAATCGCCACCATTCCCGCCACGTGGGGACGCGTGAACGCAGCCAGAAGCATGGCCGGTCCAACATAGGCGAAGCCGCGCACGATGCGCGAGGCCATCAGTTGGGTAAAACCGAAAGCCGCCACCCCGATGCTGAGCATCATGAGCGCGTCTTTGCCGATGCCGGCCGTCCAGAACTGGCACGAGGGCAGCAGGAAGAGCAATAGGGCGGCGAATTCCTTGCGGGTATTCGGAAACGCCTCCACGAAAGCGCGGTAGAAAAAGTAGATTCCCCAGAAACCCGCCGCCGCATAGAGCACGCTGATGGCGGGAAATGAGCTGCCCAATACGCTGACCAGGAAACCTGTGAGCAGGTTGATGAATGACGTGCCCCACACGCTCCCCTGTACGGGAAAGCTGCCGTGCACACTGAAGAAAGCCGCCCACTTTTTCCCCAGATCGAAATAGGTGGTGGCATCAGCACCATTGCCGTAGTAGATATACAAGAGAGCGGTATAGGCGCCGGTGCATGCGATCTTCGTGGTGAAGCTGAGTATCATCAGCTGGCGTAGTCCGGGGCGATGCCGTGTCAGCCGCGCGATGCTGCCCAGGTTGGCGAGGCAAATCATGGGAACGAGAATCAGGGCAATGGCATACTCGTAGGGCCCGGAAAAAAACAGCGCGCCCAGCCAGAAGGGAGAGCTCAGAACAAGCAGTACGGAGACAACCAGCAGAAGATCCCTTTGCCCTTTGGAGAAAACCAGATCGTCTGCGGCGCGGGCCGATGCAGTGGGCAGGCCGAGGTTCGTGATGGTTACGGTGTGGCTCAATTTCTTTCCACCAAGGATGTCACCCGCTCCGGCAGCTTTCGATGGGGCGGGTTTTCGTCCGCCGAGTGGCGGATGGCGCGCGCCAACAGTTCGGCATACCTGATGGTACCGGTTTCCAACGAGAAATGGTCCCGCATTTTCTCTCTGGCTCGCAGCACTCCAGCTTTCTCCCGGCCAATGCGGACGATCTCGGCGGCGGCCGATCGCAGGTCGTCATCGCTCACGCCCGCCAGCACCACTCCGGAGCCCGCCTCGCGAACCAGGCGGACCACTTCTTCATTGCACCCGTACTGCACGGGGCGCACCCCCGCAGCAAACATCTCGCCCAATTTGGTAGGCATGGATGCGCGCTTGGCGAAGCTTGTCTCCAGCAATAGCAGGCCCCAATGCATCAACGACATCCACTCATGCATGTAATCGTGCGCCGCCGAAGTGAGGGTGAAATCCTCCTCGGCGATATGGGCCTGGCCAAGATATTCGCGCATCTCGCGCTCTTGCCGTGTGAGGCAGAGAAGGTGGGCGCGGGGCTCGGCAGCGCGCACGAACTGGTATAGGCGAAGGCTGTCCTGGGTGCGATATGAGCGGTTAATGGATCCGACCAATCCAAGCACCAGTTTCCCTGCGAGACGGTCGCGCACCTTTTGCGGGAGATCGCTGGCCTCAGCGCCAGGGCGGAAACGCTCGAAATCTGCGCAGGTGGCAATCGTCATGATCGGTTTGCCGGGGAACTGAGCACGGAAATCATTACCCTGCAAGTCGGTAAGGGTCACGATCGCGGCCGCGTCGCGGGCAATCTTCCCTTCATAGCGCTTGGCGAGTTGATAGATCAGCCGCGGGCGAAACCAGCGCCCGGCTTCCCGGCGCTCGTCTACCCAGTAGCCCCGCGCGTCATAGATGTATTGTTGCCCGGCAACGTGCCGGGCCAGAAGGCCCATCAGGAACGAACGGGCGTGCAGGAGGTTGAAGCGCCCTGATTTCCACTTCCGCCGGAGTTCACGGAACATCCGTCCATAAGTACCTGCGAGGTGGACCACTCCGCCATTCCTGTATGCAAGCTGTGTCCAGCTCACTCCAGCCGCCGCCAGTTGCATTCGGAGCGTGGCTTCGCCCGCGGACTGGTTCCGATCTGAGTCTTTCTCCAGGCTGAGGATCTCGTACTTGTATCCCAAATGGGCCAATCCGACGATATACGACACCACCTGCCCGCCGCCCAAGGGCTCCAGCATGCCATCAGGACTCAAATACAGAATCGCCGGAATACCCTCAGAAGGTGCACGTGCTTCGCCGGTTGGGTAGAGCATATAAGTGACGGCGCGCTCAGGCGCCGCGGGTTGTTGCACTGGCGGGGCCGTGCGACAACCGCGTTATCGTGGAAACCGAAGGTGCCGGTATTATATCTTGGTTCGTCTTCCTGTCCTTCGGCAGCTCAAGAACTGCAGACAACTGCAATACATGAATGTCCCAGCGTCCTTGTCACCGCAGTCAAGAGCACGTCTCCACAACGATAAGGCCCTGCACGTCCTCCATGTGATTGAGAGCCTGGCGCCCGGCGGAGCCGAGCAGGTGCTGGGGAATCTGCTGCCTTGCCTGAAGGGTTTGGGCATCGACGCTGAGCTCGCCGTCCTGTGGCCTCCCTACGATCTTGTCGATACTCTGCGAGCCAGCGGCATAACCGTTCATGAACTGAACATTCCGTCCCCATGGCGGGTTGACAGGATTCCTGGGCTGCGGCGTCTGATTCGAGACGGTGGCTTCGATCTGGTTCACGCCCATTTACCCATGAGTGTCTTTTATTCCGCCATGAGCCGTGGCTCCACCCCGGTCGTGGCCACCTTTCATGGTCTCAGCTTCGAAATGTATCCGCCGACTACAGTAGCCAAGAAATTACGCCGCCAGGCCGAGCGCTGGTGGACGAACCACCGGATCGATGCCTACATTGCGGTCTCGGATTCGGTGGCGGAGCACTACCACGAGACGCTGCGAATTCCGCGAGCTCGAATTCAGGTGATTCCCAATGGATTCCCTGTCGCAAAGCTGGCGCGCAATGCGCTTTTGGACCGGGGTTTGGTGCGCGCCCGATATGGCGTGGGACCCGGCGACTTTCTCCTGCTTCACGCCGGCAGGTTGCAGCGGCATAAGGGCCACACCTACTTACTTCAAGCCTTAGCAAAACTGGATCGGCAAGGCCTGGATTTTCGTGCACTCTGCTTCGGGGCCGGATCCCTGCAATTCCAGATCGAGGCAGCCATCGAGGAATACGGATTAAGCAGGCGGGTAAGATTGCATCCTCCGGTCAGTCATGCCGAGCTTGCCGAAGTACTGCAAGCAGCCGACCTGTTTGTGTTCCCTTCGATCTCCGAGGGGTTCGGCATGGCCGCGGGCGAAGCCATGTGCCTGGGTGTGCCGGTGATCGCCTCCGACCTTCCCGGGATCTCGTCGTTGATTGAGTCCGGCGTCTCCGGGCTGCTGGTTCCGCCGGCCGATCCCGGCTGCCTTGCCGCTGCGGTCCGGCGGCTGATGACGGACGACAGCTTACGGGCCCGGCTCGCCGAAGGCGGCCGTCAACGGATTCACACCCACTTCCGGGAAGAGATCATCGCGGAGCGCATCGCGAACCTGTACCGCAGCATCGTAACTTAGGCGAAACCTCCTGCAAAATTTCCTGCGCTGCGGTGTCAATCGCGGCTTCTCCCGCTATAATACGACTACCGACTAAGCGACAGGTGCGAAATCAATTCGGCGACCATAGTTCGCGCCGCGGGGGTTCGCTGGTCTCCTTCGCTGACTTCTAAGGTCCAATTGCCGCCTATACAGCAGGGGGAAACAGGGTCGCCCGTCGCTAGACAGCCGCGCCTGGAGGATCGAGCTGGAGTTCCAGAAGCTGATGACCAATAACGATCTTGCGATATCTCGCACGGGCCAAAATGGCTCACCGCTGCCGAGTTCCGGATTTGCCGTTGTAGCTAACGATTTCTTTGCTACCGTGCAGGAGTCCACGCTGGTGGACTACTGGCGCATGCTGCTGAAGCGGCGGCGCATGATCGTTTATTCCGCCCTTACCGTGTTTGCTCTGGTTGCCATCATTACTCTCAAAATGACCCGCCAGTACGAGGCGGTGGCCCGGATTATCGTGAGCCGGGACAACGGGGACGTGATATCCGATCAGATCACGCAGCAGGCGGGGGGAGGCGGCGGCGGGGGCGGTGACATCAACACTGAGATCGAGACGCAATCCAACATAATTCGCAGCGACAGTCTGGGCTTGCGGGTCATCCAGGACTTGCACCTGTACCGCGAACCGGACTTCGCCGGGAATGCGGCCAATTCCGATTACGACACCAGCGTGACCCCGCTCGGCAGCCCGCCGGACATGGATCCGCGTTTCCAGGAACAGCTGCTGAAGCGGTTCCGGGACAGTCTCACGGTGATCGAAGTCCCGAACACCCGCATCATTGAGGTGCACTTTTTCTCTCCCAACCCCGCGCTGGCCGCAGCCGTAGCCAAGCAGATTTCCGAAACCCTGGCCGAGCGCGCCATGGAAACGCGTTATGAGTCGACAACGCGCGCCACCGAGTGGCTCTCGCAGCAATTGGACGAACTGCAACACACGGTCGAGGAAGCGGAACAGAAACTGGTCGACTATCAAAAGACTGCCGGCATCGTGGGCCTGGATGACAAACAGAACACCATCATGACCAAGCTCGACGACCTGAATCACGCCCTGACTCTGGTGCAGGCCGACCGAGCGACCAAGCAGGCGAATTACGAATCGATTCAGGGCAAAACGCCAGACATGAGCGCCGCCGTTCCCGCGACCAGCCAGATCTACAAGTTGCGCCAGGAGCAGACCGATCTAAAAGGACAATACGCCCAGGTCATGGCGCAGTACGGTGACCAGTATCCCAAGGCGGTGGCCATTGCCAACCAACTGAAAGAGCTGGAACTCGCCATCACCGAGGAAAACCAGCGCATCGCCGGCGAGCTCAAGAGCGATTTCGAAATTTCAAAGTCGCGGGAAAACAGTCTGAACGACGTTTTTGAACGGTCGAAGCAGGACGCCATCAATCTGAGCGAGCGTTCGGTACAGTACAAGATCCTGGAGCGCGACGCGGAATCTTTCCGCGATCTCTATCAGTCCCTGGCCAAAACCTTGAAGCAGGCACAGGTCCTTGCCAGCCTGCAGTCCAGCAATATCGGCGTGGTGGACGATCCGATCGTGCCATCGCAGCCGAGCCGGCCCAACATCCCGCGCAATCTGGCGTTCGGCGCGGTCCTGGGAATGGCGATCGGCATGGCCGGCGCTTTCATGATGGAGATTGTCGACAACCGCATCTATCGTGCGGAAGAAATTCCCAACATCGCGAATCTCTCGGTGCTGGTGAGCATCCCGGTCTACCAGCCCAAACTCGAGGAGAAGCCAGGGCAAGAGACCTCGCAAATCGCCCTGCCCCAGCCCGTGGGGTTGATTTCCTGGATGCAGCCCCGGTCGGAGTGGGCGGAAGCCTACCGCGCCTTGCGCACGGCCATTCTTCTCTCCGGGTCGAATGCTCCGCCGAAAACGCTCCTCATCACCAGCGGTCTGGAGCAGGAGGGAAAGAGCACGACCAGTCTCAATCTGGCCACGGTTCTGGCCCAGCGTGGCGGGCGTGTCCTGTTGGTCGATGCCGACCTGCGCCGCCCCAGCATTCACGTGGTGCTGGGACTCAATCCGCAGAATGGCTTGAGCACGGTGCTGACCGGCGTTTCCACTCTGGAAGACGCCGTCATTCCCAGTGTGGTCCCCAATCTCTCGATCCTGCCTGCTGGTCCCCTGCCTCCAAGCCCGGCAGATCTGTTCGGGTCGGAGGCGATGAAACGGCTCTTGGAGCGCGGCCGGGAGCAATATGACTTCGTTGTCCTGGACGCGCCCCCTGTGCTCTCGGTGACCGATGCTGTGATCCTTTCGGTTGAGGTGGACGGCGTGGTGGTGGTGGTTCGCGCCGGCTCCAGCACCAAACACTGTATTCGCCGCACCCGCGACCTGCTCTCCGGGGTGGGCGCGCGGATCCTGGGGACCGTGGTAAACGCGTTGAGCATGAGCGCGGCCGACAGTTATTACTACTACGGCAAGTCGAGGTATTCGGGATACTACAGCTATTACAGCGCCTCCGGCGAAAGGCAGAAGCCGGGTGGCAACGGATCGGTTTCGGCATGATTGGGGTGAGGGAACGGGTGCTGTAATGACATTCCGTGTTCCGTTGCGGTCCATTGCCGTCCGCCTGCTCCTGGCCTGCGCCGCACTGAGCGCATTTGCCTTCTTCACATACCAATGCGAGGAGGCATTTTTCGCCGACCGGATGGCACGAATTCCTCTGTTCGGCACAGAATTGGCGATTGCTGCCCAGCCCCGGGACCCGCAGTACGAGTTTCAACTCGGCCAGTACTGGCTGATCGCCGCCCAGCAACCCGAGACCGCCATTCCGCATTTCGAGAGAGCAACGGAGCTGAATCCCCTGAGCGGACGTTACTGGGCCCGCCTGGCCATCGCCTATCAGCAAGCGGGAAAGAGCGAGTCCGCCTCACAAGCCATGGATCGCGGCCTGCGTGCCGATCCCACTACTCCCGAAATGTTGTGGCAAGCCGCGAACGTAAGTGTCTTCCTCGGCCAGCAGGAGAAGGCGCTCGATGCTATTCGCCGCTACGTCGATTCTGTTCCCGATCAGGTGCCCTCGGCGGCGCAACTCGCCTGGAGGGCAACGGGGGATGCCAATCGAGTGCTTGCCAGCGTACTTCCCAGGAACGTCCATTCCGATCTCGCGTTGCTGATTGCGTTGGTTCGGGCGGTTGATCCCGATGCGAGCGCTCGCGTAAGAGTTTTCGATACCGATGCGGCAAACTATTTCGTGCATAATCTGGCGATCCTGGGAACCCCTGCGACGGCGCCGGCGAGTGAGAACGCGGCTCCTGACTTCGATCTGCAGGCCGCCAAGGACAACGCCAGGTTGGAGATGGTGAAGCTCATCAGCCAGAAGACCGGGCGGGACTGGACCAAGACGCGGGAAGAGCTCGAGGCGGAACGCAGCCGGCGGGTGGAGCAGGCATTTTTGAACGCGCAGGCAGGGAAACAAAAGCTGCTGGCCGAGAACGCCGATGTGTATGCGGCGGCGGCGATCGTGTGGCGTTCACTGATGGCTCAACCTGAAGATTTCGACGTTCGCTTGTCGCTCCCCTATATCCAGATGCTGATCGACTCGGATCAGGAACAGGAGGCGGTGCGGGCGTGGGATCTGTTGAGCCGGCGCGACCCCAAGCTGGGCGCATCGACGGTGCGACCGAACCTCGTCAAGAATGCCAGTTTCGAGAACGACCTCCTGAACGGCGGGTTCGACTGGCAATACACCCCCGCTGACGCCTACGTGCTCGGAATCGATCACCGCAACTCGAAGGATGGTCAATCTTCCCTGCTGGTGCGCTTCAAAGACAAGCCGGTTCCCGATGCAGGCATCGTGCAGTACGTCCCGGTGCAGCCCGACACTGAGTACGAATTCCGGGGATACATGAAGGCGGACTCGATTCGAACCGCGTCGGGGCCGCGCTTTGTCGTTCAGGACGTCGACGCGTCGGAACCTTATTTCGAAAGCCCGGACTTGCGCCGGACGGCGGACTGGTCTTTGATGCAGGGCCAATTCCGGACCCGGCCCACCGCGCACTTTGTGGCCATCCGCATCCTACGGGATCCGGGCACCACCCTCATCAAAGGCAACGTGTGGATCGATGACCTGTATCTTTCGGCCGTTCGCGAAACCAACCCGTCTTCCGTCCAGGGAAAATGATGCCGAGTCCATTCATTCGCGAGGTACGCCGCAGGCGCAAAGACACACAGCGGGTATTCCAGTTGCTGGCTCATGCCAGCGCGTCGCGGGTTGATCAGTCGGTGTTCTGGGCCTGGCTGGGATTGCTGGCTTTTGGTGTCCTCTCTTTTGGCGCCGTGGAACCATGGTCGCTGGCGATATTCCAGGTCGGCAGCGCGCTGCTCCTGTTGTGGTGGATGGTTGCCGGCATGCATCGCGGGAATTTGCAGGTCACGCTGTTGCCGATCTTTGTTCCCGCTTTGCTGTTTTTGGGTTTGATTCTGGTGCAGATGGCTCTGCATACGACCGCCTACCGTCTGGAGACCGAGCATGCCCTTTACCTGTACATCCCCTATAGTTTGCTGGTGTTTGTGGGCACGCAGGTGCTCGACGCAGAGGGCCGTTTCCGGGCGTTCGGGATTTCGGCCATCCTTTTTGGCTTGAGCATTGCGTTGCTGGCCATCCTGCAAGGCCTGACATCCCCGGGACAGATTTACTGGCTGGTGAGGCCGGCGTTCGGTGACGGCGTGTTCGGCCCTTACGTAAACCACAGCCATTACGCTGGGCTCATGGAAATGCTCTTTCCCTTCGCGCTGCTATTGGGCAATTCCCGCCTCCTGCCACAGGGAGAGAAGGAGTTAGGGTATTTCGCCGCGGCGGTGATGGCAGGTTCGGTCTTCGTTTCCGGTTCTCGCGGCGGAATCGTCGCCGTCTGCGTTCAGCTATGCCTGATTTATTTTCTCGTTCGAAAGCCGTCCAAGCAGCGCTACGCCGGCGAGACCAGGCAGAGATGGCTGAGCCTGGCGGCGGTCGTGGCTGTGTCCGGGGTGGTGCTGTGGCTGGGCGGGCAGGAAATGATCACGCGCATTTCATCCATCCGGGATCCCTTCGGGAATACTGTCGGCGCTACCCGCCTTCTGATCTTCAGAGACAGTCTGCGGATGATCGCCGAACGCCCCCTTCTGGGCTGGGGGGGAGGGGTTTTCCAGACGGTTTACCCTGCCTTTCGCAGCTTCTCGACCGACGTTGTAGTTAACGCCGCCCACAACGACTACTTGCAGCTGCTGGTGGAATTCGGCATCACGGGGGCGGCGCTTGCGCTGCTGTTTCTGGGACTTGCCTATCGCCGGTTCGGCCAGCTTGCGCGCGGCTGGAAAGACTCCTGGCCGGAGTTTGTCAGCTTCAGCGCGCTGCTGGGAACGGTTGGAATCCTGGTGCACAGTCTCACCGATTTCAATCTGCAGGTGCCGGCCAATGCGGCAATTTTCTACGTGCTCTGCATGATTGCCTCGCACCCGGCGCCGAATCCGGCACTGCAGTCCGAAAGCAGTTCACCCGCCTTTGGTTCTATGTGGGCGTCCACGCCTGCGGGAAAGGGGTAAAGATGAGCTATCGCTTCTGCCTTCATTCCGGGTTGTTGTTCCTGGTCATGACAGCGTCATGGTCCGCGGGCGCGCAAAACAGTTCCACCGAAGTGGCCAGCGCAGGCTCCACGAGCAACCCTTCAGCTTCGCAATCGCCGGGCATGCGAATCGGCAGCGGCGATCAGATCGACATGAACGTCTTCAACGTCCCCGAGATGGCACAACGTCAGCGCGTGGACGACAACGGGAACTATTCGGTTCCCCTGGTCGGTCCCATCCATCTCGCCGGACTGAGCATCCAGGAGGCGCAGTCACTCATTGCGTCAAAGCTCGAAGCCGGGCATTACGTACGCCAGCCCTCGGTCTCGCTGTTTATCAGCGACTTCGCCACCCAGGGCGTATCGGTCATGGGGGAAGTCAACAAACCCGGTGTCTATCCGGTCTGGGGCGAGCGGCGCTTGTTCGACATGATTGCCGAGGCCGGCGGGGTCACCGGCCGCGCGGGGAAGATCGCGGTCATCAACCACCGCAATAGTCCTGCCGCTCCGCAAAATGTGGTCTATACCGAGGGCGGCGCGCAGGACCCGGAATCGAACCCGGTGATCGCTCCCGGAGATACCATCCGGATTACCAAGTCCGGCGTCGTCTATGTGCTGGGCGACGTCAACCGGCCCGGTGGTTTCCCGATGGACAACAACGAGAGCCTCACGATTATGCAGGCGGTGGCATTGGCACAGGGAACCAGCCGCACCGCGAAGCTGGGTTCGGCACGTCTGGTCCGCAACAGCGATTCCGGACGGCAGGAGATCGCGGTCAATTTGAAGTCGGTGATGAAAGGCCGGACTCCGGACCTGGCGCTGCAGAATGATGACATTCTCTACGTTCCGAGCAGCCTGGCGAAAACTCTTGCCGACCGCTCCCTGCCGGCGATCGTGGCCGCAAGCTCGAGTGCGATCATCTACACGCAGATCCGGTGAGGGAAGGCGCCATACCGGCTGAAGGCGGCGACCACGTCAGATCGTCATGACGAGAGTTCTATTCCTAACTAAGTACGGCAGAAAAGCTGCCAGCACCCGGCTTCGGATGCTGCAGTACTTTCCGATGCTGGAAGACGAGGGAATTACTTCGATCCTGTCCCCTCTGTTTGACGACAGCTACTTAGCGCACAAGTTCTCCCACGGAACGGTGAGCGCCCGCAAGGCCCTGCCCGCCTTACTGCGAAGAACCGGTTCGATGGTTCGGGCAGGGCAAGCCGACGTAATTGTGCTGCAGTACGAATTATTTCCATATCTCCCGGGTTTCCTGGAGTTGTTGCTGCGGGCAACAAAGATACCGTACGTCTACGATTTTGATGACGCGGTCTTCCATGCCTACGATCTACACCGCTCCTCTCTGGTTCGCCTGCTGCTCAGGAACAAGATCCGCCATGCCATCAAGGGGGCTCGCGCGGTGCTGGCGGGCTCTCCCTACCTTGTGGAGTACGCGCGCACCATCAATCCTCATGTCGAATGGGCACCAACCTGTGTTGACATCTCTCGTTTCCCGGTTAAGCGCTGGGATGATTCACCGGAGAAGGCGTTCACTATCGGTTGGATCGGGGCGCCGTCATCGGTGCAGTTTGCCGCTGAGGCCATTCCGGCGATTCGGGAACTGGCCAAGCGGATCCCGGTTCGACTCGTGTACGTGGGCTCCGGAGCTGTCCGTTATGACGGTTGCGTGCCCGAGATTCGCGAGTGGTCAGAGGCTACCGAGGTCGGCGAGATGCTGCAGTTTGACGTAGGGATCATGCCTCTGCCGGACGAACCCTGGACACGGGGAAAGTGCGCGTTCAAGCTCATCCAATACATGGCGTGCGGCTTGCCGGTGATAGCTTCTCCTGTGGGAATGAACCGCGATGTCGTGACCGCCGGCGAAAACGGCTTCCTGGCATCCTCCACCGCGGAATGGTTGCAGGCCTTCGATGCCCTGGCTGCGAGGGTTGATCTGCGGCGTGCAATGGGTAGCAATGGACGCCGCCGCGTCGAGCGCGATTTCACTACCCAGGTGGGTGGGGCAACGCTATTGCGTGCAATAAGGAGCGCGGCGGGCGTGGGCCTTGAGACACTGGCTGTGGAAGGGGCCTGATTCCCGGATATGGTGCTTCCCGTTCCAGACGAGCAAATTCATGACCCAGCAAGCCAGGGTAGCATCCCACCGGCTTCGCGGATCGAGGATCGAAGGTGTGCTCTGGTGATCTCGCTGGACTTCGAATTGTTCTGGGGAGTCAAAGACCACGTCCGCCTGGAGGACTACCGGGAGAATCTGCTGGGCGTCCGCAAGGCTATTCCCGCCATGCTTGCGCTCTTCCAGCAATACGGCATTCACGCAACCTGGGCTGCCGTAGGGATGTTGTTCTTCGACGACCGGGAGCATCTGATCGAAGCTCTTCCCACCATCCGGCCGGCCTATAAACAGCGATTCCTCTCCAGTTATGAACTTCTGCAAGACGTCGGCAAAGATGAAGCTTCCGACCCTTATCATTTCGGAGTTTCCCTGATCCGTCTCATTCTCGATACTCCGGGCCAGGAGATCGGAACTCACACTTTTTCGCACTACTACTGCCTCGAAGACGGCCAGGATGTGACTGCTTTCCGTGCCGACCTGCAGGCGGCGAAGCATGCCGCGCAAAGATTTGGGGTGGCGTTGCGCAGCATTGTGTTTCCGCGCAACCAGTTCAACCGTGAGTATCTTTCAGCATGTGCAGATGCCGGACTGGCCGCCTATCGCGGCAACCCGCCGTTCTGGTGGTGCCAGCCCTTGCCCACAGAACGGGAAAAGCGCGCCTGGTTCAGGCGGGGAGTGCGCCTGGCGGACAACTACGTGAGCCTTTCGGGAAGGCAGGGTGGAATGGAGGCCGGCGCTGGGGACGCGATCACCGACGTGCCGGCGAGCCGCTTTCTGCGGCCGTGGTCGCGTCAATTCAGGAAGCTCGAGAACCTGCGATTTCGCCGCATCCAGCGCGAACTTGATCTCGCCGCATACCAGGGCACGACATACCATCTCTGGTGGCACCCTCACAACTTCGGCGTGAACCTCAG
>Ga0335077_10008489_pt1 | contig 12754 bp, 11 predicted proteins | sample Lox_Sample_31_FD_207151 | JGI IMG/M metagenome (GOLD analysis project Ga0335077, IMG submission 207151) | Soil microbial communities from Loxahatchee National Wildlife Refuge, Florida, United States - Lox_Sample_3.1 | ecosystem: Environmental > Terrestrial > Soil > Wetlands | place: USA... | reverse complement strand
TCCGAAATCTACCCACTCCTATGAAGGCGTGTTTTTTTGAACTGATGCCATTGGAGAACCCTTCCTGTGTCGTCGCCCCCGCCAGGCCACAACCTTCAGTCAGTGATATGATAGCCGCCATCGACATAGAGCGTTTCGCCGGTAATGAGCCGTGCTGCGTCGTGCGCCAGAAAGGCAGTCGCGGCCCCTACATCATCAATGCTGACGAGGCTGCGCGCGGGCGCTTTCGCTTTCGCTTTATCGAGCAAGGCGTCAAATTCGGGGATGCCGGAGGCTGCTCTGGTCGCGAGTGGCCCCGGTGAGATGGCATGCACGCGAATGCCCTTTGGTCCGAGCTCCGCTGCGAGATAGCGCACCGCACATTCGAGCGCCGCTTTGGCAACGCCCATAATATTGTAATTCTTAACGACCATCTGGCTGCCGTAGTACGACATCGTGAATAAAGTGCCGCCCTTGCGCATCAGTGGTTCGGCCAAATGCGCCATGCGGATAAAGCTCCAGCATGACACGTCCATGGTTGTCGCGAAGCCTTGCTGCGATACGTCGACCACACGCCCCTGCAGCGCTTCCTTCGGCGAAAAGGCGATGGAGTGAACCAGAAAGTCGAGCTTGCCCCATTCCTTGGTAATCCGTTCAAAGACAGCCTCCATCTGCCCGGCCACGCTCACGTCGAGCGGCATAAAGATCGGAGCTTCCAGCGCGCGGGCAAGGGGCTCGACGAACTTTTTGGCTTTGTCATTAAGATAGGTTACGGCCACCTCGGCGCCGAAGGCGCGGAAGGCCTTCGCGCAACCCCACGCAATTGATTTGTCGTTGGCAATGCCAACGATGAGACCCTTTTTTCCTTCCAGGAGCTTGGCCTTCACCGCGGGGAGCATCGGTGCAGTAGTCTTGTTCATGTGAGACTCCACGTAACGTTCCGCGGTCTGTTGAATTGCACGAAAAGCCTGGCGTCGATTCCTGGCATCGTTGATGTGCGATTTTCCGGCTGTTGATCTTAAGCCAACACTCCCATCATCAAGCCGACTACACAATGTCATTTCGATGACGAGCGATTGGGACAATTAAGGGACGAAGCATTAAAAAAGACAACGAGAACAAAGATGAAGCGAAAGCAAAGAACTCTTTTGAATCACGGCAAAGGGCATGGCCGCAATCGCTGCGCGCCCCTCAATTACTTGCGTGCGGACTTTCGATCTGCGTGATCCCGCACGTCAGCCGGCTAGAGCTTATAGCCATATTTCTTCATGCAGGCCGCACCGCGCGTATGACGCACATTCGCCTGAGTCGACGTCCCCGGAGTGCCTTCCTTGTCCATAATGGACTTGCACCGTGCGTATGCCTGTTCGTACGTGAGTTTTTTCTTGGCGGCCGAGGCGCTGTCGGCGAAGCAGAAAGCCCCGGCAAGCGTGGCAGCCAGCAACGTCGCAAAAAGTTTGTTTTCACGCACCATGGTTTCCTCCTTTAATTTATCTGAAAAACCATTGATCATGGTCGCCGCCAAACATTTGATCTAAGTCAAAGAGGTAAGTCAAAAACCTTGCACACACGCGGATCTAAAGGGTGACCTGTTTAGACAGGATTGGATTGTCGACGATGCTCGAAACGTCGAAGTATTCGGCGATGGAGCGCCTACGTGATGGGCGTACGGTCGAAATCCGCGCCCTCACGCCGGAAGACAAGCCTGGTTTGTTAGCCGCTATCGATCGCACCAGTTTCCAGTCGATGTACCGTCGCTTTTTCGGCGGAAAGCGTGAATTTTCGGAGAAGGAACGTGCATTCTTCCTGAACGTCGACTTTGTCAATCATGTCGCGCTTGTCGCGGTCGTCGAAGAAGCTGGCCGTGCCGATATCGTCGCTGGCGGGCGGTATATCGTCCAGCGGCCCGGCACGGCAGAGATCGCTTTCGTTGTGATCGACGACTATCAGGGTCAGGGCATCGGCGCGGCGTTGTTGCGTCATCTCGCCATACTTGCTCGCGATGCCGGACTGAAGGAATTCACCGCCGAGGTGTTGCCGGAGAATATCCCGATGCTGAAGACGTTCGAGAAAAGCGGTCTGAAAATGAGCACCAAGCGCGAGTCAGGCACCGTGCATGTCACGCTCCAGCTTTGTTGATCCGGATTAACCGAACGATTTGCGATGCCGACCGACAAAATGGTCCAGGCGAAACTGAAAACACCGCGGGCAGCCGCTATCGCGGGAATAGCCTTTTCCGTGCTGTTTGTCGCCGCGTTCTCGATGCTGCGCATTTCCGTTCCAAGCGATCCCGCCGAACCAGGTGAGTGGCTCAAGACAAGCTCGAGACTGGTCGGTTTTGCGCTCAACCTCCTCCCGTTTGCCGGAATTGCGTTCCTTTGGTTTGTGGGGGCGTTGCGCGATCGCCTTGGCGCACTTGAGGACCGTTTTTTTGCCACGGTATTTCTGGGGAGCAGCCTGCTGTTTCTGGCTATGCTTTTTGTTCTGGCGGCCGTCATAGGCGCGATCATTCTGACCTTTGCTGCCGATTCCCAGGCTCTGACGAGCGCCCCGACATTTCAGCTGGCCCGCACGCTCAGCTACAACCTGGTCAATATTTATCTGGTCAAAATGGCGGCCGTGTTCATGTTCTCGACTTCGACCGTCATCACCTACACCGGCATCGCGCCCCGCTGGGTCGCCTATCTCGGGTTTGTTCTCGCGCTGCTGCTCCTGTTCGGCAGTTCGTATTTTTCGTGGGTATTCGTGGCTTTTCCTTTCTGGGTATTCCTGATCAGCATCTGCCTCTTGACCGACGAGTTTCGCAGGCGGCTTCGAACTTCAGGCTCAAAGCCCTGAGGACTCTTTTTATTGCGTCTTCTCGATACCCGAGGCGCCCCCCAATCCCTGCGCATCTCCCACGCGGGCAAGGGCGAGGTCCTCGGGATAGCGAAAGTGCTCTTCGATCGCACGGTCCAGCAATTGCAGTTCTTTCTGCAGGGCGGGATGCCGATTCCCCGGCAGTGTCTGAACCAGGTTTTCGATCATTGCGCGCAGTCGCCGGGCAATCTGCATATTTTGCGCGCCGCAGTGACGTATTTCGGTGAATGCGAGATGCACAAAGTCGTGCCAATTCGGCGTTCGAAAGATCACCACCAGCTTTCCGGTTTTATCGAGGATCTCGTCGGTGCGCAGGTTCTTGTTTCCGGCTTTCCGGAGCAAGCGATGCAGTTGGTCGATTGCAATTACAGCCGTTGTCGGATCATTGATGGCGGGTGACAGAGCCTTGAGCGCGATGTCGACGATGATACGAAAGGCGAAGGTCGGGTCCTGTTCCAATGTCCGTTCCGGCCCGAATGCAACGGTTGATTTCAGCCTTCCCTCGTCGAGCGAGGCAGCCCCACCGTACAAGTTGAACAATGGCTCGTCGGTCGCAATAAAATCGCCGACCTGCGGAACGAATTCGACCACGCCGCCGGATCCCTCGGCCTCGGCCACAAGCTCGTTCACATTGGCTGCGAGAACAATTTCCGACGTGCCCCCGTGCTCAATTGTCCGGGCCGGTTTTCCAAGTTTGAAACGGTGGCTGTTCGATTGCGTAGACCCCAGGTTCGGGTCCGGGTAAACGCTGTCAATGACCGCGATCCCGGCTTTGCCAACGTGGCTCACGATGCTGATCGGGCGCAATAGTCGCGCAGCATAATCGATCAGAAAAAGAAATGCCGCAAAGCAAAGGATTCCAAGGCAAGCGGCGACGAATATGACGAGCTGAAAAACATCGTCCTGCATCGTGTTCCGCGCGCTGACCGCGAACAGCAGGGTAAAAATGAAAAGGCCGGTTGTATACCTGACAACGTTATTTCGGACCAATATGGTGGCGATGATGCGCGGGGTCAGTTGTCCGCTTGCAACCTGAAGGGCAACGAGGAGCGAGCCAAACGTAAACACGACAAAGCTCATCGTGGCCGTAATGATGGTGTTGAGCATCGCCTCGGCGGCAGATGCGCCGAAGTCGAGAAAACGCCAACCGAGCCAGGCATCCAGGCGGTGCAATAAGCGGGTTGCAACAAGCGCGAAGGGAATCGCAATAAGTGGAACGAGCCAGAGCGAAGATCTGAAATGGTCTTTGAGATAGTACGATTGCTTCCAGTACATGAGGAGCCCCCGCCCACGGTTTAGATACAGCGGAGCCTATCCTGTAGCGGTCCTGGGTGCGACGCTTTGGGTCGAAAGCAGCTCCAGCGTATGTCGTGCGATCATCAGCTCTTCGTTGGTCGGGATAACATAGACAGGAACGCGGCTGTCGTTTTTCGATATCAGCGTTGCACCTGCGTTGTTCGCGGCGGCATCGAGATGGATCCCAAGCCAGGCGAGGCGCTCGGCGATGCGTGCGCGCATTGTCGGCGAATTTTCACCGATGCCGGCAGTGAAAACGAACGCATCGAGCCCGCCGAGTGCGGCTGTCAGCATGCCGACATAGAGTCCGGCGCGATAGGCGAAATAGTCGAGCGCAAATGCGGCTTTCGGATCCTTGCTGTCCTGGAGCTCGCGTACGTCGTTGCTGATTCCGGAAAGCCCCTTCAGCCCGGATTCCTTATAGAAAAGGTCCTGGACCGCCGCCGGGCTCATTCCTTTTTCTGCAATCAAGTAAAGCACCACGCCGGGATCGAGTTGACCCGGGCGAGTTCCCATGGGCAATCCATCGAGAGCCGTGAATCCAAGCGTACTTTCGACGCTTCGGCCGCTTGCGAGAGCGCACATTGAGGCGCCGCTGCCAAGATGCGCGACGACCACGCGACCCTTCGCAATGTCCGGCGCGACAAGCGGCAAGCGCTGGGCGATATATTCATAGGAAAGGCCGTGAAAGCCGTAACGCCGCACGCCCTCTCTGTAGAAGCTTTCGGGCAATGCGTAATAATCTGCCAGCGCGCCGTGGCCACGGTGAAACGCGGTGTCGAAACAGGCGACCTGCGGTAGCTCCGGACGGCGGTCAAGAAGTGTCCGGATCGGAGCAAGGTTGTTCGGCTGATGCAGCGGCGCTAGCGAGACGTAGCGTTCAAGCTGCGCCGCAACTTCGCGGGTCACGCGCACGGGCCGGTCGAAGTCGGGACCCCCGTGAACGACCCGATGTCCGACGGCGAGAAGATTGACCTTCTGCGTGCTGCGCAGCCATTCCCCCGCGACCTGGATGGCGGCGGGCAGATCCGGGATTTTGTCGGCACTGTACGTCTGGTCGATCAGGGACTTTTTGTCCGCACCCTCGGCCTTCAGGCGCGGACGACTGCCGACCCCATCGACCTGGCCTTTGACCAGACAGTCAAGCTCGCCACCCGAGCCGCTGGTTGTGAACACCTGGAATTTGAGGCTCGACGATCCCGCATTGACAACTAGAATGGCATCCATGGCGGTCACACCGCAGTGACGGTCGCCAGACGGCGGCGCGCATCGGCATAGAGCACGGCGACCGCACAGGACGCCATGCGCGTGCGCACCGAGTCGGCGCGCGATGTCAGGATGATAGGCACGCGAGCGCCGAGCACGATGCCTGCCGCATCTGCATTCGCCATGAATGAAAGGTTCTTGGCCAGCATATTGCCGGCTTCCAGATCGGGAACGACGAGAATCTGGGCGCGACCTGCAACCTCGGACTTGATGCCTTTGATTTTAGCCGCTTCGGGATCAATCGCGTTGTCGAAAGCAAGTGGGCCATCGAGGATGCCGCCAGTGATCTGGCCGCGGTCGGCCATCTTGCACAAGGCCGCTGCATCGATCGTGGACGGAATCTTTGATGTGACGGTCTCGACCGCAGACAGAATGGCCACCCGGGGCGTCCCGAGACCCGTCTGCGTCCAGAGATCGATCGCGTTCTGCACAATATCGCGTTTGACGTCGAGATCGGGAAAGATATTGATCGCGGCATCAGTGATGAAGAGGGTCTCTGGATACGTTGGCACGTCCATGACAAAGACGTGACTGATACGCCTTGCGGTACGCAGGCCGGTGCTCGACGACGTCACCGCGCGCATGAGCTCGTCGGTATGCAAGCTGCCCTTCATCAGGAGTTCACCCATGCCCGCCTTGACAAGCTCGACGGCCTTGGCGGCTGCCGCATCGCTATGCGGCACGTCGACAATTTCGATGCCGTCCAGATTCAATTTGTGAGCGCGTGCGACTGCTGCGATCTTTCCCGCCGGACCGACCAGAATGGGTACGATAATGCCGATCTCTGCTGCTTCGAGCGCGCCGCGCAACGAAGTCTCATCGCATGGATGAACGACAAGGGTCTTGGCGGCCTCGACTCCCTTGGCCTTTGCGATCAGACGTTCGTACTTGGCATGAGGCTTTGCACTGCTTTGTTGCACCGTGGAAGACATTGCCATCGCCCTTCTCCTTGAGTCACAGATTCACACTCGCGAATCCAATGGCAGATCGCGCTCCAATTTTCCAAGTTGAATACTAGCGCCGTCCCTTCGATCGCGTTTGATTCACGTCAAAGGAGCAGCACTAGGTCGAGTCTATACACTAGCCCAACGCGACGCTACGCTTAAAGAAAGCCATAACGCCAGTGTGACAGAACGCCCAAAGGGAGAAGTCGCCATGAAAGGTAGCGCCGCACTTGCAAAGGAAGTCGGGACCAAAGGTGGTGAGGATCCATGGCGCGGCTTTAATCCCGGTGACTGGCGGACTTCGATCAATGTCCGGGATTTTATCGTTCGCAATGTGACGCCCTATACCGGCGACGAAAAATTTCTCGCGCCGGCATCCGCCAAGACAAAAGCGGTCTGGGCAAAACTGCAGCCATACTTCCAGGACGAACGGAAAAAAGGCGTTCTCGCCGTCGACGCAAAGACGCCTTCTACAATGCTGGCGCACAAGCCCGGCTACATCGATCGCGACAACGAAGTTGTCGTAGGTCTGCAGACAGATCAGCCCTTCAAGCGCGCGATCTTCCCGTTCGGCGGTCTGCGCATGGTCGAAGCGGGCCTCAAGGCCGCGGGCTTCGAAGCCGACCCGCAGGTCCACGAAGCATTCACGAAGTATCGAAGATCACATAACGACGGCGTGTTTGACGCATACACGCCGGAGATCATGCGATGCCGAAGATCGGGAATTGTTACCGGGCTTCCGGATGCCTACGGGCGGGGACGTATCATCGGCGACTACCGTCGCGTCGCGTTGTATGGCGTCGATCGACTGCTCGAGGTGAAGCAGATTGAACGCGCGCAGATCGATGACATGTGGCCCACCGATGAGGTGATCCGCCAGCGCGAGGAATTGGCGGAGCAAATTCGCGCACTCAAAGATCTTGCCGCGATGGCAAAGCTCTACGCCTTTGACATTTCCCGGCCGGCGGCCAATGCGCGCGAGGCCGTTCAATGGACTTACTTTGCGTATCTCGGCGCCATCAAGGAGGCCAATGGCGCGGCAATGTCGATCGGACGCATCTCCTCGTTCCTCGACATCTACATCGAACGCGACATTCGCGAAGGCAGGCTGGACGAGGCCGGAGCTCAGGAGCTGTGGGACCAGCTCGTGCAAAAGCTCCGTATCGTGCGATTCCTCCGTACGCCGGAATACGATGCGCTCTTTAGCGGCGATCCCTACTGGGCGACCGAATGCGTGGGAGGGATGGACCTCGACGGTCGTACGCTCGTGACCAAGAGCAGCTATCGCATGCTGCACACTCTCTACAATCTCGGTCCGGCGCCCGAGCCGAACATCACTGTGCTGTGGTCGAAGCACTTCCCCGCCACGTTCAAGCGATATTGCGTCAAGGTCAGCCGCGATACGTCGTCGCTGCAATACGAAAACGACGACCTGATGCGCCCGTTCTGGGGAGACGACTACGGCATCGCGTGTTGCGTGTCGGCAATGAAGCTCGGCAAGCAGATGCAATTCTTTGGCGCGCGCGTCAATCTCGCCAAGGCGCTGCTTTACGCAATCAATGGCGGCCGCGACGAGATCTCAGGCGACCAGATCGCGCCGCCGACACCTGCGGTGAGCGGCGAATTCCTAGATTATGACGAGGTGATGAAGAAATTCGACACAACAATGGAATGGCTCGCTCGTACCTACGTGCATGCGATGAACTGCATCCACTACATGCACGACAAGTATTTTTACGAGCGACTCGAGATGGCGCTGCACGACCGCGACATTCTGCGCACCATGGCCTTCGGAATTGCGGGGCTATCGGTCGTCGCCGACAGTCTCAGCGCCATCAAGTACGGAAAAATCCGCGTAATTCGCGATGATAAGGGCCTGGCCGTCGACTACAAGAACGAAGGCAATGCCAACATTCCGCAATTCGGCAACAACGATGATCGCGTTGACAAGATAGCGTCCGAGCTCGTCACGAGCTTCATGCAGAAAATCCGCAAGCATCCGACATACCGGAATGCGACGCATACCCAAAGCGTGCTGACCATCACCTCGAACGTCGTCTACGGCAAGGCTACCGGCAATACGCCCGACGGGCGCCGCAAGGGCGAACCTTTCGGGCCGGGGGCAAACCCCATGCACGGCCGCGACAACCACGGCTGGCTCGCGTCGTGCCTGTCGGTTGCCAAACTGCCCTACAAGGATTCGCAGGACGGCATCAGCTACACCGTTTCTGTTGCCCCGCAGAAGGCACACCTGTCCGAACACGAGCTCATTGAATCAGCGACGAAGGCGTTCGACGTCTATTTCGATCATGGCGGGTTCCATATGAACCTGAACGTCATTGACAAGGAGACGCTCGAGGACGCGATGAAGAACCCGGACAAGTATCCGCAGCTCACGATTCGTGTGTCCGGCTATGCGGTGAATTTCGTCCGGCTGACACCCGAGCAGCAGAGGGATGTGATCAGCCGGACGTTCCACGGCCAGATCTGAGGTACCTGCAATGTCGACCCTTGGAACGTTAGAAGCCGGCAGCCGACACGATCTGCGTGTCGGGCTTTCCCCGGATGCGCCTGATGAAGGCGAGCTTAAGGACGAGGCTCAGGGTGCATTTGGTTACGTTCATTCCTATGAAACGTCATCCCGCTACGACGGGCCAGGCCTGCGCGCGGTCCTGTTCGTGTCGGGGTGCCTGCTTCGCTGTACCTACTGTCACAACCCCGACACATGGCATCTGAAGGACGGGACACACATCTCCGTCCAGCAGGTGATCGATCGCCTCGGGCAGTTCGCCCCGGCCCTGCGCGCGCTAGATGGCGGCCTCACCATATCGGGGGGCGAACCCATGGTGCAGCTCGCCTTCACCAAGCAAATTCTGGCCGCCGCCAAAAAACTGGGTTTGCACACGGCAATCGAAACGTCGGGTTTTCTGGGCGACCGGGTCGATGAGTCCTATCTTTCCGTTCTCGATCTCGTCCTGCTCGACATTAAAAGTTCAAATCCCGACACTTATCGGAAGGTCACCGGCCGCGATCTGGCGCCGACGCTGCGGTTCGCCGAGCGTCTGTCAAAAATGAACAAGCCTGTGTGGGTGCGGTTCACCCTCGTCCCTGGCCACACAGACGATCCCGCCAATGTCGAAGGCATCGCCAAATTTGTCGCACCAATGAAAAACGTTGAATGGGTGGAGGTTCAACCATTCCATCAGCTGGGTGCGTTCAAGTGGAAGGCGATGAAACTCGAGTACAAAAACGCCAATACGCCGACGCCGACGCCAGACCTTATCGCTCGCGTGATCGAACAGTTCCGTACCGCGGGCTGCCGTGTTCGCTAGTCGGCCGTTCCGCGGGTCAGCACCAGAATTCTAGGAGATTTTGTCATGATCGATCTTGCGCGCGAGATTATTGGGACCCAGCCAATTCTTACGGCGTTTCTCGCGATCGGCCTCGGTTACCTTGTCGGACAGATCAACATCGGCGGGTTTTCACTAGGTGTCGGGGCCGTCCTGTTTGTCGGTCTTGCGCTCGGCGCATTTGCTCCAAAGGCGCAGATCACCGGGCCCATCGGGCTGACCGGCCTGATCATGTTCCTTTACGGCATCGGAATCCTGTATGGACGCCAGTTCTTTGAAGGAATGCGCGGAGTCGGCCGCAAGTACAACCTGCTGGCGTTGGTCGGCTGTGTGGCCGGCCTCCTTGTGGCGCTCGGTCTGGGTCAGGCCTTCGGCATCAAAATTGGTCACACCCTCGGTATCTATGCGGGATCGATGACGAGCACCGCGACGCTCCAGGCCGCGCTCGATGTCATGAACAACAAGGAACCCTCAATCGGATATTCGATTGCCTACCCTTTCGGCGTTATCGGCCCGATCCTGTGCATCTATTTCATGACGCGCATTGTTCAGCCGAAATTTCCGGCAAAAGCGCAGCGCTTCCACATGGGCGAAATTTCCGTGGGGGAGAAAGTCTCCGGCCAAACGCTTGCTGAACTCACCAAGCAGCTGCCGAGCGGCGTACAGGTGACGATGGTTCGAAAGGCAGGACAGAATATCGTTCCGACGACCGACATCGCGTTGTCATCCGGCGACGCACTTATGATCGTCAGCGAGAGAGAAGATACGATTGCGGAAGCGGCCGCGCGGCTTGGAAAATTGACACCTGGCCAGCTCATCAGGGACAGAGCCGATCTCGACTACATCCGCGTGTTCGTCGGGAAAGCAAACGTGGTTGGCGTGCCGCTCTCCAGCCTGCCATTGCCCACTGGTTTTCCGGTCCATCTGCTGCACGTAAGGCGTTACGATGCGGATCTTGTGCCGACGCCGGAGTTGATGCTTGAGTTTGGCGATCGCGTTGGCGTGCTGATGCCGCCGGATCGGAAGGAAGAGATCAGGAAATATTTCGGCGACACGGTAAAAGCGGCCGCAGAATTCAGTTACGTCTCACTTGGAGTCGGGATGGTGCTCGGCGTCCTGCTCGGACTTATTCCGATCCCAGTTCCGGGCGTCGGCAAAGTCACGCTTGGCATCGGCGGCGGCCCGCTGATTGTTGCGCTCATCCTCGGCAAATTGCGGCGGACGGGTCCCATGCTGTGGACGATGCCGCTGCCGGCCAACATCGTGCTTCGCAATTTCGGGCTCGCGATGTTTCTCGCCACGGTCGGCGTCAACGCCGGCCAGCCCTTTGTGCGCACCATCGCAGAGTCGGGCTTTACGATGTTCTTTATCGGGATAGCCGTCCTGCTGACGACCGTGTTGATCGTCCTCATCGTGGGCTACTATCTCATGAAGATCCCGTATGACGATCTGGTTGGCGTCGCCTCAGGCGCGACTGGAAATCCCGCCATCCTTGTCTATTCGACCAAGATGGCGCCGACCGAGCGGCCCGATATCGGCTACGCGATGATCTTCCCGTCAATGACGATTTTGAAAGTCATCGCGGTGCAAATCGTCGGCATCCTCGCGGCTACCGGCACGGGCGGTTAGCGGCGCAAATGAAGCACAAGCCAGCCGACAACGAGGTTTCCGTTCCACAAGTGGTGACTTTTGACGCGATCATGCCGGCAAGCATGGCCGTGCGCGCCGAACAGAGCGGCGTGAAAAGAGCTTCACTCGACCTGACAACCCTGATTGTTCTCAGCATCACGGCCGGCGCATTCATTTCGTTCGGCGCAATCTTCGCAACGACGGTCAGCGCAGGGGCAACTGGGCTGCCTTACGGCGTTGTGCGCCTCCTCATCGGACTCGTGTTTTCGGCCGGGCTCATCATGGTCGTCATCGCGGGAGCGGAGCTTTTCACCGGAAACAATATGCTGGTCATGGCCTGGGCCAGCGGAAAGGTCACGACACGCGCGCTGCTGCTCAATTGGGGTATTTCATTTGCCGGAAATTTTTTCGGCGCGATCGCAACCGCGGCTCTGATGTTCTACACCACGCAATATACCTTCGGCGGAGGTGCGGTCGGACTCGCCGCATTAAGCACGGCAAATGCGAAAACATCGCTGGCCTTTATTCCGGCACTGGCTCTCGGGATCATGTGCAATGCCTTGGTCTGTCTGGCGGTATGGATGTCTTTCAGCGCACGCACGAACATCGACAGGGTCGTAACCGTTATCCCACCAATCGCGGCATTCGCAGCAGCTGGTTTTGAACACTGTATTGCAAACATCTACTTCATACCGGCCGGCCTCTTTATCAAAGCCGGGGCGCCCGATTCTTTCTGGAAAGCCATAGGCAGGACAGCGGCAGATTTTCCGGAATTGACGTGGGGGAATTTTTTTGTCGGCAATCTGCTTCCCGTGACAATCGGGAACATAATCGGCGGATCGATCATGGTCGCCGCGGTTTACTGGTTTGTCTATTTGCGAGCTACGAAAAAACCTTGGACGCAATATCCAAAATGAAGAGTCAGACCGCTTCGATGTGAATCAAGCGAATACAATTACGCGTTCCGTACGGAATGTGTGACAATTGTTTTGCAGTCAAGGCGTCAGGGATGACGGACCCCGCGGAGCACGGATCGACCTGGCTTTGGTGGTTTCCGCCAGCGCGTTGGCTGGCAGGTTATCGCGTGGACTGGTTGCAAAATGATGTCATCGCCGGGGTGACGCTGGCAGCCTATGCGATCCCCGTTTCCCTTGCCTACGCGGGACTTGCGGGCTTACCCCCGCAAGTCGGCGTGTACGGCTACCTGCTGGGCGGCCTGGGCTACGCTCTGCTCGGCTCTTCACGTCAACTTGCGATCGGTCCCACGTCCGCTATCTCGCTCATGGTTGCCGCATCTGTGGGAGCAATGGCGGACGGAGACGCGCAACGCTATGCACAGATTGCCAGCCTGGCAGCCTTCACGGTGGCCGGACTTTCCGTGCTCGCCTGGTTGTTGCGGCTCAGCGCGCTCGTGAAGTTGATCAGCGACAG
>Ga0335077_10008487_pt1 | contig 12756 bp, 10 predicted proteins | sample Lox_Sample_31_FD_207151 | JGI IMG/M metagenome (GOLD analysis project Ga0335077, IMG submission 207151) | Soil microbial communities from Loxahatchee National Wildlife Refuge, Florida, United States - Lox_Sample_3.1 | ecosystem: Environmental > Terrestrial > Soil > Wetlands | place: USA... | reverse complement strand
GTGATTCCACACCCCAAGTGGGATCCACTTGACGGAAGCCCAAGGTATGGCCGGCCGACCAAAGCAGCATGAGAATTGCCGAGATGCGATAAAGCAACGACGCCTTCATGGTGTTTGACACCTTAGCATGGCTCTGCATGCCGGGTGACATGCCTTCTCTTCCCAAAGACCCCCTGATAGAAAAAGTCGTCGTTTTGGGCTAACCAACGGACGTTTCCAGCGTTCTATAATCAGGCTGTCTATGGGAACGGACAAAGCCAGGACCGACCTCCTGCCCGGCACGCTGGATATGTTGGTTCTGAAGATACTGCTACGCGGCCATTTGCACGGGTACGCCATCGCGCAATTGATTCAGCAATTGTCCGACGACCTGCTGCGGGTTGAAGAAGGATCGCTTTATCCCGCTCTCCAGCGCCTCGAACTGAACGGCTGGATCGAGGGGGAGTGGGGCCTGTCGGCCAACAACCGGCGCGCCCGCTTCTATAAGCTGACTCCCGACGGCCGCAAACATCTGGCGGACGAGTCCGCTCGTTACCGCCGGGTAACCGGAGCCGTAGCCCGAATCATGGGGTTCGCCTGATCGGACGGAGAGCGCATGCAGGCCCGCTCGAGTTGGAAGCGTTTTCGACGCCGTTTGCGCTACTGGCTCGACCACAGCGAAAGGAATCGCCTGCTGTGGGAGGAGATGGCGTTCCACATCGAGTCCATGGTTGAGGATCTGACCGCGCAAGGCGTGCCGGAGCCGAAAGCCCGCGCCCTGGCGCACAGGAAGTTTGGCAACATGACACAACAATCGGAAGAATCCCGCGCCGCCTGGATCGCGCGCTGGATCAGCGATCTGACACAGGATTTGCGCCACTCGATCCGCGGAATGCGGCGCGATGCCGGATTTACGGCGTTTACGATTCTCATTGCCGGTCTCGGTATCGGAGCCAGTTCCACCGTGTTCAGCGTGGTCAATGCCATGCTCTGGCGCCCGCTCCCGTTCCGCGATCCGGGGCGGCTGGTGTGGATCTCCAACGGCGAGAACTACACCACGCAGGCCGAACACTATTCGGACCTCCGGGAGTTGAACCGGTCGTTCGAGGACCTGGCAGGTTGGTCCGGGTACTACCGCCCGGGCGACAAGGAACTCACCGGAGTGGGCGAGCCCGAGCGTCTGACCAGCGTTCCCGTGACCGGAAACTTGTTCGCACTGCTGGGTGTGGAACCTGCACTCGGAAGATCCTTCACCCCTGAGGAATGCCAGGGGAGGTATTCGGCTCCGACGGCTATGCTCTTGAGCTACAGCTTTTGGCGGCGGCGGTTTGATTCAGACCGCAATTTAGTGGGCCAGAAGCTGATCTTGAACAACCAGCCCGTGACGGTGGTGGGCGTGCTGCCCACGTCCTTTGATTTCGCGAGCGTCTTTGCCCCGGGCACGACGGTCGATATCTTTATCCCCTGGCCTCTGAACGACCAAAACAAGCCGCGGGGAAACACCATGCCTGTCATTGGCAGGTTGAAGCCCGGCACTACCGTGCAGGGTGCGCAGGCTGAACTTACTCTCCTGGGAAAACAACTGGAGAGCCAGCATCCGGAGCGGAACGGCATCACTCCACTCCTGACGCCGCTGTCACAGCACGTGAGCGGCCGGGTGATTCCGGCCCTGTTCGTGCTGGCCTGCGCGGTAGGTGTAGTGATGTTGATTGTGTGCGCGAACCTCTCGAATCTGCAACTCGCGCGGTTGGGCAGGCGGCAAAAGGAAATGGCGATGCGGGCCGCGTTGGGAGCGGGCCGTTCGCGACTGCTGCGCCAGATGCTGACGGAGAGCGTGGCGCTCTCCTGTTGCGGTGCGGCATTTGGACTCATTCTCGCAATGGCGGGTACCCGTACGCTGGCGCATCTCCATGCTTTTAACCTTCCATTACTGGAAAGCATTCGCATCGATGAGAGCGCGCTTCTCTTCACCTTGTTGGCGGCAGCAGGTTCCGGCGTGCTCTTTGGACTGCTCCCGGCGCTGCGGGTCTCATCGCTCTCTCTTTGTGCAGAGCTGCAAGATGCCAGCCGCGGGTCGAGCGGCGGCAAACGGAATGCCTGGATCCGCGACGGACTGGTGGTTGCCGAACTCGCCTTCGCCTGCATCCTGCTGGTCGGCGCCGGGCTGCTGATTCACAGTTTTCTGCGCGTCCTCGATGTGAACCTGGGATTTCAGCCGGAGCGTGCAGCGGCGCTCAGGATTGACCCGAGCTTTCGGATCCCGAGCCTCCCGCAGCAGAACGCGTTTATCGACGACATGCTGCACCGTGCCCGGTCGGTGCCCGGCATTGTGGCGGCGGGGATTGCCGACGTCCTCCCTCTGCGCGAAGACCGGTCGTGGGGCATCTCGGGGACGGGACAGGTTTACCCGAAGGGCCACCAACCGGAGGCATTCGTTCGCGTCGTGAGCGACGGGTATTTCGAGGCGGTCGGAATTCCATTGCGGGCCGGCAGGGAATTCACGGAGAGGGATCGGGCATCCAGCGAACGCGTTGTGGTAGTCAATGAGACGCTGGCCCGGACGCTCTGGCCTGGCCTGGATCCACTCGGACAATCCATCACCCAGGACGGGGGCCGGCGGGTGGTCGGAGTCGTCGCCGACGTCCATCACGCCGCTGTCGAACAGGCGAGCGGGTTGGAAATGTATCTGCCGATGCGGCAAACCGGAGACTACGCGGCCATGCAACTGGTGGTCCGAACCGCGCTGCCACCGGATAGCCTGGCGGCGGGAATTCGGGCGGCTCTTCGGCCGATCGATCCCAACCTGCCGGTCGCCGAGTTTCAAACCCTCCGCGACCTGGTCGATAAGGCGGTTTCGCCGCGCCGGTTTCTGGTGCTCTTGCTGGCTGGATTCGCGGCTTTCGCCCTGGTGCTCGCTTCGCTGGGGATTTACGCCGTAATCTCGTTTTCGGTGAGTCAGCAAGTGCAGGAAATTGGAATTCGTATGGCGCTGGGAGCGTCACCTGTCGACGTGCAAAGCCGCATCGTGCTCCGGACACTTGGATTGGCCTCCATCGGTCTCGTGTTGGGAATGGCAGCGGCCCGGGTTCTGTCGAGCGCGTTGGGGAGCCTGTTATTTGGCGTGACGTCCGGCGATCCGGTCACCTTTGTCGGTATGGGAACGCTGCTGGCCGCAGTCGCGGTCGTTGCCGGGTACATACCCGCCTGGAGAGCGTCCCGGATCGATCCGATGCTTGCGCTGCATTCGGATTGACCGGCGCGCTCAGAAGGGGTTGGACAGCAAGTTCCAGATCTTATCTCGATAGGTACGGCCCGATTGCAGCCGTTCCCCCGAGGCCAGTTCCAGAATACATTGTCCATGCGGCAGGGACCACAACTGCCGGACCCGTTGCAGATTGACGATGTAGGAGCGGTGGATGCGCACGAAGCGCTCCGGATCGAGCGACGCCTCCATCGTATTCATCGGCACATGCAGCATGTGCGCGGCCTGGCCCGCGTGTACGAGCACGTAGTTCTGCGCCGCCTCAATCCATTCCACGTCATCGATCGCCAGGAATATCGTGCGGTCGTCCGACCGGATCGCAAGCCGCGAGAGATACCGCCGCGGATTTGCGATGGCGTCGAGGACCGTCATCATCTGGCGGGTTGATTCGTCCGGCGGAGCCGCGCGGACTCGATTCCTGGCCCGTTCGAATGCCGTCCGGAAGCGTTCCTCCGTTACCGGCTTGAGCAGATAATCGACGGCGCTGATTTCGAACGCGCGAATCGCGTACTGGTCGTGCGCGGTTACGAAGATCACGGCCGGCATCTTGTCTGCGCCGACTGCTTCGACGACGGCGAAACCGTCCATCCGCGGCATCTGGACGTCCAGCAATACCAGGTCCGGCTTTTCGTCGCGGATCTTGATTACCGCTTCCCTTCCATTGCGGGCCTCAATCACTTGCGAATCGCCGCCGAGCATTAATTTGATGCCCTCGCGCGCGAGTGGCTCGTCATCGGCGACCAGGACTCTCAAGCGCATTCGTCGTCCTCCGCCGTCCCGGTGCGATACGGCACGGTCATCGTCACCCGGACTCCCCGGGGAACCCGGTTCTCCACCGAAAACCCGGCCTGGGCGCCGTATAGCCGGTTCAGGCGACTCCTGGTGTTGTTGAGTCCGATGCCTTTTTCCTGGAAGACGGGTGGGCATCCCGGTCCATCATCGGTCACCGTCAAGGTAATGTGGCTGTTCTCTTTCGAGACGCTGACGTGAATGAGCACAGGCTCCTCGCTTTGGCCCAGTCCGTGCCGCACCGCGTTCTCCACGATTGGCTGAAGAGCCATGTGAGGCACCAGTGCGTTGGCAACCTCCGGACCCGCATCGATGCGGACGCGCAGCCGGTCCTCGAAGCGAACCTGTTCGATCGACAGATAGAGCCGCAGAAAATCGAGCTCGCGCCAAAGCGGAACTTCCTGCGCGTCCACGTCATCCAGTGAATGCCGCAGCAGATCGCTCAGGCGGCTGAGCATCGCTTCCGCCTCGCGCCCCTTCTGCTGGCGCACCAGCACCATGATGGCACCCAGCGTGTTGAACAGGAAGTGCGGATGCATTTGCATCTTCAAGGCGCTCAGTTGCGACGCGGTCAACTGCTGCGCCAGTTGTGCCGAGTGAAACTTCAGCTCCAGAGCTTCGCGCTCGCGCCGCCGAGCCTCCCGATTCGATCGGAAGAGCGCCTGCAAGCCGACCACCGCCCAGTATCGGATGACGCCTCCGTGCAGGTCGTACGGCAGAAGATACCAGAAATCCAGGACGAACGATCTGGGGCCCCCCAAAGCCGGCGCCATACCGAGTGCGACCAGCACCGGCACTTCCAGGGCGGTCGATACCAGCGCGAAGAGGATCGAGGCGCAGAAGTGAAACGCGATCTGCCGCGTGTGATTGCCCTCTTCCACGGCCCAACGCCGGCCCAACCACAGGATGGCGGGGGTGAACGGCACGCAAATGTACATGGCGGCCATCCAGCCCACCACGATGTTCCGCCAGGGAATCGCTTCGCTGCGCGAAAGCTGCGTCATAAAGGCCTGGGTGATGTAAAAGAGTCCGGCGCCGGTCCAGGCGAGCCAGTACTTCACCCATCTTCCGATCGCAGACGAGGGCATTCGCAGCATCCGGTTACTTCCATTCTGGTACGGATACGGGCGGAACCGTAAGGACGATTTGATGGACGGGGCGTTTTCGTTGACCGGCGACTCCGGGGGATCCAGGAACCGCACGTTTGCGGCCGCCGCGAACATTCGTCGCGCGCCGGCGCCGCTCTGGCATTTCGCAGGGCCAGCTTGTCAAAAAGCCGTATCCCCGCCGCGGTGAGGGCCTCACAATCGGGTTACGTGCCGCTGGCCGGCACGACCAAGGAGGGACAAATGAGAATCAACAAGTGGATCTGCCTGGTTGCTGTTGGGTCTGGAGTTTTGCCGGTGGTGGTGCTAAAGGTCACCGCTGGGGAGAAGGCGCCGGATGTTCCGTTTCCGGATGGCTACCGGGCGTGGCGCCACATCAAGTCGGTGGTGATCGGCCCCGAACACAAGTCGTTCGCCAGCGAGGGAGGTAAGATTTTTCACTTCTATGCCAACCCGCAGGCGGTTGAAGCGTACGGTGCCGGCAGGTTCCCGAACGGTTCCGTGCTGGTTCGCGAGACGCTCCGCACGATACCCGGCGAAGGCGACTCCAAAGGCGTCCTCAAAGAGGGCGAGCGCAGCGCGCTGGACGTCATGGTGAAAGACGACCGGCTGTACCAGGAGACCGGCGGTTGGGGATTTGAAACGTTCGACAGCAAAAACGCCCGCCTATCCGCGAAAGATCGGCTGCAGTGCTATACCTGCCACTCGAAGCAGAAGGATCGCGATCTCGTGTTTGGCTCCCTCACACCGGCGGGGGACGGCACGCCGTATCCCGACGGGTACCGGCACTGGACTTTCCTCCACAGTTCATTGGTGCCGCCGACCTTCGACGCATTTGCGAAGAAGCCGTGCGAGAAGCCGTGCACCGCGGGACTGTTTCACTTCTACGCGAACGACAAGGGAATGGAGGGCCTGCGCACGGGCTCGTATCCCGACGGAGCAATCTTTGCCGAGGAGATGCTGGAGTGGCTGTCCACCTCCACCGGCGGCGCGAAAGAGGGTCAGCGCCGGTTGGTCGGCGTCATGGTGAAAGACAGCCGGCGCTACGCTTCAACCGGAGGTTGGGGATACGGAACCTTCGATGACGAGAGCCGGACGGATAAGCTCGACGCCAAAATGCGCGAGACTTGTCACCAGTGCCACATCGCGCGAAAGGACCAGGGGTACGTATTTACGGAGTACCGCGAACGATAGGCGCCAGGATGACAAGAGCCCGCCGTTTAGCCGATACTCGAAAAAACGATGGCCGAAAGTACGTATGATTCTCACCGGATGCGAGTCCATGAATGCACATGCGAAGGAAAGACGCTGCGGAACGACCGTGATGCGGTCGAATTGATCGGCGAGGCTCTGGGAGGCGGCGCACGCGTGATCGTGGTTCCGGTAGAACGGTTTGAGCCTGATTTCTTCCGCCTTCGGACACGCGTGGCGGGTGAGATCGTTCAGAAATTCGTACAGTACCACTGCCGCCTGGTCATCGTCGGAGATATCTCAGGGTATGTGTCCGGCAGTTCCGCGTTCCAGGCCTTCGTGAACGAGGCCAATCGTGGTGACGATATCTGGTTTGTGTTGGACCACGCCGAACTGGAGAGCAAGCTGCAGCGGCGCGCGATCTGATCCGCCCGCTATTTCCCGGCGTACGGGTTATGCATGTATGGTGGACGATTGGTCCACACGGGACGGGCGGGCGCTTGCGCCACGCGGTAGCCCACCTCCAGCAGAATTTGCAGATCTTGCACGGCGCCGGCCAGATCCCAGTCGGGCTTTATCTGGTCGGTCGGCTTGTGGTAGTCGTTGCGGATGTACTCCTGCCGTTTGCGATCGCCGTATTCGGCAGGCTTGCCCACGAAGTCGATGCCCGGGCTGGACGCGAGCGAAGGCACACCGCCCATCGCGAACTCGACGTGGTCCGAACGCCAGTAAAAGCCCTCGACCGGGTCGGTGTCGCCCGTAACCACCCGGCCTTGCCGGGCCACGGCCTCCCTGGTCAGATCGTCCAGCGAGCTCATGCCCATACCCAGGATGCTGAAATCCCTGGTCCGTCCCCACCCCCAGTTGCTGAAGTAGTCCAGGTTGATGTTGGCCGCGGTGTTCGCCAACGGGTAGAGCGGATGCTGCACGTAATACCTGGCGCCGAGCAGGCCCCGCTCTTCCGCGGTGGTCCACAGGAAAACCACCGTGCGCTTCGGCGGAACGGGCAGTTGGGTAAACGCATGCGCCAGTTCCAGCACCCCCGCCGTACCGGAAGCGTTGTCGCTCGCGCCATGGAAGATGTTGTCGCCCTGGCGCCCGAGGTGGTCCCAGTGGCCCGAGTAAATCACGTACTCATTGCGCAGCGCCAGATCGCTGCCTTCGAGCTTGGCCACTACGTTCGCCGACTCGATCTCACGCACCTCGTTATGCACCTTTCCCGAGATGGAGGCCTTTAGCTCCACCGGCTTGAAGTCGCGGGAAAGCGCGGATTCTGCGAGCGCGTTCAGATCGAGTCCCGAAGCAGCGAACAGTTCCACGGCCTTCTCGCGATTCAGCGAAATGGTGGCGTCGATGTGCCCGGTGGACGAAGCATCTCGAACCATCATCGATTCGCGCAGAATGAATCGATTGGGACCTGCGTTCGCCCCCGGTGGACGCGTGGGGCCGCGGCCGGCGGGACCTCCTTGCAACGTGATGACTGCCGTGGCGCCGCGCACATGCGCGAGATCGGCCTTCGATCCGGGCCTGCCGTAAAAGGAAAGCTCCGCGCCCAGGAACATCTTGGGATCGAGTTTCGAAGGATCGTGAGGGTCCGGAATGGGCGGATCACCCGCCAGAATCACGACTGCTTTGCCCTGGACGTCGAGGCTCTTGTAGTCGTCCCAGGCGTATTCCGGTGCGACGATTCCGTAGCCTGCGAAAACGATCGGCGATTCCGGAATCTCGATCGAAGACTTCGGCTGCGAAGATGAGACGCGGTAATCCTGCGCAGTCAGTGGGAATGGTGCGCCGCCCGATTCTATCGAGATTTCGCCTCCGCCTGCCGTGATCCCCCACAGCGCGACCTTTTGTATATATGTACCGTCGGGACTGCCTGGCGACAACTTCATGGCCCGGCAGGCGCTGACGAGATAGTTGACGGTCTTCTGTTCACCGGGAGTCGCGGGCGCGCGGCCTTCGAACTCGTCGGAGGCGAGGACCCTGATGTGTTTGAGGAGTCCCTCTGCAGTGATGGCGTTCCAAGCCCGCGCCGGAACGGGGCCCGATCTCGCTCCCAAAAGCACCAGGCCGGCGGCAAGCGGGATGGCAATCGCAAATCGACGCAACATGGGGCTATGTTCGCACGGTTCGAAAGGCGCGGGGTACGATCCGGGTCAGAAGCTTCCGGGGGATCGGCTCACAGCCCCATATTTGAGCCGCGGATCGCAGTTATAATGATTTTGGAGTTTAGGCTCTTAAATTGAGCCTGCCAGACTGATGACCAGCAAGCTTCTTTCCCTCCTGTCGGGCGGCCTCCTCCTTGCCTCCGGATTGGCCGCGCAGAACCTGAAGGTTCTGGTTCTCTCCCGTCTGGGCCACGAGGCCTTCTTGCGTATGCAGGCCGCAGTTCCCAACGTCACGTTAATCGAAGGAGACCGCTCCCAGGTTGCAGCCCAACTGGCGGACGCGGACGGTGTGATCGGCCCGTTCGATCTCAAATTGATCGGCGGCGCCCCCAAGCTGAAGTGGATCCAGTCGGAGAGCGCCGGGGTGGAGGCCTTCACGTTCCTGCCGGGATTCGCGCAGAGCAAGATTGTCCTCACGAACAACAAAATCCTGCAAGGCCCGGAAATCGCCGACCACGCGCTCGGCCTGCTGTTGGGGCTCACGCGGGGTATCGCCATCGCGGCGCGTGGCGGAAGCCAGGATTGGAACCAGAAAAACTTCAACCCCATCGAACTGCGCGGTAAGACGGCGGTCATCGTGGGGGTGGGCGGCATCGGGACCCAAATTGCGCTGCGTCTGAACGCCTCCGGCATGACGGTGATTGGGGTGGACCCCAAGGACATGCCGTACAACACCTACCTCGCGCGGACCGTGGCTCCCGACCGGCTGGACTCCGTGCTGCCGGAGGCAGACGTGGTTTTCCTCTCGGCGCCGCTCACTCCGAAGAGCCGCAAAATGATGGGACCGCATGAATTCGAGTTGATGAAACCAAACTCCTATTTCATCGCGGTTTCGCGCGGGGGCATTTATGACATGGATGCCTTGGTAAAGGCGCTCGACAGCAGGAAACTGGCCGGCGCCGGCCTGGATGTCACAGACCCCGAGCCGCTTCCCAAGAACCATCCGCTCTGGAAATTCCCCAACGTGCTCATCACGCCGCACATTGCCGGGCGCTCGGATGGAGAAAACGCGCGCTACGAAGCCTTGTACATCGAGAACCTCAAGCGTTTCGCTGCGGGGGAGCCGCTGCTGAACGTGGTGGATAAAGAGAAGGGATACTGACTCACGGACAGGCGTTCAGCACCGGAGCACCCAGCCTGCCCGGCTCCGACGCGTTAAAGATACAATTGTGCCCGATGCCCACTCAAGAGATCTTCTACCATGTCTCCGGCCGCATCGCGACCATCACCCTCAACCGGCCGGACAAACTCAACGCCTGGACCCGCACCATGGAAGCGGAAGTCCGGCAGGCGCTGCAGGAAGCCGGCGCCGACGATGATGTACGTATAATCGTGCTGACCGGAGCGGGCCGGGGCTTCTGCGCCGGCGCCGACATGAGCCTGCTCCAAAGTGTCGCCGAGCGCGGCACTCACCCGCTGCCCGACTCGACGACCAACGGCGGCGGCAGTGCCGGTGATGGTCCCGGGGCCGATTTCCAACGCCAGTACTCCTACTTTCCCGCCATACCCAAGCCCATCATCGCCGCCGTGAACGGACCGGCGGTGGGGCTTGGCCTGGTGATCGCCATGTTCTGTGACTTGCGGTTTGCGTCCGAAGAAGCCCGCTTCGGAACGGCCTTCGCGCGCCGCGGCCTGATCGCCGAGTACGGGCTTGCCTGGCTGCTTCCCAAAGTGATCGGGCACGCCAACGCGCTCGATCTGCTCTTGTCCGCGCGCATGATCGGCGCGCAGGAGGCGCTGCGCATGGGGCTCGTCAACCAGGTATTCCCGCAGGACAAATTCGTGGACGGCGTTCACGCCTATGCCAGCGAACTGGCAGACAAAGTGAGCCCGCGCTCCCTGCGGGTCATCAAGCGCCAGGTCTACGACGCCATGTTCCAGACGCTGGGACAGGCGCTCGACACCGCGACCCTCGAGATGCGTGCCAGCCTGCAGTGCGAAGATTTCAAGGAAGGCGTGGCGTACTTCCTGGAGAAGCGGGCGCCGGTATTTACGGGGCGTTGAGGGCTTATCCCACGATGGCTTCGATCAGGTGAGGGCCGCGGTGTTCCATCGCGGCCCGGAACTGTGCGTCGAACTCGGCGCCCGTGGCGGCACGGCTGGCCGGCATACCCATTCCCGCGGCGAGTTGTACCCAATCGAGCGGCGGGCGGCTGATGTCGATCGCCTCATGCGCGAGATTCCCGAAGGCCGCGGCTCCGGTGCGGCGCATCTCGATCTCCAGAATCTGGTATCGCCGGTTGGCGAAGATCACGGTGAGCACGTCCAGTTTCTCGCGCACCATGGTCCACAGGGCCTGCGGCGTGTACATGCCGCTGCCATCGGCCTCGAGCGCGATCACCTTGCGGCCAGGGCACGCGCACGCGGCTCCGGCGGCCACCGGTAGTCCCTGGCCGATCGAGCCGCCCGTCACGGGGAGGCGATCGTGAGGTGCGGCGCACAACAGGTAGGGTACCACCGCTGCGCTCGCCGAGACCATCTCGTCGGCCAGGATCGCGTCCTCCGGGAGGCGGTGGGTGAGTGTGGTTCCGATCGACTCCAGTGTGAGGCGCCCAGCGTCAATCGGCGGCAGCGCCCGCGGCGCGGCCAGAGGAATGGGCGCATGCGCGGCTCCGCACGCTTCCACCAGCGCCTCGAGCGCAGCCGTACCATCTTCGTGGCGCTCGGCCAGGACAGAGACCGCGCTCTCCGGCGGCAGCAGATAGCTCGGCGTATTCGGATAGCCGAAGAAGGAGACCGGCGGTTGCGTCTCGACCAGGATCAGATGCCGCACGTTGGCCAGCAGTGCCAGCGCCGGCTCCGGGAAGTAGGGCACGGTGGTGGGGTGAAATCGCCCGCGGCCCGATGAGTGGCACGGAGCATTGCGATCGGCCAGGATGCGCACGCCGGTGTGCGCCGAGACCCGTCCGGCCGCAGCCAGGGCGCGTGGGTTGGTGGTGGATCCGCCCAGCAGCAGCGCCGTCCCTTCCGAGCGCACCAACTGCGCGGCATCCTCAATGCGATCCACGCAGGGTATGGGCCGCGCGGCTCGCGGAATCGCAGGCGGCGGCCCCGGCGCTGCGGACCAGGACAGATCGGCCGGCACGATCAGCGTGGCCACCTGGCCCGGAGGCGTTGTGGCGGCGCCAACCGCCTCTGTGGCTGCGGCTCCCAACTCCGCCGCGTCCCGCACCACGCGCACCCAGCCGGAGACTGTCCGCGCGAAGGCTTCGATGTCGGCCGAGAGCGGAGCGTCGTAGCGGAGGTGCTGGGTGGAGTGTTCGCCCACGATGTTGACGATCGGGGTTCTGGCCTTGCGCGCGTTGTGCAGGTTCGCCAGCCCGTTGGCGAGGCCGGGGCCAAGGTGCAACAGCGTGGCCGCGGGCTTCCGGCGCATGCGGCCGTAGCCATCTGCGGCGCCCGAGCAGACACCTTCGAAGAGGCACAGCACTCCACGCACGTCCGGCGCCCGGTCCAGCGCCGCGACGAAGTGCATCTCCGACGTGCCGGGATTCATGAAGCAGGTATCCACCCCGTTGGCCGCCAGGGTCTGCAGCAGACACTCCGCCCCGGTCACGCGAGTTTGTCCTTTGCCGCACGTGCTCGAAATGCCGTCATGGAAAAGAACATTATCACAGGCCTGCGACCTACCGACCGTGTGGTAGGATAGTTCGCCATGAACCGGACCACGGGTTCCACCACCGCACTCGCCGTTCTGGTCGCCGTTAACATCCTCAACTTCTACGACCGGCACGTTATTGGCGCACTCACCGAGCCGATCCGCAAGGAATTTCACTTGAGCGATTCGCAGGTGGGCCTGATGGGCTCCGCATTCATCTGGCTGTACGCCCTGGTGGGATTGCCGCTGGGGCGCGTGGCCGACCGGTGGAGCCGCAGGAAACTCCTGTCGTGCGGCATGCTGGTGTGGAGCGCTCTCACCGCGATGGCCGCCGTGGCCGCGAATTACACCATGCTGCTCTGCTCCCGGCTGGGATTCGCCGTAGGCGAAGCGGTGGTGGCCCCTGCCGCCACGAGTTGGATCGGCGATCTGTTTCCGGCACACCGGCGCTCGCGGCCGCTGGCGCTGTTCATGCTGGGCGTGCCGGTAGGCGGCGCGCTCAGCTACTTCTTCAGCGGACCGGTCGCCCAGGCCTACGGATGGCGCATCGCCATGGTGCTTGCGGCCGTTCCGGCGGTGGTGCTGATTCCGGTCCTGCTGCGGCTGGCGGAGCCGGCTCGCGGCGCCTCCGAGGTGCTCCGCGAAGCCATGCCGAAGGCTTCC
>Ga0335077_10008485_pt1 | contig 12757 bp, 5 predicted proteins | sample Lox_Sample_31_FD_207151 | JGI IMG/M metagenome (GOLD analysis project Ga0335077, IMG submission 207151) | Soil microbial communities from Loxahatchee National Wildlife Refuge, Florida, United States - Lox_Sample_3.1 | ecosystem: Environmental > Terrestrial > Soil > Wetlands | place: USA: Florida... | reverse complement strand
CCGTCCTGACGGTTACACTTCCCGCTGGCGTCACTTTTGTTTCCTACACCGCCTCCTCCACGGACGACTCCGTCTGGACCTGCTCTGGCACCACGACCGTCTCCTGCTCGATCACGTCCAGCCCGATGACCCTTGGGGCCATAGCTACGATCTCCATCACGGTTACCGCCCCTTCTACCGCCACCACTCTGAGCAATACGGCGACCGTCAGCCTCGCTGGCGATCCCAATAGTGCCAACAATTCCGCCACTGCCTACACCGTCGTTCAACCTCTTGTCTGCGCTTCCCCCGGCCGCGACGGCGCCGGCGGCACCCTCACAGGAATCGTCAACACCTACTTCCCACCCTCCTTCACGGGTACCCTCGCTTCGGCCTCCGCCTCTGTAGCCCTCGGCGCGTCCAGCGGTGCTTCCACTCCCATCGCCGTCGGCGATCTGCTGCTCATCATTCAAATGCAGGGCGCCACGATCAACAGCACGAACACCAGCTCCTACGGCGACGGTCTTGCTGGTGACCCGGGCTCCGGTTCGACGAGCCTGGGAAGTTCTGGGCTATTTGAGTTCGTCACTGCCACCAGCGCTGTTCCCACGACAGGCGGCACTCTCCAGTTCACGGGCTCCGGCCCAACCGGGGGCCTGCTGAACAGCTACTCCAAAGTCACGGCGACCACGACCCAAGCCCAGCAGACATATGAGGTGATTCGTGTCCCCCAGTACACCTCTGCGACACTCAGCTCCGGTCTTGTCCCGCTGGCTTGGAATGGTTCCTTGGGAGGCGTTCTTGCGGTCGATGTCTCTTCTCAGTTGACCCTCGGCGGCGTGGTCTCAGTCGATGGGTTCGGTTTCCGGGGAGGCGCCGGACGTCAGCTTGCCGGAGCCGCAGGCACCGCCGCGACGGATTACGTAACTTCTGCAACAACCGCTACCAACGGCTCCAAGGGCGAGGGTATTGCCGGCTCTCCCCGCTACAGCGCACCCTTTTCGGTCACCACAACCAGCACCCCAATCGACACGACCGGAGGCACTCCTTCCGACACACTTCCCGGTGGAAGTTACGCGCGTGGCGCCCCGGGCAACGCTGGCGGCGGTGGCACAGACGGTCACCCCTCCGGGAATGACTACAATTCTGGCGGCGGTGCAGGTGGCAACGGCGGTGCGGGCGGGCAGGGTGGCTACGGCTGGGACAGCATGGCTGCCACCAACTCCACGGACGGCGGTTTCGGCGGTGCGGCCTTCCCGGCCTCCACGAGCGCGCTTGTCTTGGGTGGCGGTGGTGGCGCTGGCACCACCAACAACGGCACCTACTATGTCTCTGGAACCGTCAACGGGAATGGCAATGGCATTTTCAGCAGCGGTGGTTACGGCGGCGGCATCGTCATCGTGCATGCCGGTAGTGTCGCAGGCAGCGGCACCATCACCGCCAACGGGCAGTCCACCCAGAGCACTCTCAACGACAGCACAGGCGGCGCTGGCGCTGGCGGCTCCATCCTTGTCTTCGCAAACAGCGGCGGCCTCGGTGGTCTTACGGTAAGCGCAAACGGCGGCAACGGAGGCAACGCTTGGCCTAATCAAGCTCCTGGTACTCCTTTTATCGGAACCAGCAATCAGCGCCACGGCCCGGGCGGTGGGGGCGCTGGCGGAGTCATTTTTCTTACCGCCGCGCCAGGGTCCTCCACGGTAAATGGTGGCGCCAATGGTTACACGACCACGGTGCAAGATTCTTACGGAGCCACTCCTGGTGGGGACGGCGTTGTGGTTACCACCCACGTCATCACGGAAACTCCTGGCACACAGTCCGGCGCCTATTGCGCCTCCGCCGATCTTTCCGTCACCAATTCTGCTGTTCCTACAGTCGTCGCTCCCGGCGGTGCCATCACCTACACGCAAGTCGTGAAGAACGCGGGCCCTCTGGACGCCGTCAACGCCGTCTTCAGTGAGAGCATCCCCGCGAATACGACCTTCCAATCGATCAATACCGTCCCCGGTTGGATTTGCGTTACTCCGGCTGTCGGTGGCACCGGCACAATTGCCTGCGCGAATCCGAATTTCGCCAGTGGCGGCTCTGTCACCTTGACCCCTGTCGTTCTGGTCGGCGGCGCAACTCCTGCCGGCACAGTGATCGTCGACGTCGACAACATCACTTCCGGTACCAACGACCCGAACCTGACCAACAACACGGCAACCGCCATCACCACTGTCGGCTCAGTCACTCAGGCGGATCTCGCCGTCACCACTACCGCTTCCTCTCCCACGGTCACCGCCGGCTCGAACGTCACCATGAGCGCTGTCGTCACCAACAACGGCCCCGCCGCTGCTTCTGGCGTTGTGTTTACCGAGACCATTCCGGCCGACACCACCCTCGGCGCCGCGTTCACGCCTCCCGCCGGCTGGTCCTGCAACTCCATCCCTGTCGGTGGCACAGGCACCTTTACCTGCACCGACAATGCTCTCGCCTCCTTGGCAAGCTCCACGTTCGCCATTGTTCTCAATGTCAATTCCGGCACCGCTTCCGGAACAGTCATCTCAGATACGGCGAACATCGCTTCACCTACGCCGGATCCCAACTCCGGCAACAATTCCGCCACGGCTACCACGATCGTTGCCACTGCTGGCCAGGCGGATCTCGCTGTTTCCAGTTCTGGCTTGCCGAACCCCGTCACTCCCGGCAACAACATCACCTACACGCAATCCGTCACCAACAACGGCCCCACAGCTATTACCGCTTCCGGCACTACCTCCGTGACCTTCACCGACGCTATTCCTGCGAATACCACGCTCGCTTCGGCCTTCACTCCTCCCTCCGGTTGGAGCTGCAACTCCATCGCCGTCGGCGCCACGGGCACGTTTACGTGCACGCTCAACTCCGGCCAGACTCTCGGGGTTGGTGCCGGTGTCAATTTCCCCTTGGCCGTCAAGGTCAATGCTGGCACTGCTCCGGGCACGACCATCACGAACTCTCCGAGCGTCGCCAGCTCCGTGTCTGATCCCTATTCCCCGAACAACACAGCTACGGTCACCACAATTGTCGCCTCTCCCGCACAGGCCTTTGTGACCATCACCAAGACCGCCTCGCCCGAACCCGTGAATCAGGGCACCATCCTCACGTACACCATCCTGGTGACAAACAATGGTCCCGCGGTCGCCCAGGCCGTTACCGTCACCGATCCGATCCCGGCACAGGTCACGTATGCTTCGGCCTCCTCGACCCAAGGCACCTGCTCCTATGCTTCTACAACCGTCAGCTGCGATCTTGGAAGCCTGGGAGTCGGCAGCGTGGCCGTCATCACGATCAACGTCACCGCGTCTGTCTTCAGTTCCAACTCGGTGCTGTGCAACGGCGTGGCCTTCAACAGTTGCAACACCGCCACGCTTGCCAGCACCACTTCCAATCCCAACCCAAACACCTCCTCCAGCGCCGGTTCGACGATCCAGGCCGCCACCGTTGTGGACCTGGCCTCCTTCCATGCTTTCTTCCAGCCGGACGGCTCGATCCACCTCGAATGGCGCACGCATGAGGAATCGCGCAATCTTGGCTTCCACATCTATCGCGAAGACGCCACCGGACGTCACCGCCTGGATCCTGCCCTCATCGCGGGCTCGGCGCTACTCCTGCGCGGCTCAAAGCCTCAGCACGCTGCGAAGTCCTACGGCTGGCTCGATTCGCGGCCCGCTCCCAACTCTGCCTACTGGATTGAGGACGTCGACATTAACGGTACGCGCACGCTTCATGGCCCAGTTTATGCCGAAGCCCCTTCCGCGGGGCAGCTTGTCCATTCGGCCAGAGTGCAGAGCGGCGAAGCTCCGGGCGTTTCTCCGACTCTTGGCCAACTCCGCTCCGTGGTCCCTCCCCGGAGTTCCACACGGCCGCTCAACACTCCCCGTCCGATCTTCCCTGATCCCCCGGCGACTGCTCCGCGCTTTAACGTAGCGGACCACGTCGCGGTTCAAATCTCTGTCGATCAGGAAGGTTGGTATCACATTCCGTTCGCGCAGCTCTTCGCAGCTGGACTCGACGTCAACACCGATCTCCGCTCGCTTCATCTCTACGCGGAGGGCATTGAGCAGCCTCTTCTTTTCACGGGCCACTCTTCGGGCATGGTTTCGCCAACCGACGCCATCGAATTCTATGGCACCGGCATAGACACTCCCTTCTCCGCAACACGCATCTACTGGCTGATCCGTGGGAATTCCTTTGGCAAACGGATTCTCCCAGCGCCTGCTTCCAGTTCTGGCGGGATCTCTCCTTCGAGTTTCCCCTTCACCGTCATTCGCCAGGATCGCACCGTCTATTTCGCCGCGCTCTTGAACGGGGAAAACAACGACAATTTCTTTGGCGCGGTCATCACTTCGGATCCTGTCGACCAGACTTTGACCGTTGCTCACAGGGACACTTCTTCTTCGCAACCCCTCACTTTGGATCTCACCCTCCAGGGTGCTACGGATCAACAGCAGCACTCCATCTCCATCCAGTTCAACGGCTCGACCGTCGGCACTTTCAATTTCTACGGCGAAATTCTCACGACGCAATCCTTCTCGGTCGATCCTTCCCTTGTCCTCGACGGCGAAAATACCGTTACCTTGACCGCCCTGAATGGCGATAACGACGTCAGTGTCGTTCAATCCATCCAGCTTCACTACTTGCACACGTATTCCGCGGACGCCGGTTGGCTCCGCGGCACTGCCAACTCCGGTTCGGAAGTCCACATCTCGGGTTTCAGCAGCCCACAAATCCGCGTCTTCGATATCACCGATCCCTTGAATATTTCTCAACTGCATGGCCAGGTTGCCTTGGATTCGGGCGCGTACACCATCTCCGTTTTCCTTCCCAATGCCGCGCCCTCTCTGCACACTCTGGTTGCCTTCTCCGACGACGCCCTGTCCTCTCCTCAGGCTCTTGCCTACCACACGCCCGCTCTCTCGCCGGGCCGTCGCACGGGTGCGGACATCGTGGTCATCACGCATCCTGACTTCGCCGCGCACCTTGCGCCGCTCGTAAACCTCCGCGAGTCGCAGGGCTACCAGGTGTCCGTTGTGACCACCACCCAGCTCTTCGACCAGTACAACTATGGCGAGCGAAGCCCCTTCGCCATGCGCACCTTCCTTCAGGATGCCGCCACGCGTTGGCAGCCGAAGCCTCAAGCTGTTCTTCTTGTCGGCGATGCTTCTCTCGATCCGAGAAACTTTCTCGGCTTTGGTGATTTCGATTTTGTCCCCACGCGCATGATCCAAACCGCGGCGTTCAAGACCGCCTCCGACGATTGGTTCACCGACTTTCTCCAGAACGGTTATGCGACCATCCCCACGGGTCGTTTGCCTGTCCGCACGGCTGCGGACATCGACCTCCTCGTTTCAAAAATCGTCGCCTACGAGCAAGGTCAATCCTCGGGCGTATGGAATTCTCAGGCGCTCTTGATCGCGGACCAGAATGTGGACGCGAACTTCACTTCCGCGGTCACTTCTGCATCCGCCACCTTGCCTAAATCCGTTCAGGCTTCCCAGATTCTTGCCGACGGCGTGGATCCCGCCTCGGCTCGCTCCCAGATCCTCGCGGCCCTCAACAGCGGCGCGTTGCTTGTCGACTACAACGGTCACGGCGCCGAACAGCAGTGGTCCTTCTCCGATCTCTTCGACAGTGCGGATGCTTCCGCTCTCACCAACGGCAATCAACTCCCCGTCTACGTTCTGATTGATTGCCTGAACGGCCTGTTCCAGGACGTTTATGCGGAGAGCCTTGCCGAGTCGTTGATCCTCGCCCCCAACGGCGGTGCGGTCGCGGTCTGGGCTTCTTCCGGTTTCACCGACCAGGCGCCGCAAGTCTCCATGAATCTCGCGTTTCTGCATGGATTGGCGGCCCATCCCAACCAGTCCATTGGCCGCCTCGTTCTCAATGCGAAGGCCGGCACCACCGACAATGATGTTCGCCGCACCTGGATTCTCTTCGGCGATCCCGCCATGAAATTCCACTTCGCAACCCCTTCTTCACCCATGACTTCAGGTTCCGAGGCGGCGCCAAGAGACTTCCATCACGACTGCTCGCTGCGAGCCACTTGTGCAAAGGAGATGCAATAGCCATGAAAACCACTCGCTTCTCAGTATTGATCACGTGCTTCGTCATGGCGTGCGCCCTCGTTTCCGCCCCCGCCCATTCCCAGGCGCAAGCGCAAAGCCCCGCACTCGGGCTTGTCGCAAAATCATCGAATGGTTATATCGGAAATGTCGTGGTTACAGACGGCTCGACCGTTTATTCCGGCGACCACCTCAAAACGCCGGACAATGGTTCGCTGCTCGTGCGGGTCGGAGGCCTCTCGCTAGAACTCGAAGCCTCCTCTTCGGCGCACATCTATGGCACGGTCTACGGCGCCATCGTGGAACTCAACCGCGGCACAGTCCTATACACCACCCCGGGTACGCAGGAAAATCTGGTCATCGTCGCATCCGACATTCGTGTCACTCCCGCGCTTTCTGTGCCGGACATGGGCAGCGTGACCCTCGATGATCCTTGCAACATCACGGTCTACAGCCGGCGCGGGCAGGTCAACGTTCAAACCGGTTCCGAGTCTCGCCTCATTGAGGAAGGCAAAGCGTACCGCGTGCACGCCTTGAACAGCATCGGCTACAACAAGTTTCTTTCTCCGGATGCCGACGATTACCACCGCTACCACGAGCATCGTCCCTGCGCCCCGGTCGAGATGGTAAAAGGACGCCCGCCCGTCGCCCCTGCTCAAAGCCACTTCTTGCTTGTCTCTGCTGCGCTCATTGGCGGGGCCACCGCCATCGGCGTCTGGAAAGCTCTCGAAAGCCCTGACCGTCCATAGCCCTGCCCGGTAGCGGCGGCGTTCCGCCATTTCTGCGTTCCACACGGCCGCCGATTCGTTCTCGCGCCTTATCCGTGCCCTCCCGTCAATTCTCTTACAATCGATCCGACGAAATTCTTGGCATCTCCAAACAGCATCAACGTCTTGTCCAGGTAATACAGCGGATTCTCGATGCCCGCGAATCCCGCGGCCATGCTTCGCTTGATCACCATCACCGTGCGCGCTTTGTCCACATCCAGAATCGGCATCCCGTAAATGGGGCTGCTGGTGTCTTCCCGCGCCGCGGGATTGGTAACGTCGTTCGCCCCGATAATCAGGGCCACATCCGTCTGGGGAAAATCCCCGTTGATCTCGTCCATCTCCAGCAGTTTGTCATAGGGAATATCCGCTTCGGCCAGCAGCACATTCATGTGACCCGGCATGCGTCCCGCAACGGGATGAATCCCGAACTTCACGTCGACGCCCTTCTTTGTCAGGGCGTCGTACATCTCGCGGACCTTGTGCTGCGCCTGTGCCACCGCCATTCCGTATCCCGGCACGATTACCACTTTGCTTGCCGCCGCCAGGATTCCGGCCGCTTCTTCCGGCGACGCGCTCCTCACCGGCCGCGCTTCTTTCGCCCCAACCGCCGCCTTCTGTTCCTGCCCGAATGCGCCAAATAGCACGTTCGTGAACGACCGGTTCATGGCCTTCGACATGTTGACCGAAAGGATGAAACCCGAAGCGCCGTCCAACGCGCCTGCAATGATCAGCAATTTGCTTCCCAGCACGAATCCCATCGCTGCCGCGGACAATCCTGCGTAGGAGTTCAACAGCGAAATCACCGTCGGCATGTCCGCTCCGCCGATCGGGATGATCATCATCACGCCAAAAATCAGTGGAATGATGATCATCAGTGGGAACAACTGCATTTTTTCCGGGTGCATCACCAGCATCGCCGCGATCCCGATCGCAATCGCCAGCATGCCCAAGTTCACGAAGTTCTGTCCCTTGTAAGTAATGGGCCGCTGCGGCAGCACCTCCTGGAGTTTCCCCGCGGCCATCAAGCTGCCCGTGAAGGTCAGCGCGCCCAGGATCACTTCCAGCGACAGCACGCCCATCATGAATCCCGGAACGTCCGGCGCGCGCAAATAGTATTCAGCGGTCCCCACCAGTGTGACGCACAATGCCCCGAACGCGTGGCTTAATGCCGTCCGTTGAGGCACCGCCGTCATCGCCACTTTGCCGAGCGGCACGCCGATGATGGTTCCCAGCACCAGCCCGATCGCTACCCAGCGGTAGTTCAGGCCGCCGTGCATCAGCGTTCCCACGATGGCCAGCAGCATCCCCGCTTCGCCGGCCCACACGCCGCGCCGCGCCGTCGCGGGGGAGCTCAGCCATTTCAGCGAGAGGATGAACAGCGCCGTCGCAATCAGGTACGTGACTTCAATGATGTGTTCGTTCGCGATCATGTCGTCACGGCTTTCTCGGCCCGCTCGTCTTGAACATTTTCAGCATGCGGTCCGTGATAATGAAGCCGCCGACGATGTTGCTCGTGGCCGCCACAATCGCAATCGTCCCCAATATGGTCGCCAGCGTAGTCTGGCCCTCGCCCGCCAGGATGATCGCTCCGACGACCGCAATCGCGTCCAATGCGTTCGTCAAGGACATCAGAGGTGTATGCAGCAGCGGCGACACCCGCCGGATCACTTCGAATCCGATAAACGCCGCCAGCATGAATACGAATAATCCCGTGATCAGATCCAGCTTCATCAGGCTCCCTTCCCGGCCGGTGTCGATTGCAGTGCCGGCAGCGAGAAAAACTCCCTCACCCGTGCGCTCACCACTTCTCCCTCATGCGTCACCAGCGTTTCCCGGATGATTTCATCCTGCAGATTCAACTGCACATTGCCTTCTTTCACGAGGTGCAGAAGAAACGCGCTCACGTTGCGCGCATACATCTGGCTCGCGTGATACGGCACCGCCGCTGCCAGGTTGAATTCGCCGATGATCGTCACTCCGTGCACCACGGTGGTTTGGTCCGGCGACGTCAGTTCGCAGTTGCCCCCGCGTTCCGCCGCCAGGTCGACAATCACCGACCCCGGCGCCATTCGCTGCACCATCTCCTTGGTCACCAGCACCGGTGATTTCTTCCCCGGAATCACCGCGGCTGTGATCACCACGTCGCTCTCCGCCACCGTGTTCCCGAGTAACTCCCTCTGCTTTTTGTAGAAACTCTCATCCTGAACCGTGCCGTATCCCCGTGCGTCCTGCGCATCCTTCGCCTCGATTGGCAGTTCCACGAACCGCCCGCCCAGGCTCTGCACCTGCTCCTTGGCCGCGGGCCGCATGTCGTAGGCCGACGCTACCGCTCCTAGCCGCCGCGCCGTCGCGATCGCCTGCAACCCCGCGACGCCCGCGCCGATGATGAGCACGCGCGCCGGGGCAATCGTTCCCGCCGCCGTCGTCAGCATGGGAAACATTCTTGGCAGAGTGTCCGCCGCTTTCAGAACTGCCTTGTATCCGCAAATCGTGGCCATTGACGACAGCGCGTCCATGCTCTGCGCACGCGTCGTCCGCGGCATTAACTCCACGGAAAATGAACTCACCCCCCGCTCCGCGATGTCCTGCAGTGTCTTCACCGTTCCCAGCGGCCGCAGGAATCCGACCAGTGCCTGGCCCTTCTTCATCAGCGGCAAGTCCTCTTTGCCATTCTTGTCATTGGCTCCGTGGCACAGGAACTGCACGATCAGGTCTGCCGTTTGGAACAATTCCGCCCGGCTCTCGATCAGGCGCGCGCCTTTCTCCACGTATTCCGCATCCGGATAACCCGCCAATGCTCCTGCTCCGGTCCCAACTACAACCTCGAGTCCCGCTTTCTTCAGATTGGGAATCACCGCGGGCACCAGTGCCACGCGCCGTTCTCCTGGGTAAATTTCCTTGGGCACACCGACGATCATGTACCCTCCTTCCTCATCCGTCTCCGCTCGACTTCAATTCTTGCTTCGAGTTTGCGATCCCTCTGTCTTCAGGCACGAAGAGGGCCCCCGCGGACAGACTTGGCATCCGCTTAACGCCATCCGACATTCACAATGCTCTTCCGGAATCCAGGGTGGAGCGACGACCCTCGTGGAACAGAAAAAACGCCGTCACGCTTTCCATGCGCATGGCATGAACTGCACAAGACCGCAACAACGCCCGAATTCTATCTCGAATTTCTGCTCTGCTCAAGGAGACGCCCCTTTGGAGTGTGGCGGCTTGTCGCCCTTTTTTCTGAGTACACACTGCTTCTCAGCTATCTGTTGAAAGTGCCCGCTCTTCTTTGCTACTTCATCTCTTCATACACTGCCCGTGCATCTCGCAGTCTCTTCATTACGCCTGCTTTTTCCTCCGCGGAATTCCAATCCGGATACTGATCCGTGATTTCGATCGTTCGGTCGATCCACGCTTTGAAATACTCCGCGTCCTCCTTCGAATACGCTCGCTTCCCTCCGATCGTCGCATACACCGGGCTCGTGGTCGCATACGCGTAATTGTCCATCACTGGATATTCCGCTTTTTCGCTCCACGCCCGCAGCACGCACCACCCGCTTTCGCTCAGCGGAATCGTTCCTTTCGCGTCCGCGGAATCCCGCGCGCCCTCCAGCTTCAAACTCTGTGCCACCTTTCCATTGCACACGACCTCCAAATGATCCAGCGGCACAACCGAACGCAGTTTTGCGGTGAAGGGAACCGCACTCTGCCCCGACTCAAACTTCAATTCACTTCCCACCATCTCCCCGCCGAGAGTGAACTCTATCAATGGCCCGTTCGTCGCAAACGAGTGGCCCTGCTTCAATTCGTTCATCCAGTTCTCAACGCTGTCCGGCCACTTCGCCGTCCTCACATACACACGATCGAAGCCTACCTCCCCGCGGATCGGCGCGGAGTAGTTGGTCGTCGCGTCCGTTCCCCCGCCCGCGGGCAGCCGGAATCCGAGGTTAAGCAATTTGTACCAGACCGCCACGGACGACTTATGATCGCTGAATCCCACCACTTCCATGTAATCCAGTTTTCCCAGTGCCACGTCGACCGGCAACTCATCGGTAATCCTCTGCGCCGGCTTTGCAAACGGATCCGGCACCGTGTCGAACGGATGGACCGCTCCCACCAGCGCCCCCTGTGCATGGGCCATGTCGTACACATCCGCATTCATGGGATACAAGCTTGCCGCTGCCGTGTTCGGATATCCCGCAAAACCCGGCAACAGCAAATGATCCTTCAGCCCCAGGACCCCGCGGTGTCCCCAGTAACTTGTATGAAATTCCTGTCCCTGGACGACCCGCGGCCCGGCTTTCTGCGCCAGCTTTTCTCCGAATTGCACAAAATCGATATCCGGGAATCTCTGTTCCTTGTTCACCGTGAGTTCGTGAACGACCTGCACGCCCTCCGCTTCCGCGACGAGCTGCATTCTGTCCATATCATTTTGGTAGTTGCCGCCGTAATTCATGTGCGCGTGGAGATCTCCGTTAACCCAGTGCTCCGCGGCCTTCCAGGGTGTCGGCAATGCTTGCAGCTTGACCCGCACGTCTTTCGTTTTGCCCGAGCCAATTTCCACCGTGCGTTTCTCCGGCTTGTAGCCCGGACCCTTGCTCACCTCAAGCGTCGCCTTTCCCACTGGCACCACAAAATCGTCACCCGAAATCACATACACGTAGTGCCGTTCAAACGCCCGCTCGCTTCGGTCGAATCCATCGTCCGCGTGCACGACCGCGCTCCCCTGCCAGCAGAACCGGCCAGACTCATCGGCCAGAGACACACGTGCGCTCGTGGCCGCGCCCTTCGCCGTTTCCACAAAGACTCGTACCGTTCCCGTGGGCTTCCGGAACTTTAAATTCTTGGCGTCAAATGCCGTAATCTGCTGGATTCCCCCTCCTGGAATGTCCTGCACCTCGATCGCAGTGCTGCCCGTAAAATTTGAGATGTACGCAATCTTCTTTCCGTCCGGCGACCACTTCGCATTCGCCTGATCCCAATTCCCGTACGAAATCGGAAACGGATCTCCCCCCCCTGCGGGCATCACCCACAAGTTGTGCCACTGTCTTCCCAAATAGGAGCTGTACACCATCCGCGATCCGTCCGGCGAAAAATCCGGACGCGCCCTCCAGCTGGTCTCTTCGTAATGAATCTCCTGTGCTTCTGCTCCCGGCTCCGCCTTCATCCGCCAGAAACCGCCGGTTCCGTAGATGTGCCCCTGGTTCGAAACAAACAGAATCTCTTTGCCATCCCGCGTCCACACCGGATTGATCTCCATGTCGTACGCGCTGTAATAATAACGGGGCAGGGAACTCTTTGTTTCCCCCGTCAGTCGCACCACGTTTTCTAGCTTTCCTTCGTTCACTTCTCCCAGGTAAACGTGAAATCGCCCGTTATATTGCGTGGAAACCCATACAATCTTCTTTCCATCCGGCGACCACCGCGGCTCCACGTTCACCGCCCCGCCGTTCGTCAATGGCTGCGATTTCCCGCTCACCAGGTCCACTAGCCACAATTCCATCGCGTCCTTCTGATAGGACACGTACACCACGCTCTTCCCATCCGGCGACCCATCTGGCTGGTAGTCGTACCCCGGTCCGTCCGTCAACTGCACCGCCTCCTTCGAATCCAGCCGCTGTCGCCACAGCGATCCCCCCATTGAATAGATCAATTCCTTCGAGTCCGGTCCCCACGTCAGGCTGCTCGGTCCGTTGGTCAACTGCGGCAAATACAATTCGCGGTAGTAATAAGGATGAGGCTCATCAATCTGCGGCAACACCGGCCGTCTCTGGGCGTTCGCCGGAGCTGCCATGCACACAAACACAACGCAAAAAACTCCGAATGCTGGTCTCAACGTTTCCTCCACTCCTCCGCATCCTACGCCAAAACACGTAGGGGCACAGCATCGCTGCGCCCCGTCACAACTCCTCCGCCGATCCTCTGTCTTCC
>Ga0335077_10008484_pt1 | contig 12757 bp, 14 predicted proteins | sample Lox_Sample_31_FD_207151 | JGI IMG/M metagenome (GOLD analysis project Ga0335077, IMG submission 207151) | Soil microbial communities from Loxahatchee National Wildlife Refuge, Florida, United States - Lox_Sample_3.1 | ecosystem: Environmental > Terrestrial > Soil > Wetlands | place: USA... | reverse complement strand
GTGGTATACCAGCCCGCAAAAGCCGGCCCTGGAAGAGGTGTTGAAGGAGATCAACGGCTGGGCGATCACCGACGTGATGGACGAGAAGGACCCGAAGACGGTCGCCCTCAAGGCCGGCGATCAGCTTGGCAAGTTCCTTGACGCCCGCAATGACGGCTCAACCTTGAGCGGCAACTGGCTGTACATCGGCACCTACACGCAGGCCGGAAACACGACTCAACGCCGCAATGGCGCTGATCCCAGCGGTCTGGGGCGCTACTCGGAATGGTCGTTCAACTGGCCCGCGAATCGTCGTGTCATGTACAACCGGTGCTCGGCTGACGCCAATGGCAATCCCTGGGATCCCACCCGCGCCGACATCAAGTGGAACGGCACCAAGTGGGTGGGAGATGTCCCCGACTACAAGCCCGACTCGCCTCCGGACGCCGGCATGGGCGCCTTCATCATGAATCCCGAGGGCGTGGCGCGACTGTTCATCCCCGGCCAGTTTGTCGAGGGCCCGTGGACGGAGCACTACGAACCGATGGAGTCGCCGGTGCAGAACCCGCTCCATCCCAACGGGCAGAGCTCGAACCCGGCAGCTAAGCCCTTCAAGACCCAGTGGGATGCTCTCGGGAAACCCGACCAGTATCCCATCGTGGCCACCACCTACCGGCTCACTGAGCACTTCCATTACTGGACGAAGAACAATGCCTACAACATCCAGGAGCAGCCGGAGTTCTTCGTCGAGATACCGGAAGAGCTGGCCCGAGAGAAGGGCATCAAGAGCACGGAAAACGTGCGTGTCACCTCAGCCCGCGGATCGATCGTTGGAAAGGCAATGGTCACTCGGCGCATCAAGCCGATGACCGTCGCGGGAAAGACGGTGTACCAAATCGGTATGCCCATTCACTGGGGCTTTTTCGGCGTCGGCGAGCAGCAGGGCGAAATCGCGAACCTGGTGACGCACAGCGTCGTCGATCCAAACTCCTTCGCGCCAGAGTACAAGGGCTTCCTTGTAAAGCTGGAGAAGGTATAGGAGGCGCGCCATGATAGGAAAAGTTCTCGACATTCGTGCGATGTCAGCAACTTCAACCGCGCCCCCGGGCATCCGTAGCGCACCGGTTCTGGCCAAGCTTATCGACACCAGCTCCTGCATCGGCTGCAAGGCCTGCGAAGTCGCTTGTCAGGAATGGAACGACCTGCCGCCGGAAACCACGGTACAGCACGGGACCTACCAGACGCTGCCCGACACCACGCCTAACTTCTGGAACCTCATCAAGTTCAACGAACATGAGACCAGCGATGGTGGTTTCCAGTGGCTCTTCCGCAAGGACCAGTGCATGCACTGCGCCGATCCCGGATGCCTGAAGGCCTGTCCCGCACCGGGCGCCATCGTCCAGTACAACAACGGCATCGTTGACTTCCAGCAGGACAACTGCATCGGCTGCGGTTACTGCATCGCCGGCTGCCCGTTCAACGTTCCCAAAATGAGCAAGCAGACCAAGAAGGTTTACAAGTGCACCTTATGTGTGGACCGCGTTTCGGTTGGGCTTGAGCCGGCATGCATCAAGGCGTGCCCTACGAGCTGTCTTGTGTTTGGCAGCAAGGATGTTCTTCTGCAGAAGGCGCAATCCCGGGTCACTCAGCTCAAGGCCGCCGGCTTCAGCGAGGCCGGAATCTACGATCCTCCGGGCGTTGGCGGCACCGGCGTCGTCACCATCCTCGCCTACGGCAACAATCCCGGGGCCTATGGACTGCCCAAGGATCCCAGCATCTCCTGGATTGTTGAGCTTTGGAAATCTCCGCTCAAGTGGATCGGCAATCTCGCCATTATCGGCGGGGTCCTCGGTACCTTCGTTCACTACCTGCGCTTTGGCCCCAAGCATGTCCCTCAAAGCGCTTTGACCGACCAGACGGAAGCCGGACGTAGAGGAGAACAGTGATGGCGATAACGATGATGAAGCCGGTGAAGGTCGTTCCGGGAAACGTGCTGCGCTACAGCTTCACCGAACGGTTGGTCCACTGGGCGGCGGCGCTTTCTTACATCTATCTCCTGCTCAGCGGCCTGGCGTTCTGGACGCCCTGGATGTGGTGGGTGGCAATGATGCTAGGTGGCGGCCCCGTTTGCCGCGCCGTCCATCCCTGGATGGGACTCGTCTTTACCATCTCCGTAATCTACATGTTGCGCCTGTGGCTGCCAGACATGCGCATCACGAAAACCGACCTGGAGTGGAAGAAGACCATCCGCGCCTACGTTCGCAATGAAGAGGAAGAAATGCACCCGGTTCAGGCCGAGCGCGGCTTCGCTCGCTTTGCACCCGTTGACCGCTTTAATCTGGGTCAGAAGTATTTGTTCTGGGTCATGTTCTGGGGCGGCATCACGTTGTTCCTAACCGGAATGGTCCTCTGGTTCAGCGAGTATCTGCCTTGGAGCCTGCGCTTCCTGCGGCTGCTTTCCATATTCCTACATCCCGTGGCCTTCCTCATCACCCTCGCTGGGTTCATCATCCATGTCTACATGGGCACGGCGGTTGTGCGTGGGGGGTTCTCGTCGGTCATCCGCGGTGAGGTCTCGGAAGGCTGGGCGCGCTATCACCACAGGCTGTGGTTTGACCGCATCACGGGCGCATCTGCCGCCAAGAAATGATGCGATAACGTGGCGCATCTGCTATAAGCCCATCAGGTTGAGATAAATCTTCGTATATCCCTGCTCGGCCGCCCACAGGTCGAGAGTCGCGGTCGCAACCTCGTCCACCAGCGGAACAGCCAGGCCGTCCACGCTCATGTCAACTACTTTCAGGTAGTACTTGCAGGTGTCGCAGGCTTCAACCCGTACCGCCGATACACCCTCCGCCGAAAAACGCGGAAGCTTTGGATGGTCTTCCTCGCCACAAACCGGGCACACCACCCGGAAAAACTCCCACTCTGTCAGACAAAAGGAGCACACCAAAGAGCGCTTCGCCCCGTTACCCTCGGGACGCAGCACCGCCACCTGTGCCTTGCCGCCACACACGGGGCAGACCGCACTGGAGAATCCTGCCAGCGGCGCAGCCGGAGCCGCAGCAGCATGTTCGGCGATCGGTTGGAACAACGCCCGAGCGAAAAATGAGCTGGGTTCAACCTCATCACCATCGGGCGCAAACAAGAAATCGCGCAACATCTGCCGCTGTTGTTCCGGCGTGTCCCGGCCAATCTCGGCCGCTTGCTGCGCAAGTTTGGACGGGCCAACTTCCTGGACCAGAGAAAGCAGAGCCGGCAAGTGCCGCCGGGCGGCGTCAACATCGAGATGCTCGTGAAATGCAGAGTTGGGGTCCAACGGCTGAGCGGGCCGCGCGGCAACGCCTTCGTAAACCGTTTTCTGGAACTCGAGCACTCGCCCGTAAAATGCCATTACCTCAACCGTCCCCGGATGCCGCCCGGCCAGGTCCATCGCCCGCTCGATGCGCTTACTCCAATCGGCCTTTATCGTCTGAACCATGAATAACTGCCGCCGTCTCTTTGAGGTTCGGCAGCAAACAATAACACAATACCCTGCTGTCATCCCGAGCGAGCGCCCGCCTTTCTTGTCCGACCCGCTTCGGGGTAGGGCGGGCGCGATCGAGGGACCTGCCGTTTGATTGCACGCGATCGTCCAAGTTTTTCAACGGAGCGAAGTCGAGGGACCTGCTTTTCTGCTCTGTCATCCTGAGGGACGAGGTCGGCCTGCATAGCAGGACGACCGAGGAGTGAAGGACCCCTACAGTGGAAGGATGTTCCATGACCCCCTGAGTCAGAAACGTCACACCATCCTGTAACCTAATCTTCATGCGATCTCAACTGCGCTCCCTCTTCCTCCCACTCATGCTGCTCACCACCCTCCACGCCCAAGATCAGACTCCGCCCGCCGAGCTCCCTCTCGTTCCCGGCAAGGTCATCACCATCACGCCGACGCCGGGCTTCCTCAACGAGCCTTCCATCGCAGTGAACGCAAACAACCCATCGCAGGTTGTCGCGGCTTACCAGAACCAGGCGTCGGTGGCCTATTCGCAGGACGGGGGCAACTCCTGGAAGATCGCCCCCGGTACCGCGGCGAAGGACTACAAGGTGTCGGGCGATGTCTCCATCACTTACGACAAACACGGCGCGGCCATCCTCTGCTACATCGCCTTCGACAAGCTGGGCACCACCAACTACTGGGCGCGCGGCGCCACTCGTAACGGCATCTTCGTGCGCCGCTCGCTCGACGGCGGCGCAACCTGGGAGGCCGACGCGCGCACCGTTGCCGCCTGGCCGACCAAAGCTGGCATTCCCTTCGAGGACAAGCCTTATATCGTGGCCGATAACACCAGTAGCAAATATGCAGGTAATCTCTACGTTGGCTGGACGCAGTGGCGTATTGACGAGTCGGTCATGCTGCTGTCGCGCTCCATCGATGGCGGCCAGACCTGGTCGCAGCCCATCGACATCAGCTCCCATCACGGACTGCCGCGCGACGACAACGGCGCCGTAGAAGGCTTCGACGGTGCGGTCGCCGCCGACGGCACGCTGTACGCCGTTTGGGCCGACGGCAACTCCATCGTGCTTACTTCATCGCGCGATGGCGGCAAGACTTTTGCAAAGAGCCGTAGCGTGATTCAAACGGCTCCCCTTTACTTCGATGTTGCGGGCCTCGACCGCGCTAACGGCTTTCCCCAAATTGCTATCGATCCGCGCCACGGCCGGAAGGGCCGCCTGTTCGTCACCTGGAGCGACTATCGCTACGGCGACATCGGCGTTTACTGTACGACGTCGGATGACGGCGGCAAGACCTGGAGCAAGGCGGTCCGCGTGAACTCGAATCCGCCGCACGACGGCACCGACCAGTTCTTCCAGTGGCTGGCGGTGGATCCCGTCACCGGCGCGGCCAACGTTATCTTCTACGACCGCCGCATTGATCCGCGGAACCAGAAGACTAGTGTCACGCTGGCGCGATCAACCGATGGCGGCCAGACCTTCACCAACTATGCCTGGACGCGCGAAGCCTTCATCCCGCGCCGCGATAACTTTCTTGGCGACTACATCGGCGTTGCGGCGCTTGACAATAAAGTGTACGGAGTTTGGGCCGAGGTCACACCCTCTGCCCCACCCAACGCCCCGCCCAAGGATAAAGCTGAGACCCCGCCTGCCACCGAACATCGTGTTCAAACGATTGTCCGGGTCGGCGTAGCGGATTTCGGCCGCGATTCCCATTAACTGAAATGGTAATATCGTGCGCGTTAAGCAGCGATTCGTGAGCCCGCGCGGGAGGAGTTAAGGAGTAGATAATTAGTGAGTAAACTATAAGATAACTTGCAGGTAAACAATCGCTGGCGCGTTTTATCCCTTCACCAGCTCAATTCCTTCGCTCGACACGATCACCTCTTCGATGGCGACGGCACTTCCCTTGCCAGACAACGCCGGCCCTGTGTATTTTATCGGGCGTGCGCTCAGCAGCTTCCAGGTCTTCACAGGCTGCCGGCCTTCGCCGAACTGCGTGATCGTCACCTCGCGCCCGCTGCGCGGACCGCTCTCCTTCGCCTGCTTCAGCCATGCCCACAGGTCGGCAGAATTGACGATCCCGCGCTTCAGGGTCACGTCTCCCACCTTGTGGCTGCCGGGAATTTTGACCGGTTGGCCTTTGCCCCGCGGGCTGCCCGCCTGCTCCAGGCCGCTGACCTCCTGAAATCCGGCATTGGTCTCCTGCCCTTCTCCAATCTTGACCTGAATGTTGAACTGCGAATAGGGACGATCATGTGACACGCTCATAGACCCCTCCTTCCCGCCTGGCCTTTGTCCGTCGGGGCGGCGGCCTCAGTTCGATTGAGGCCCGCCCCAGCTTGGCAAACAAATAGCCGCGCAGCGCAACCGACTTGCTGTTTCCGCTGCTGAACTGCCGGCCTTCTGCAGCGCCTCCAATGCCTCGTCGATCATACCCAATTGCTCGTACGCCTGCGCGAGCTGAATGGTCGGGGTCAACCCGCTCGCGCCTGGCCCTGCCTGTATATGTCTTGACACGTATATGCGATATAGAGTATATAAGACGAGTGGAATCCGTCTTCGAAATCATTGCCGAACCGAACCGCCGTGCGATCTTGAGCCTTCTGGTCTCGTCACAACAGTCGGTGGGGGAGATCGAGCGTCAGCTTCGGATGCCGCAGCCGACCGTGTCCAAGCACCTGCGCGTGCTACGCGAGGCCGGTTTCGTGGAATCCACGGTGGCCGCACAGCGCCGTCTCTACCGGCTGAAACCTGAACCATTTCAGGAGATGGATGACTGGCTGGCTCCGTTCCGCCGATTTTGGTCAGCTCACGTGGATGCCCTCGAACGCCACCTCGACCGCATGCATCCGTCAACACCAACCAAAAAGAAGGCAAGCAGAATACGACGCGGCCCAAACCGCGAACTTAACAAAGGAGAATCGAAATGAAAATCAAATTGACCAGCGTATACGTGGACGACCAGGAAAAAGCCCTGCGCTTCTATACAGAGGTTCTTGGCTTTGCCAAGAAGGCTGATTTCAGTAACGGCCCATTTCGCTGGCTGACTGTGGGCTCGTCCGAGGAGCCGGACGGCACTCAGCTGCAACTGGCGCTGAACAACAATCCCGCAGCCAAAACGTATCAGCAGGCGATGTTTCAACAGAACCAGCCCGCGGCCATGTTCTACACCGACGATGTCAAGGGCGACTACGAGCGGATCAAGGCGCGCGGCGCCGAGTTCACCATGCCGCCCACCGACGTGCCCGGCTCGACCATTGCCAGGCTGAACGACACCTGCGGTAACCTGATTCAGCTTACTCAGCTGGCACGCTGGTCAAGCTAAGGAGAAGTATGAACAAGATCAAGAAGGAGTTGTCACCAAGACAAAGTGAAGAACTGCTGAGTGTATTGAAGACTCGTTTTGAGAAGAACAGGAACCGCCATACAGATCTTGACTGGGCCAAAGTACAAGCCAAGCTGAAGGCCGCAAGTGAAAGACTGTGGTCACTCAATGAAATGGAAAGAACTGGCGGTGAACCGGATGTCGTTGGTCACGACAAAAAGACCGACGAATACATTTTCTATGATTGTTCAGCGGAAAGTCCTAAAGACCGTAGAAGCATTTGCTACGACCGTGAAGCGCTGGAGGCAAGAAAAGAACATAAACCAAGAAATAACGCTGTCGATATGGCAGCTGCCATGGGCATTGAGCTCTTAACGGAAGAACAGTATCGGGAGTTGCAAACCCTCGGAGAATTCGATACCAAAACGTCGAGTTGGGTGAAAACACCTTCTGCTATCAGAAAACTCGGCGGCGCCCTCTTCTGTGATCGCCGCTTCGACACTGTTTTCATGTATCACAATGGTGCGGAATCGTACTATGCCGCCAGGGGGTTCCGAGGCTCGCTAAGGGTCTAGAACCAGCCGGCACGCTGGTCAGGCAAAGGGAGAAGACGATGACCGATCGCGCGCAGTACACACCGGGTCCGGCCGGCGGGGCGCAGATACGAAAGGACGGAGAGAAGTGGACGCTCATTCTCGTCCGGCAACTGCGCCACTCGCCGGAAATAGTCTGGCAGGCGCTTACCGACCCTGTGCATCTGCGCGAGTGGGCGCCCTTCGACGCCGATGGAAGCCTGGGTACGGTTGGAGCTACGGTGAAGCTCACCACGGTGGGAGCGCCCGTGCTGCGTGTTACCGAAACAACCGTGACGCGAGCCGACGCTCCCAAGCTGCTTGCGTACAACTGGGGTGGCTTCGACATGCGCTGGCAACTCGAAGCCCTTGCTGGCGGCACGCGTCTCACGCTGTGGACCAACATCGGCCACCGCTTCATCGCCATGGGTGCTGCCGGGTGGCACATCTGTTTCGATGTTCTGGATCACCATCTCAGCGGAACTCCCATCGGACGCATCGCCGGCCCCAAGGCCATGAACTTCGCCGGCTGGCAGCGGCTGAACGCCGAGTATGCCAAGCAGTTCGGTATCGAAGGCAGTAGTCAGTAGCCAGTCGTCAGTAGCCAATTAGCGGCGCTGACTACTGGCCACTGACTACTGCCTGTAGGAGGTCTCACCCGGGTCAGCGTGCGCATGGATATCGATATAGTGCAAAGCTCAAGATCCAGGCAAGCCGGCCTGGCGCCCCACAGCTTGCCCTGCGCTTGCCGAAGGGTTCACGTCCCTCGTTTGGACGTTAACGTGGGCGGAATAGTGTTGGAGATCGGACCATGAGTTCTCTGGTCGAAGGAAAGAATGCCCAAGTTAGCCCAAACGAAGGACCCGCCCCTTCGGCAAGCTCAGGGCAGGTTCCTCAGGGCAGGCTCCGGGGCACCAATTGCATGACCAAGCAGGGTGAGACGCAGACCTGGGCCACCGGTCCAATGGCGAAGTGGTTTCCGGCCGAACGCCCTAGGGTTTGTATCCGTCGGTCATCCACTTCTTGAACAGGTTCACCTTAGTCGCAGGCCACGGCGCTCCGGGCGGCATCTGTCCCGACGCCAGCTTGCTCTTGACAGCCTCAGCGTGCGCGTGGCCGCCCGCAGGATCCGACATGTAGGAGTATTTATTCAGCAGAACACCCATCGCCGCCATGTGGCTTACGTCAGTCGCGTTGAACAGGGGCTTGATGTTTTTAGCAAACGACACCTTGGCTGACTTCTTGGCCACCGATTTGGCCGCTGCCTTTGTTCCAGCTTTCTTCTTGGTCGCCATGAAAACCTCTCCTTCACCCAAGTGTTAGTGGCAGCATAGCACGGCAGTTCACCCTGCTTCACAAAGCTACGTGCCGGAAAAACATTTCCCAAACCAGTCCCTGGCCCGGCCGGGTTCTACCCCGGGTCTGGAAACCCGCGAGACCCGCGGCACCCAATTGTATGATCAAGCACGGTGAGATGCAGACCTGGCCACGCGCCCTCGTTTCGTTACTCATTCTGATAGCGCTCTAGAATCTTCAGTTGCTGATCTGCGGTATCCAGGCTCATACGCGCCCCAGTCAGATCGCCTCCCCGCAGGGACCGGCTGGCGTTTTCCGTGCTTCGCGCCAGGGTTCCCAGAGCCGTCTGAATCTGCGGCCGGAGCGGCTGATTCGAGCTGGCAAGACTCGCCTTGATGGGGCCCCAGAAGCCAGCCGCCGCCTTTGCCTCTTCCTGGGTTTGGACCAGGCGCTGCTGCAATTGTTGGTATTCCGCATTGCTGGCAAGGCTGGCCCCACGCTGCACAACTTTGCCGGTCAGTCCAGATGGGTTTTCCGTCTGAACCTTGGTCGGATCAGGCTTGACAGGCCCGGGCTGCGGCTTTACAACAGGCGGGTTAAGTGGCTGGTTGTGTGCATCGGGCGCGCTCGTGTGCGTCCTGACTTGAAACCAAAGAATCGCGCTTAGAACCAGAATTACGCCTGCGGCGATGGAGACCTTCGGAGTGGCGAATCCTCCGAGCAAGGCCGCGCGCCCCTGCTGCTGATTTTCCCCACGCTGCTGAGAAACCAGGCCTCCGCCTGGCTTGGTGTTCGCTCGATAAGGAGTGGCAAGAACGTCCGGCGTCGCTGGAGCCGCGTGGCCATCCTCGGAAGCTTGCAAGGTGCGGAGGAGTTCCTGGAATCCCCGATCGTAATCGCTTTTCAGATCGACGTATTGCAGCCGCCGCAAGCGAAACGGAACCTCGCAGTCAAGGTAAAGGACCGGGATTACTGTCTTTTGATTTTCCAGCGCGAAGTTGACTTCGTCCAGGACATTCGTGGACGCTACCGAAGAGGGCGACAGGACCAGCAGCAGGCGCGAACAGCTTGCCAAAGCATCTTGAATCGCACCGTCCCATCGCCGTCCCGGGGCGATGTCCAGTTGGTCCATCCAGATGACCGCGCCGGCAGCCTTCAGATCGCGGGCCAGCTTCAGTACAAAGCCGGAATCGTCACGGCTGTAGCTGAGGAAGGTTGACGAGCTGTCAGATGCCACAGCCAAATTGCCACTTGCAATGACGTGTGCTTGCGACATAACTCACCCGTGAATGGTGCGCGCCGGCCTTGCAGTCTGCGTCGATTTTGAGGTTGGCACGATCTTCACCGTATCGTTCTTCTGCGCCAGCGGAGGCGTTCCTCCGCGCGCTTGCGCAATACAGTACTGCTCTTCCACCTCGGTGATCACCAAAGTTTCGACCTTCTCGTTGATTTGAATGACCCGTCCCGCGCTATCCTGCATGGTCCCCGACGGACGCCTGATCTCGACCATCTGATCGACTTTCAGCCCGGCGTTGGCGCCCGCCGTGATATACACCTTCTTCCCATCAACCTTGCCCACCAGTATTTCTGGGATGGACGCACGAGATGCGGACTGTTTCGCAGGTGCGGGCGGCGGACTGCCTGGAGCCGCCGCAGGCGAACCGTTAGAGCTGGTGTTCCTGGCTAGTAGCACGGCCTCGTTCTTGGTCTGTCGTGCAGGCATCTGGCTGGCCTGTTCAATGATTTTCTCGGCCAACTGACCGGCTGCCTGGTTCACCGCCGCAGTGACAGCCACCGCTCGTGGGTGGGCTGAATCGGAGTCGCTGCTGGAGCCGCCTTTATCTGCGAAGGAAGCTCCCATTCCCCGGCCGTTCTTTGACGTGGCGTCCACAGTATCGGCGAGGAAGATTCGGCCCGTCTCCGTGCCGATGACTCGCACACTGACGTTTACTTGTGCCTGCGCCTGGGCCTTGCCAATGCCAACGTGCAGGAATGACACCTTGTTGTTATTTACCTCCGAAGACAGTTCCTCTACCGTGCCCGTTACGATCGCGTCCACATTGAGGATTTTGCCCAGCTTGGGTGCTTCGCGGGGATCGAAGCGCGCGCTGAAATGCATGTTCTGTTCCTTCATGATCTGGTCAATCTGATTTCGATCGATTACGTCGAACTGGGAGCTGTTGACGAGGTCGGCAATCACACGGTGGGCGACCTGTGCTCCAATTTTCTTTTCCGAGCCGTAGGCCTCCTTGACTTCGCTTTTCACCGCCGCGTCGTCGAAATCATAAACCGCGACTCGCCGCACACTTTTTTGCGCGAGGGCGGCCGTCCAAGGGGCGACCACCAACAACAGAACAAGATAGGTTGCGGTACGTCTCATGGGTCCCTCCGTTTTTATCCCGGCCAGGTGAGTCCGTCGGGTCCGTGATGATGTGTATTGTTTTCGCCGCGAAGTTTCCGGCCATGTCGATTCGTGCCCGCCATCCCCTGGGCAGAATCCCCTTGCGTGCAGGAATCAAAGAAGCACGGCGACGCTATGGGATCTTGCAAGTAATCCTCCAGAGGCACAAGAAACCGGCGCGAATCAAAGTTTTGAAGCAGTTAGATGACTGAGCTATGGCGGGACAGTCCGCCAATACCGCAGCAGCGAGTCACCCGATCGGCTAGGAATTATCCGATTGGTTTGGCACCAAGGTGGGATTAAGGCTACCGAACACCCGAAATTTCTTGCCATGACGCCGAGCGCTCTACTCATCCGCGATTTCCGGTCATACAGCCAGGGTGCTCCGCGATCCGCGCTATACTTGGGTGGAAGTGCACCAGCGGGTTCAACGTATGATTCACAAAGCCAAAGACCTTTCCCCGGAGCAGAAGGTGGCCATCGAAGGCCTCCTGGGACGCTCGGTGGCCGATGACGAAACCATCAGCATTGGCACGCTGTCACCGGCTTCTGCCCCGGAATGGCTGCGAGACTCCTGGGAGCGCGCAAAACGTCAGGGAGTCGACCAACTCTCCATGGACGAGATCGATGCGGAAATCCAGGCTGCGCGTAAGGCACGGCTTAATCGCCGGCAGCCGATGCAGCAATGATCCGGGTCGTCCTTGACACCAATATTCTTGTTTCTGCCCTGCTTAATCCCCACGGACCTCCGGCGCGAGTGTTTCTGCTGACTCTGCTTGATCCCGACACGCAGCTTTGCGTGAGCGGCGAGATTTACGCGGAGTATGAAGAAGTAATTCGTCGTGCTCGCTTCAAGCGCAGTGAGAGCGAAATTGAAGCAGCCCTGCGCGCCATCCGGGAGCAGGGGTTGTGGGTCAGGCCAAGCCAGCGAGTGCATGCCTGCTCCGATCCCGACGATGACATCTTCCTGGAGTGCGCCCAGGCTGCGGCTGCGGATTACCTGGTAACCGGGAACCTGAAGCACTTCCCTGATATTTGGGCCGGCACGCGAATCATAACGGCTCGAGAGTTTCTTGAGGGCCTACCATGAAGGTGTGCGCTTGCACCCGGCGAGGAGGAACTATGTCACGCAGCCAAGGAAATGCAAAAGAACGAACCATAACCTTGCACATGGTTTCCAGCCTGGATGGTTTCATCGCGAAGCCGGACAACAGTGTCTCCTGGATGGACACTGGAGGCGTTTACGAAGCCGGGGTTTCCATTTCGGCGGAAGAAATTGCGACCTTCCTCAAAGCCATCGATTGTTATGTGATGGGTTCCCGCACCTATGAACACGCGCTTGAGCTGGGCTGGCCCTATGGCGATACTCCGGTCATAGTGGTGACCGGCAGAGAATGGCCGCCGGCGAGGAAGAGCGTCGAGTTCTATTCGGGCGATCTCAAGACGTTAGCTGACGTGAAACTCGCGCCTCGATATCGGAACATCTGGCTGGTGGGCGGGGCCATCTTGTGCCAGCGTTTTCTCGAACTCGACCTGGTGGACGAAATCAAGTTGACGATAGCACCTGTCCTGTTGGGCGAAGGACTCCGGCTGTTCGGTGGCTCCCTGTCGCAGCAGAGGTGGAATTTGAAGAACGTGGTCGCTTACAAGAACGGCTTTGTTGAGCTGTCGTACTCCGCCGCTACC
>Ga0335077_10008483_pt1 | contig 12758 bp, 9 predicted proteins | sample Lox_Sample_31_FD_207151 | JGI IMG/M metagenome (GOLD analysis project Ga0335077, IMG submission 207151) | Soil microbial communities from Loxahatchee National Wildlife Refuge, Florida, United States - Lox_Sample_3.1 | ecosystem: Environmental > Terrestrial > Soil > Wetlands | place: USA: Florida... | reverse complement strand
TAGCGCTGGGCCGGGTCGGCCACCGAGAACGTCACCTGCACTTGAGGATAAAAGCACGATTGCCTTTTCACGCCGAAGTAGGCGGCGGTATCGAAAATCAAACGGTACGTTCCGGCCACGAGCTCGCTGCCGGCAAGCAAGTCCGGAACCCGCCCATCCTGGTTGGTCACGCCCTGGCCCGCGCTGTGCCAGCCGCCGCCGGATTGCCTCTCGAGGGTCACAGGCATACCCGCGGCGGGGCGGCCGGTAGTGGTATCCAGCACGTGTGTGCTGATCGCGCTCATAGCTCCAGCATCTTCTCCAGTCGCAGCCGCGTGATCTTCCGCTGCTCGCCGGCAGCCACGCGGAGCTCGCTTTCGGGATCGTTGTTCATCCGCTGGTTGAGCAAGGCCAGCATCTCCTCGGAGCTTTTGCCGCTGGCGCACACGATGTAGATATGACCGAAGCGAGCATGATAACGCTGGTTGCCACGGGCAAGCTCATTGAGCACATGCGGAGCTGAGTTGGCGACCGCGCGCTGCTCCTGCTCGGACCAGCGCCGCGCCTGCTCCGCCTGGGCGCTTGCGGCCTCGCCTTCGCCGATCTTGGGATGATGGCTGAAGGCTTCGAGCCAGTCATCCTTGCTGAGCTTTTCCCATTCTTCCCCTGCAGTATCGAGCAGCTGCGCGCCGTCATGAAAAGGACGCCGCGCTCGAAGGCGGTCTGCCCAGACGCTTGATCCGCAGCAATTCAGAAAGGCGGCGCGCGCGCTTTCATCCGGCATGGCATTAAGCCAGCGCAGAGCTTCACCGGTACGCCCTTCGCGGGTGGGAACGCCGTAGATCCGTAGTCGCGCCACGCCGCCATCGGGATAGATGTTGAAACGCACTTCGCGAGCGCAACCGGTTTCCGCAATGTCGAACCTGTGCAGCGAATCGGGCTTCAGCGGGGTGCGCGGAAGGACCACGCTCCAGGGCCCCGATGAGCCATCACTCACCTCCAGCGAGCAGCTCTCGGGAAAGTTGCCCTTGAAGTGCGACGTATCGACCTCGACCTGGCGGAGGATGCCGGCGATCCCCAGCCGGACGATCACCCAGTCGTGCCCCGGACCGCGCCGCCGCTGGGTTTCCCAGCCGTCGCCCATGTTCGCCGACGCGCCAGGCATGATCAGGTTTTGCGGCGCGCTGAAGAACATGTCGCTCGCATCGACCACTCGGCCGCCATGGGCGATGGCGGCGAGATCGATACAAGCGCCCTCGGCCAGTACGCGTTTCCAGTCGGGGAGAGCCTCCCCGTGCACCCGCAGCCGCGCCACTCCACCATCGGGATGAATGTTAAAGCGCAAATGAGTGTAGCGGTATGGATCGCCGATCTCGAAGCGGTTGCGGCTATCGCCTTTCAGGAGCGACTTGGGAAGGACCTCGGCCCAGCGAACCGAGCTCAATTCCTCCGCCGAAGAGTCGCTCTGAAGCGCGCAGGCCTCGATGGAACAATGCGGCGGATAGTTACCCTTGAAGTGGCTGGTATCCACAACCACCCCGCGCAGCACGCCCGGAATCCCAAGCTGCAGCACGCACCAGTCGAACCCCGGAGTGCGTCGCCGCCGCGTTTCCCAGCCATCCATCCATTTGCCGCGTTCCGTGTACTTGCCTTCAATCCACACTGGAACGACCGCTTTCAACAGATTTTCTTTCGCCGCGAAGAACTCATCGTTCGCCGTCAGCACGCGTCCACCCACGCGCTCGGAGGCGAGGTCGATGCAGCGGGTGAAGTCGCTCATGCCTGGCCTCGCCGGAGTACGCATCCCGCCGCGGGGTCAGGGAAGGTGCCGCGGTCATAGATTTTCTGTCCGCGCAGGAAGGTGGCCTGCACCAAGCCGCGAAGCTTGCGGCCGGCATAGGGCGTGAGCTTGTGCCGCTGATGAAGCCTGCCAGCCTCGACACGAAATTCCGCCTCTGGATCCCAGACGACGAAGTCGGCGTGGTAGCCCACCGCAATCGCTCCTTTTCGGTGTAAGCCGGCCAGCCGGGATGGCGCTTCCGAAAGCCAGCGCGCTAGCTGCGCCACGCTGGCTCCGCGCGATCGGGCCTCGGTCCACATGACCGGCAGACTGAGTTCCAGGGAAGAGATTCCGCCCCAGGCGCGCATGAAGTCACCGGTCTCGCGGCACTTCATCGCCGTCGGACAGGGAGAGTGATCGGTGGCCACCAGATCGATGGAGCCATCGGCAAGCGCCTGCCAGAGCTGCTCGCGATTGGTGCGGCGGCGGATCGGTGGCGCGCACTTGAACTCGGTGGCGCCGGTACGGATTTCCTCCGCCGTAAACGTCAGATAGTGGGGACAAGTCTCGACCGTAATCTTGGCGCCCTCAGCCCGCGCCTGGCGAAGGCAGGCGAGGGCGTCTGACGAAGAGAGATGCACCACGTGAATGTGTGCGTTGAACTCGCGGCTCAGACGGATAAGCAGGGCAATGGCCTCGTTCTCCGCGGCGCGGGGACGCGATTTGAGCCAGGTCGAATAGCGGCGCGGATCATCGCCGCGAACCTCGCTCGTGGCTTCCGCGATCGGCTCCGGCAACTCGCTGTGAACCAGCAACACGGCGTTCAGTGAAGACAGCGCCGGCAGCGCCTCTCGCAATTCCGGCTCGCCAACGTGGGCGAACTCCGGCACGCCCGAAGGCACCAGGAAGCACTTGAAGCCGAACACGCCGGCATCGTAAAGACCGCGCAAATCCGCCGCGTTTCCCGGAACCACTCCTCCCCAGAAGCCGACGTCGACCGCGAGCCTGCCCAAGGCGGCTGCCACTTTGATCTCAAGCGCATCGCGGGTCGTGGTTGCCGGGATGCTGTTGAGCGGCATCTCAATCAGGGTGGTGACGCCGCCGGCAGCCGCGGCGCGGGTGGCGGTCGCGAAGCCCTCCCACTCGGCGCGGCCGGGTTCGTTGATGTGAACATGCGTGTCCACCAGGCCGGGCATAATGATGGCCTCATCAAAATCCTGGTGATCGCTGCCGGAGCCGAAATCCTCGAAAGGGTTGATGGCGCTGATGACGCCATCCTTCGCCGTAATCGAAGCCGGGTACAGCCCGCCTTCAATGAGGACACGCTGGCTGCGGATGACGAGCCTGCTCATGCCGGTCTGCCCGCCGGTGTCGTCATGAGTCCCAGAAGGAATTCCTCCAGCAGCTTCTGCCCCACGCGCGCGCGGTAACGGGCCGTCGAGCGGAAGTCGTCGATGGGCTGGATCTCCCGCTCGAGTTGGTCCGCAGAGGCCTGGATCATTTCCGTACTGAGCGGGCCCTGCAGAAGGGCTTCGGTTTTGCGACAGCGCAGCGGGATGGGCGCGACACTGCCCAGCGCGATGCGCGCGCCGGTGATCCCGCCGTTGTCGACCAGCGCCGCGCCCGCAAAGCAGACCTTGGAAATGGCTTGCGCCCTCCGGGTGCCCACCTTGCGATAGTACTGCCGCCAGTTCTTTTTGGTGCGCGGCAGGCGGATGTTTCGGATCATTTCTTCGGGACGCATGTTTATCTTCTTGTAGCCGACATGGAAACCGGCGTAGGGAACCCAGCGCGCTCCCTGCGCCGAAACCAGCTCCAGCTCGGCATCGTAAATCAGCAGCGCGGGCGGCGAATCGGCCGCCGGCGAGGCGTTGGCAATGTTGCCGCCCAGCGTGCCGCGGTTCTGGGTGGCGATGCCGCCAGTCTCACAGGCGGCGCGGCAGAGCAGGGGGAATTCCTGCTGCAGGATGGTGGTTGCCTGCACCTGGCGGTACGTCATCATGGCGCCGAGCGTGACGTGATCATCGCTCACCGTGAAACCGCGAAGCCCCTTCAGCCGGGCGATGCTCAGAAACTTTCTATCCGCGAGCTTGCCTTGTTCGAGCAGCACCATGATGTCGGTGCCACCGGCGAACGGCTTCCATTCTCCGGGTTCACGCGCCATGGTTTCCAGCGCTTCGTCAAGTTCGAGCGGAACGCGCATATCGTAGGCCGGCAGGAAGGATCTCATGCGTCGGCCCCGGCACGCTTTTCGCAAGCCTGAAGAATCGCTTCAAATATTCGCATGTATCCTGTGCAACGGCATAAGTTACCGGCCAAGCCGCTACGTATGTCGTCTTCCGTAGGCTGAGCGGAGTGGCGCTCGAGCAGGGCGACCGCAGCCAGCACCATCCCCGGGGTGCAGATGCCGCATTGCGCCCCGCCGCACTCGATGAAGGCCTCTTGCACGGCATGCAGGGTTTCGCCCGCGATGCCTTCGATGGTGGTGATCTTGCATCCTTCTACCTGAGCCACCGGTACCAGGCAACTGTTCACCAGTTCATCGTCGATGAGCACCGCGCAGGCGCCGCACTCGCCTTCGCCGCACCCTTCCTTGGCGCCGGTGAGGCGCAGATCGCGGCGCAGCACGTCGAGCAGCCGGGCCATAGGATAAGCCTCGACCGTGTGCGGCTGACCGTTGACCTGGAAGCTGACTGCTAATTTCGCCGTCTCAGGCATGTACGTTCTCGAGCGCTTCCATCAGCGCCTCGGGCGTAACCGGAATGCGCTTAATGCTCACGCCGACGGCGTTTTCGATGGCATTCACGATGGCCGGCGCCGGTCCGTCGATGGGCAGCTCGCCAATTCCTTTGGCCCCGCCTGGCCCATGCGCGTAAGGCACCTCCTCGAAGAACACGCGAATGCGCGGCAGATCGGCGGAGGTCGGCATGATGTAGTTCGTCATCTGGCTGTTGACCATGCGTCCTTCCCGCCAGACCACGTTCTCGTAGAGCGCGAAGCCCACTCCCTGCGCCACGCCGCCCTCGATCTGACCGGTCGCCAGCACCGGATTGATGACCCGTCCCACTTCCTGCACGGCGACGAAATCATCGACTCGAATTTCATATGTAGTCGTATCCACGGATACCTCGGCCACGTACACCGCCCAGGCGTAGGCGCCGTAGGCATCGCCCTTGTACTTTTCGTCGTCCCAATAGACATTGGGAGGGGCGCTATATTCGCTGGTGGCTTTGAGCGCGCTGTGCCGCTGGATGTACTCGCGGCAAGCCGTGCGAAATTGCTCCGAGGTGTATCCCCGGAGCGGCAGCAGACCGGTGGTAACCAGTTGCTGGCGGATTCCCAGTACCGCCGCCTCCACCAGTTTGCCCACCACCATGCAGGTTCGCGACGCCACGGTGGGACCGCTGTTAGGCACGATGGAGGTGTCCGGCTGCGCGATCTCGATGAGATCGTAATCGACCTCGAGCGCCTCGGCGGCGATCTGCGTAAACACCGTGTTCGTGCCTTGCCCCATCTCGGTGCTGGCGGCCAGCACGCGCACCTGGCCTTCCGGCGTGGCTTCGGCGCCGACCACCGACGCCATGTAGCGTTCGCCCGAGCCGGTGAAGCCTCCGCCGTGAAGAAAAGACGCCAAGCCGATGCCGCGCTTGACCTGGCGCCGCGGATTTTCTTCGGCAAAGCGCTGGCGCTTGGCGTGGTAGTCGCTCAGCTCGAGGGCGCGGTCCATCAGCGCCGGCAGATCGATCTTCTCGCGCACTATCTGGCCGACGGCAAGCGTCTCACCTTCCCTGACGAAGTTGCGGCGGCGAAATTCCTCGGGCGCCATGTCCAGCGCTTTGGCGACCTGGTCCATCTGCCGTTCGAGCGCGAAGATGCTCTGCGGCGCTCCGAAGCCGCGAAAGGCTCCGTGCGGGGGGAAGTTGGTGGCCACGGCCTTGCTGCGGATGCGCACGTTGGGGCAGAAATATGGCCCGGCAGCATGGATGGTGCCACGCGACAATACCACGGAGGATAGCGTGGCATAGGCGCCACCATCGACGATGAACTCGATATCCATCGCCAGCAGCTTACCGTCGCGGGTTACGGCGGTGCGATGCCGGGTCCGGGAAGGATGGCGCTTGGTGGTCGCTGCCATGTCCTCCATGCGGTCGTAGACGATCTTCACCGGCTTGCCGGACTTCCACGCCAGCAGCGCGGCGTGCCCGGCGATCATCGACGGATACTCTTCCTTGCCGCCGAAGCCGCCCCCGGTTTCAGTCTGGATCACACGCACGTTGTTGACGGGCAAAGCCAGCAGTGTCATCAGTGCGCGATGGACGTAGAACGGACATTGCATCGAGCCCCACACGGTCAGGCCCTGCTCCGAGTCAAAACTCGCGATCATCCCTTGCGGCTCGATGTACAGCTGTTCCTGGGAGGCGGTCTCGTACTCGCTCTCGACGATCAGGTGGGCTCGGTTCCATGCGGCCTCTACGTCCCCCGATTCCACCAGAAACGCCTTGAACACGTTGTCTTCGCCCATGATCACCTGCTTTTGCGCCAGCGATTCGTCGATGGTAAACACGGGCGGCAGCGGCTCAATATCGAGTTCAACCGCGCGGCGGGCTTCTTCCAGAAGGTAGGGATCTTCGTGCGCCAGCAAAACGACCGGTTCCTCGACGTGGTTGACCGTCTGATCAGCAAGGCAGGGCTGGTCGTCAAGAATGAGCGCTATGCAGTTCTTGCCGGGGATGTCCTTAGCGGTGACGATGGTGAACTCGTCCCAGGGAATGCCGTTCCCCAAGCGGATATCGCGAAGCCGTCCGCGCGCCACCGGGCTACGAACCGTTGCGCCGCGGAGCATGCCCGGCATCTCCATATCGTCGACGTACACAGCGCGACCGGTGACCTTCTGGCGACCTTCCTTGCGCGCGATGGACTTGCCAATGAATCGTCCGGACATGGCGGTTGACGGTGGCGCCATCAATAAGGAACTTTATCCGCCTTGGCCTGCCAGGCGCGAAACGCGGCCAAAGCTTCATTGCGCAGCATCTGCACCATGGCGATGCTGCGGCCGGCGGGGGGAGCGGCCAGTTCGCGGTAGATACGGGAGTCGTCGAAGCCGATGGCGGCCGCATCTTCCGCCGTATTAGCGTAATAGACCCGGTCCGGCCGCGCCCAGTAAATCAATCCCAGGCACATCGGGCAAGGCTCGCAACTGGTGTAGATTTCGCATCCTGCCAGTTGGAAATGCCCGAGCGCCTGGCAGGCCGCGCGCACCGCCAGCACTTCCGCGTGAGCGCTGGGATCCTTGGTGGAGGTGACCTGGTTCGTGCCTTCCGCGAGGACTTCATCGCCCCGCACCACCACGGCGCCAAAGGGGCCTCCCCGGCCCGATCTCACGTTTTCCAGTGAGAGCGCAATAGCGCGCCGCATGAATCGTTCTTGCAACCGTCCCCCCGGATGCGCGGATATTACCAGCTTACGACACAGATTACTCCGCCGGTGTGCTCGGAACCAGAGTGCGGCGTAGGGCACTAATACGAAGGCTTGTTCGGAAATCGGAAATCCTCAGCGTCGGCCGGGCAAAGCTATGGCGGATCTAGCGATGATGGTCCTTGACCCCTAACCGGCCTCTTTCCTATAGGTTGAATGCCGGCTTGCAAAGAGGCCTGTTCGGCTTTCAGAACAAAAGAGCACCAGATGATCCCTAGCTCCCTCGGCGTGTTCCCATTAAGTGCCGGTTGGCAACTACTCACAAGAGTTAACCCCGAAACAGTGAGAAGCATCCTACCAATTGAAGTTCGCCCAAAAAACGAACGAGGAGGCGACATGAACCGAGCTCTGCTTGTTGGTATCAACGCATATCCCGGTAATGAGTTAGAAGGCTGTGTTAACGACGTGACCGATATGGCCGACTTTTTGGTCAGCCATTGCGGCTTCGAAGAGGGCGACATCCGACTCCTGACCGACGCTCGTGCGACTACCGGTGCGATCCTGGAGCGCCTGAACTGGTTGATCGACGGCGTAAAAGCGGGCGACCGGATCGCGTTCCACTACAGCGGCCACGGTGCACAATTCCCCATCCGCGACAACACCGGCAAAGTGACACGCATAGACGAATGCATCTGCCCCGTCGACTTCGATTGGACGGAGCAGCACGCCATCCGCGACAAACAATTCAACGAACTCTTCTCGCCCGTACCACAAGGCGTGGAGTTTGCCTGGGTTTCCGATTCCTGCTTCTCCGGCGATCTGGCGAGGGAGTTACTGCCGCCGAAGCGCCGGATCAAGGCCTTGCCGATGCCGGCCGATATCGCCTGGCGGATGCGCACAGCCGAGACCAAGGGCATCGAGCCTCATGGATTCGAGCACATAGTCAAGAACCTGAACCTGGTGCTCGTCTCCGGGTGCGGCTCGCGCGAGACCTCCGCCGACGCCGAGATCAACGGCCGCCCCAACGGCGCCCTAACCTTTTACTTCCTGCAGACACTTTCGGCACCCAATGGACTAACCCAAATCCTCGAACAGGCGGTGGTGCGCACGCGTGCGGCGCTGCAGAAAAACGGCTATGCGCAGCATCCGCAACTGGAAGGCTCGGGCGAGCTCATGGGCCGGCCCTTCCTTGCTGCCCTGCAGAGGAAGGCCGCGTCAACGACCGGCGGGAAACAGAAGATCGCATAGTAACTTGGGAACAACTTCGGGCCCGGCTTCGGCCGGGCTTTTTGCTTTTCTGGACTGCCCTCCTGCAACTGCACCATCAGAAAACGACGCCGCCCTGTCCGCGAGAAGCGGGTTGGTGATATTTTCTTAAGCCTCCGAGCCATGACCCCACAGAAGATCGGGCGCTACAACATCACGGGAGAACTGGGCAGGGGAGCCATGGGCGTGGTCTACAAGGCCACCGACCCCAACATTGGCCGCACCGTCGCCCTCAAGACCACGCGGCTCGACGCCCACGGCCTGGAGACAGAGGAACTGCTGCGACGGTTCCGCAACGAAGCGCGCACCGCCGGAACCCTGAACCATCCCAACATCGTTACCATCTATGACGCCGGCGAACAGGACTGCATTTTCTACATTGCCATGGAGTATCTCGAGGGCGAGACTCTGCACGCTCTGCTGAGCCAGCACCGCTCCCTGCCGGTCGACAGAATCATAGAGATTGTGCGCCAGGTCTGCGCCGGGCTCGATTATGCGCATGCTCATGGCGTGATCCATCGGGACGTCAAACCGGCGAACGTGATGCTGGCGTCCAGCGGCACCGTCAAAGTGATGGATTTCGGCATCGCCAAGGCCGGGGGCTCGATGACCGCTACCGGCCAGGTGCTGGGATCCCCCAATTACATGTCCCCGGAGCAGGTGAAGGGCAAGCCCATCGACGGCCGCTCCGACCTGTTCAGCGTTGGCGTGCTGCTTTACGAAATGCTGACCGGCGAAAAACCCTTCGACGGGCAAAACGTCACGACGATTATCTACAAGATCGTTTCTGAGGACCCCATCCCGCCGCGCGAACTGGACGTCACGATTCATCCGGGCCTGAGCGCCGTGGTGACCCAGGCGTTGGCCAAGTCTCCCGATGAGCGCTATCAAACGGGGGCCGCGCTGGCAGCCGACCTGGCGAACTACAAATCATTCGGAAGTGCCGCGGGCGCCGTTCAGTCGATTTCCACAACCGCTTTTCCGGCAGTTGGCGACCGGACCCTGGTAACCCAGGCGGCGAATCCAAGGGAGGCGTTTGCGCCCGCAACACCGGCTGCGGTGGTACCCCCGCAGGCGCGACCGACGCCGACCGTCCGGGTGACTTCCGCGCCGGGAACCAACCTGCGCGTACTGGCCGGTGTCCTGCTTCTACTGCTGATTGCAATCCTCGCCGCCTGGCGGATCTATCGAAGCCACCAGCAGCAAGCCCGGGAAGCCAGCAGTGCCCAGGCCTCACCGGGGCAGCAACCGACCGCAGCGCCGCCGCCGGCGCCTCCCGCGGAAACTGCGCCTCCTGCGCCGGCTGCGCCACCTGAGCCGCCATCCGCGGCTCCTGCTCCTGAGGCAGCCCAGCCTCAGCCAGCCGCGCGACCCGCTCCAAAGTCGAAAGCGAAATCAGTTCCGGCGGCGCCCCCCGCCCAGCCTGCACCGGCGCCGGCTGCCGCGGCGGCGGACACCGGCACGGTCCACGTAACCTCGGTTCCCTTCGGCGCAGCCGTTACCATCGATGGCAGCGGCTCTTACGTCACTCCCTTCGATTCTCCACCGCTCCCACCGGGCACCCACGTCTTCAGCGTTTCGAAGCTGGGATGGGGCACTGTGCAGCGCAAGGTCGATGTGGTTGCCGGTAAAACCGCCAACCTGGAGGTGACGCTGTCGGTTTCCGGTGCGGTAGTCGAAGTGCAGAGCGATCCAACCGGCGCCGCCATCGTTCTGGACGATAAGCCTACCAACAAGTTCACTCCGGCGCGGCTGGCGATTCCGCAAGGTGAGCACAAGATCCGCCTGCGTATGGAGGGCTTTAAGGACGAGATTACAGTCGTTCAACTGGCTGAGGGCCAAACCCTGAACTTGTCTCCCAAGCTCGCGCCCGCAAAAGGAAACAAGCTGAAGCGGCTGTTCAAGGGCGGCACGTCTCCTGCGGACATGGGAACCCTGGAAGTGACGACCCATCCCGACGGGGCTCACATTACTCTGAACGACGCAGCAGCGCCCGATACCACTCCTTCCAAAGTGGCCGTCAAACCTGGCAAGTATGACCTCGCCATCATCCTGCCGGGCTATAAGACCGTGCACCGCCCCGTCGAAATCGAAAAAGGCAAGACCGTCGGTGTAGAGGAAGTTCTGGAGAAGGAATAGTCGCAGCGGGCCATGGCGAGACTCATCATCTCGGCGCCGGACGGTAAGCGCGGCATCCTGGAACTCACCAAGCCGGTCATCACCGTCGGCCGCGGCAATGCCAACGATCTGGTGCTCCATGACCCCAGCGTCTCCCGTTTGCATGCGGTGGTGAAGCAATCGCCGGATGGAGCGGTGGTGATCGCCGACCGCGGCAGCACCAACGGAGTGATGGTGAACGGCACGCGGATTACCTCCGAGGTCGAGTTGCGCAAGGGAGACCGGGCACGCATTGGAGCCTACGAGTTGGTCTTCGAGTCGGTGGATGATTCCGTTTTGCAGATTCGCCGTGCCAACGTTCCCTCAGCCATCGAGCACGTGCTGCGTGGCGGGCTGGCCAGTGAGGCTGTCAAACTGGATTCCGGCGTCGAGAGGCAGTCACGCGCCACAATTGAAACTCTGGAGCGGGAAAACTTCCTCCTCCGTATGCTCTACGATGCCGGCAAGGCGCTCCACGCCAAGCTTTCCATCGACGACATCGCTGCCGAAGTGATGAACCTGGCTTTCCGCGTGGAAGGCGTGGAGCGGGGTTTCATCATGCTGTTCGACGAGAACGGCGACGTGGCCCGGCAGACCGAGGTTCGCTACCGTGTCGCACCGGCCAAGGAGCAGCCCCAGATTATCCTCAGCCGGGCAGTCCTGGAGCGAATGAAGGCTGAGCTGCAGCCCATCCTGATCACGGACCTTTCCGCGGACGAGCGTTTCCGTACCAGTGAGAGCATGATGATCTCCGGCCTGCGTTCGGCCATCTGCGCGCCGCTGATCGCGCAGAACCGGTTGGCAGGCGTGCTCTACGTGGACAACCTAAACAAGACTGCAGCATTCACCCAGGATGAGCTGGATGTGTTGACCGTGGTCGCCGCCCAGGCGGCCACCGCGATCGACAGCGCTCACGCCCACGCCGAACTTGCCGAGCACGCGATGCAGCGTTCGGCGCTCGAGCGCTTTTTGTCCCCCGAAGTAGTGGAGATGATCGCGTCCAACCCCCAGGAGGTAAAGCTGGGAGGCGTGAGCCAGAAAGTCAGCATCCTGTTCGCGGATATCCGCAACTTCACCAGTCTCTCGGAAACTTTGCCCGCGGAGAAGATCGTCGAGATCCTGAACGAGTATTTTGCCCGCGTCACCGACGTGATCTTCGACTATGGCGGTACGCTGGACAAATATCTCGGTGACGGTGTGATGGCAGTATTCGGCGCTCCCATTTCCAAAGGAAACGACGCGGCCCGTGCAGTGCGCTCGGCGGTCGTGATCCAGCGGCTGGTGAGTGAAATGAACCGCGACGCCTCGGCTCGCGGCTGGCCCTGTTTAGGGGTGGGAATCGGGGTGAACACCGGAGTGGTAACGGCAGGAAATATCGGATCAGCCCGCCGCATCGACTATACGGTGATAGGTGATCCCGTAAACGTCGCCTCGCGTCTCGCCGACCACGCCGTTTCCGGACAGACGCTGATCTCGGAAGAAACTGCGCGCGAGCTAGGTTCCGCTCCGGAGTTCAAGCTTGACCGCCTGGCCCCGCTGCGGGTGAAGGGCAAGAGTCATCTCATCTCCGTATTCAGCGTAGACTCTCTGGAAGAAACGGGAGAAGCACCGATATCCCCGTAGAGCCCCGTTACTGCTGCCGGGCTGCGTTCGAATGCGCTTGTCCGAACTGGTGCGCCCGCCGCAGGCACTCCTCGGCTCCGGCGATGTCGCCTTGTGCGCGGCGGATTACCGCCAGGTGGAACAGGCTGCTGACCTCACCTACGGCCTGGTCTTCGTTGTACTCGAAAGCGCGCTCGGCAGCTTCCAGCTCCCCGCGCCGTTCGTGAATCACGCCCATGTGATAGTGCGCCATCAAGTACTCGGGAGTAAGGATAACGGCGTCCTGGAACTGCTGCAGCGCTTCTTCCAGCTGCCCAGCGTGGAACAGTGCCAGCGCCAGCCGGTAGTGGGCGGCATTGTAGTGAGGGTCGATCTCCAAGCAGCGGCGGAAGGCGCGGATAGCCTCCAGCATGTTGCCCAGGTGATACCAGGTCACGCCCAGGTCATAGTGCGCCAGGATAAATCGTGGCGCCAGCTCAATCGCCTTCCGATAGTAGCGCGTGGCAACTTCCAGCACGCCTTCGTGGAAATACAGGCTACCGAGCAGATGATTGGCGAG
>Ga0335077_10008482_pt1 | contig 12759 bp, 8 predicted proteins | sample Lox_Sample_31_FD_207151 | JGI IMG/M metagenome (GOLD analysis project Ga0335077, IMG submission 207151) | Soil microbial communities from Loxahatchee National Wildlife Refuge, Florida, United States - Lox_Sample_3.1 | ecosystem: Environmental > Terrestrial > Soil > Wetlands | place: USA: Florida... | reverse complement strand
ATGACCGAATACGACAAAACATTTTCGGTCCCCTTCGTGCTGCCGCGCGAGCATCCAGACAACATTCTGGCCAACGTGATGGCGCAGCACAACTGGAAAAACCTGCGCGTCGCGGAAACGGAAAAGTACGCGCACGTGACCTATTTTTTTAACGGCGGAAACGAGAAGCCGTATCCGGGCGAGGAGCGCGAGCTGATTCCGTCGCCCAAGGTCGCCACCTACGATCTGAAACCTGAGATGAGCGCGGAAGGGATCACGGACGCGGTGGTGCGGGCGATCGAAGGCGGCAATTTCGACGTGATCGTCATGAATTACGCCAACGCGGACATGGTGGGGCATTCGGGCAAGTTCGAACCGACGGTGCGCGCCGTCGAGGTGGTCGACAAGGGCCTCGGCAGGATCTATGACGCGATTCGCCGGAAGGGCGGGCAGTGGATCATCACCGCCGACCACGGCAACGCGGAGACCATGATCGATCCCGTGACCAAGGGACCGCACACGTACCACACCACCAACCCGGTGCCGCTCATCATCGTGGATGAGGACAAGCGTCCGCTGCGCGCGGACGGATCGCTCCAGGACATCGCGCCGACCATTCTGGCCATGCTGCACGTTGAGCAGCCCAAGGAGATGACCGGCCACGACCTGAGAAAACCGGTGTGACGCTCGCTATGATGGAAGTCTCGTTGGGGGACGCGCGCGAATGCTCGAAAACCTGGATGTCGGCGCTGTGCTGTCGTTCGTCGAACGGCACGGCTATGCCCTGCTGTTTTTCTGGGTTCTGAGCGAGCAGATCGCGATTCCGCTGCCCTCATTCCCGCTCCTGCTCGCGGCCGGAGCCCTGATCCGCGCCGGCCGGCTGAGCCCTGTTCCCGCCATTGCGTGCTGCCTCCTGGCCGCCCTGATTGCCGACACGGTCTGGTTCGAACTCGGACGCCGCCGCGGCCGCCAGGTCCTTGGGCTGTTTTGCCGGGTTTCCCTCGAGCCCGATTCCTGCGTGCGCCAGACCGAGAACGTCTTCTTGCGATACGGGCTGGGTTCGCTGCTCATTTCGAAATTCATTCCCGGATTGAACACGGTGGCCGCCCCGCTGGCAGGCGCCTCCCGCGTCCGATACGCCCGCTTCGCGCTTTACGACGTCGCCGGCACCTTAATCTGGTGCGGCGTGATTTTCCAGATCGGCTGGCTTTTCAGCCAACAGCTAAAAACCATCGCAGTCTCCGCCTCGCGGGCAAGCAGCAACATCGTGCTTTTCGTGATCGCCGCATTCGCGCTGTGGATCGGCTGGAAATACGGGCAGAGGCGATGGTTCCTCCACAAATTGCGAGTGGACCGCATTACGCCCGCCCAGTTGCAACATCGGCTCCACGCGGGCGAAGATCTGCTGATGATCGACCTGCGCAACGGGCTGGTAGATGAACCGGCACTGATTCCCGGCGCCATGCGCCTGTCGCCCGCGGATCTGGCCGCGCAGCTGGGGCAACTGCCGCGCAACCGCGAAATCGTTCTCGTTTGCAGTTGACCCAACGAAGCCTCGAGCGCCCGTGCGGCGCTACTGCTCAGATCCCACGGCATCACCCGCGTGCGCCCTCTCGAGGGCGGGGCCGAGGCCTGGGAGAAATTCGCGCGCGTCCACTCCTGAGCCCCTGCGATTTTGACGATCCGGTTGCGATTCGCGCAGGCTTCCGTTTCATCCCGGCCGTTTTTTTGGCGCTTTGAAGAACGCGCGCCATTCCATTGTCATCGTGATCGAGTTTACTGAGGCATGACGGTTTCCACCGCTCTTGGAAATTTAGCCAGCCATCCTCTCGAGATGCTGGTCGCACGCTGGAACTGGAAGTCGTCGCTGTTCAGCTCCACCTTTCGCGCGCTGGTGTTCCTGTGCGCGAATCTGGCGGCGGGATGGCGCGCGGCCACCGGGGCGATGCTCGCCGAGTTCGTGTATCGCGCAATTTCCGCGGGCTTCTATGGCGCCATCACCCAGGGATTTCGCGAAGTGCAACCCGCCTGGGCCGCGGGACTGATCGCTGTGGTCATCGTGCCGCTGATCTCACATTCGATCGAGCTCACCATTCACGTGCTGCGCGGCACGCCGCGGATCATCACCAGCGTGATCGCTTCCGTGTGCTTCACGGTGCTCTCGACCCTGTTCAACCTGTACGCGATGCGCAAAGGAGTGCTGGTCGTCGGCCATGGCGGAGCGAGCATTGCCGAGGATCTGCGCCGCGTCCCGCGCCTGCTGGGCGGATTTCTCGCCGCGCCGTTCGTCGCGCTCCTGCGGACCACAAGCCGCAGCATCACGGCTGGCGGCTAAAGCATTCTCAACGATTCTCTGAAACCGGCCAACGCGCTTCGTGACTGTCGCGCCCCGGGCCAGGGCGGGTTTGATGAGGCGCGGCAGTCATGCCGCGCGTTGCCGCTGGCCCGCGGAAATGCTGAGACCAACCGCCTCGCCTCAGCGAGCGGCTCAATGCCCGCGTTCACGCGAACAGCGCTCGCCGCAGCGGGATCGGACGCCGGGCGCGCAAGCAATATCCGTAAGCGTCGTAGACCTGCTCGAAGATCCGGCTCCAATGCCGGCACAGCGCGTATTGGCGCGCGCGATTTCCGAGGTTCTCGCGCAGCTCGCGATCCTTCGCCAGCTTCACCACCGCGTCGAGAAACGCCGAGTCGTTCTCGGCGACAAATCCGGTTTCGCCGCTGTTGACCAGGTATTTCGGTCCTCCGCCCGTGGTGACCACCACTGGCACGCCGGAAGCCAGCGCCTCCATCACTACGTTCCCGAACGTATCGGTGTGCGAGGGAAACGCGAAAATGTCCAGGTTGGCGTAAGCGCGCGCCAGATTTTCGCCAAACAGCATTCCTTCGAGCTCGGCCTGCGGAACATTCTGCTTCAGCCAGGGCCGCTCGCCTCCCTCGCCGACAATCGAAATGCGAAACTTGGTGATGCCCGCGCGATCGAGCGCATGCCCCACCTCGCGAAGAAAGCGGACGTTTTTTTCAGGCGAAAGCCGCCCCACGAACCCGATCGTCAGGATGTCGTCCGCGCGGTCGCGCTTTTCCGGCGCGAACCACACCGCGTCCACCCCGCGCTGCATCAGGAACGACGGTTTTCCGGTGCGCGCGCGCAGCATCTCCACCAGCTCCAGATTGGGCGCGAGCAGCACGCGCGCGAGCTGATAATAGCGCAGAGTGAGCGCCAGAATGATGTCGCGCTCCACGAATCCGGCCACGCCGCGCGCGAGCTTCCGCGGAAATTTCGCCATCAGCTTCATCAGCCGGCGCCCGCCAAACTCGTGAACATTGGTGTGCCAGGAAGCGATCAGCGGGAGCCTGAGCTGATGCGCCAGAATCACCCCCAGCATTCCTATGTCGCTGGGACCGGTGACGTGAACCAGCTCCGCGCCGAATTTTTTCAAATGCCAGGTGATCAGCCCGCGGTAGCGCGCAAACAGCAGGTCGAAAGACATGTCGTGCTCGAGCGGAATCCCCACCCCGCTGCGCTTCAGCTCCAGCGTCCATACTGGACCATCGCATTCAAGCCGTGTCGCCCGGCCCGCGTGCACGTTCAGGAACGGCAGCCCGCGCTTGCGCGCGAACGCGTCGAAGTTGCGGCTGGTGTGCGCTACTCCGTTCACTTCATGGAACGAATCGGTGAAAAACGCGACCCGCGGCGGATTCATGGCGCGATCTCCGGCGCGTCCGCCAGCGCCAGCCTCAGCGCGCCGCGCAATTGCGGAATGCGGCTGGCGCGGATGAATGCCACGAACGCCTGCACGATCCAGGGACCCTCGCCGCGCCACGCCGCCGATAACGGCTGCACCGATCCGTCCTCGCTCGTGTAGAACACGCGATCGCGCCAGTAGCGCCGCCCCGCGGGGAACTCGGGATAGTCGCGCAGGATCGCGTGCATGGTCTCGATCATGCGCAGCCGCAGCGGCTCGCGATACTGCGGCATGAAGAGAACGTCGCTGTGGCGGTCGCGGCGGATCTCCTCGGCGAACTCGGCGAAATTTTGCGCGTTGGTCAGGTTGAGATTCGCATTCGGTTCAGTGCCGTGCCGGTCGCCGCCCGAAATCAGCGGATGCCCGGATCGCCCGGCGACGCGGATCACGAGCCGGTTCTCGCGCCACGGCCGCAATCCGTTGAGCTCTAGCGCGTGAATCCATTCGCCGAAGCGCTCCAGGAACTGCCCCAGAAGCTGCGCGTGCTCGATCGACCCGATGCGCGCTTCATCCCACGCCGGGTGATTCCATACCACCAGCGCGCCGGGAAATTCGTGGACCGCGGCAAGCGTCTGCGAAATCCGCTCACGCGTGGGCGCCGCGGTCACCTCTTGGAGTTCGCGCATGGTCGCCTGCGCTCGCGCCGCCGGAAGATTGTGGATGCCGATGTGGAAGAACGACGGCCCGAACGGTACCGTCCATTCGACCGAAATCGGCGCGTCGCGATTGAGCACCGCCAGCAGCGCCCCCGCCTGGATGTCGTCGTGGTCGCTCAACGAGACCAGCGGGTCGAGGTCCAGAACATTTTCGATCTGCGCGCGCTCCAGTTCGAGCGCTTCGCGCGGCGCCAGCGGCGGACGCAAGAAGGCGCGGCTGAAATCCAGTTCCCGGCCGGTGCGCTCCCTGTAGCGCCGCTGGTGGCGGCGGATCGCTTCGCCCAGAAGCGGAACCTTCGAAGTGTAGCGCGGGATGAACGCCAGGCTCTCCCGCGAATACAGCGTGTGACTGTGCAGCGACACCGCGCGGCGGAAACGGCGCGCCACGTTGCGGTCGCGCCAGTGCAGATACAAATGGGTGCGTGTCACAGAGCCTCCTCGGCCGCGATCGCGGAATCCTGCTCCAGCGTGATGCGCAGGTACGATCGGGGCGAAAACTCAATTCGCGCCGGCAGGTCACATCCCGGGTCCAGCCACAGCCGGAAGCTGCTGCGGCGCTTGGTTTCGATCTCGCGGATTTTTCCAGCGATCAGCGTCTGACCCTGCGCCGCAGATTTTTCGCAGGTCAATTCATACGTCTTGCCGTTGTGCGCGTATACAACCGAGCACTGGCGCGCTTCGGACCGGATCGCGCCCAGCGTCGCATACAGAAACGTCGGCAACGCGCGATCCGGGGGCCCCGCGTATTCCTTCTGGGCCGCGTCGGCGTTCCGCATCCGCTCGCGGATCGCGCTCCTCAGGCCGCCCAGTTTGGCGCACGAGAAAATCGATCCGCCGACGTTCGCTTTGCGCACGCAAATGCGCGACGGCGAGTGCAGTTCGTCGACCACCGTAAACGTCCCGTGCTCGGATTCATCGGCGTCGAGCACCCGTTTGCGGGCTTCCTCGAAGGACTCTTCCGAGTGCGCCGCCGTAACGAATCCGAACAGGGCCGCGGTCTCCAGACGCGACGCGTTTTCGACCGCGACCTCCTCGGTCGAGCCGGCGTAGTTGAGCCCGTGCGTCCGCGCCCGATCAGCGCCCCCGGCGAAGGACAACGCCGTGGTTCTGCCCACGGCGACGCGACATTCGCGGACCGAAGCCGCGGCGGAGCCGACCCCCCGCCGCGAAAAAATCGGAACCCCCAGCAGGGCCACCACCACGTCCGCGCGATAGGCGCGCGTGCGGATCGAATCCCAGGCGGAGGGGGTTGCGCCCAGCCGGTCGACCTCGGGAACCGTAACCGCGTCACCGCGCGCGCCGGCAAGCACGAAGCCCGCCAGCGCGCGCAATACCTGGCAAAAGAGTTCGCGTCGTGATCGCATATCGTTTGCAGCTTAACGGCCGACGATGAGCAAAGGATCGTTAGCCCGTGAAAGTCGCGTTAAAACATTTCTGACTTTCTGTGTTTCAATCATCTACCACCGTTCGGCGTGAATCTCCGGTTACATTTCCGCTCATTTCCGCGTTTCCGGGGGTGGTATCATGCCAGCGCATGGGTCAATACTCCCTCGGCGTCGACATGGGCGGCACCAACCTGCGCGCCGCGGCCATCGACGATTCCGGAAAAATGCTCGACAAGATCGCCGGCGCCACGCATCTCCAGGCCGGCCGCGACGCGGTGATCGACGATATGGTGCTCTCGATCGAGACCCTCCGCGCGCGCCTGGGCCAGCACGATCTCGCCGGCGTGGGCGTAGGACTCCCCGGCTTCATTTTGATGGACAAGGGCTACATCGTCGGCTCCAACAACCTTCCTGAGTTCAACAACTACCCCGTCCGCGACGAAATCGAGCGCCGCCTCAAGGCCAAGGTGACTCTCGAAAACGACGCCAACGCGGCCGCGCTGGGCGAAAAATGGATGGGCGCCGGCCGAGCCGTGGACGACCTGGTGCTGCTCACGCTCGGCACCGGCGTCGGCGGTGGAATCATCTCCGGCGGCCGTATTCTGCGCGGCAGCGTAGGCATGGCGGGCGAGATCGGCCACATCACCGTGGTCCCCAACGGCAATCCCTGCGGCTGCGGAAATACAGGGTGCCTCGAAAAGCACGCCTCGGCCACCGCGATTTCGGCCATGGCGCGGCTGGTCGGCTTGGGGCACGATCTCAGCTCGGAAGAGGTTTTTAAGGCCGCGGTCGCCGGCGACGAGCGCGCCAAAGCGATTTTTCGCAGCATGGGCGAAGCGCTGGGAATCGCGCTGGCGACGCTCATCAACATTTTCAATTTCCCGCTCTACCTGCTGAGCGGCGGACCGCTGCCCGCCTGGGAATTTTTCGCGCCCGCGATGATCGAGGAGGTCCGCCGACGCAGCTTCACCTACCGCAACGCGCCCACCCGAATCGAGCGCGCGACGCTAGGCGGAGAGGCCGGACTGTACGGCGCCGCACGCCTCCCCTTCCTGGCAGAAGCAGCATCGCCGCCGGCTCGCTAACGCGCGATTCACGGCCGCGTCTCGATGCGGCCGCCTCTCCAAAAAAACAACCACGCCAGAACCACCGCCAGCAACGTCGCCGCCGTCAGCCCCAGGCCCACGTAAAAACTCACCGGCCGATAATCCATTTCAATGCGATGCCGCCCGCGCTCCACCACGACGCCGCGCGCCGCCCCATACGCCGCATACATTCGCGCCGCCTTTCCGTCGACCGTCGCCACCCAGTCCTTCGAATATCCATCCGCCAGGATCAGCATGCCGCGGCAGTTCATCTCCGCGTCGATCGCGACGTGCTGCGCCTCATGCCGCGCCAGCCGCACCTGGTCGCCCGAACAATTCTCCAGGCTGGGCATCGCGCCCATCAGCAAAACCATCCGCCCGAAATCGAGCGACGGATGATTCAGGTGCGGACCGAGTTCCTCCAGATTGCCGATGGGGAAAGTTTCATGCACCGCCCAGACCCTCGGCATCGCCGTCGCGCTCTCGAACACTTTGATCCCGGAGGCGCCCGCGAAAACCTCGGCGAGCCCCGGCCGCGGCGCCTGGCGCGCGACGTAATACTTCACCCCGAACAGATCGCGCGCGCGAGGGTAGCCCTGCACCCCGACGAACGCGCGCGGACCGGAAGCGACGTAACCCATGAACGCCTCGACCCCGTACCAGTCGCCGAAATTGTAGGGAACGTCGTCTCGGTTGAAATCGGTGCGATACACTCCCGGACGGCTCTTGAGGAACGCCGCGATATCGGCGTCGCGCGTGAGCACATTCCAGAATCGCAACCCCAGGTCGCGATTGATCAGATTCGATTCCGCCAGCGACCCGATCTCGAGCATCACCAGCCCCACCAGCATCACGCGCACTCCGCGCGCCTCGATCGCGCCGGTTCGCAGCGCATACAGCAGGACAATCAACAGCAACCCGGCGAACCCCGTCATCGCGATCTGCCCCGCGGCCACGCTCACCGTTGTGTGAAACGCCGAAACGACAGCCTCGAAAATCCAGATCGCCGCCGCGACCGCGCCGCAGCCCAGCATCACGCGACGGATCCACGCGGATTGCGCGTTCTCCAGCAGAAAATCCGCGCCGAACGCGGCGAGCACGCTTGCTCCCAGATCGAAAATCACCACCGCCATCGCCGGATTCCGCGCCTTCTCGGCGAACGGGACCAGCGCATATATGATTCCGTCTAGAATCGTCGCGCCCGCGAACGAAAAAACCAGGGCGCCCAGCGCGACCGCCGCAAGCCGCCGTACCGGCATTTCTCTCCAAGCCAGCGCAACTCCCAGAATCGCCAGCGCCAGCACCACGATGCCTACAAACGGATTGGAGTGTGTGTACAGACCGTTCAAGAAAATTCCCAGCGACCCTTCCGGGCTGACGCTGTACTCGTCGTGCACCGAATACGGTACCGGCTCGTTCCAGGCGACCGGATGGCTCGTGTTCACCCAACGCACCGCTTCGCGTCCGTAGGAAAGGCTGGGCAGCGTTTGCGCCGCGCTCACCAGTATCATCGTGACCACCAGCGCCCCGAACTGAAGAGCGCGCCGCACGCGATCCTTCCGCGCGAGATGCAAAATCCACAGTCCGCCTACGGCGAGCGCCGTGAACATCGGAATCTGGTGATGCCCGCTCAGCCACGCGACTCCTAATAACGCGCCCGAGAGCACCGCGTTCGCCATCGGTTTTTCGCCACGCAGCGCGCGCAGCGTAAACAGGAACACCACCGGCGACCACACCGCGCCGTTTAGCATGTAGGGCCAGGCCGTGGTGGCGATGTATCCGCCGAAGGCGAACGCGCAGGCGCCCAGAATGGATGCGGCGACGGAACGTCCCAAGTCGCGGCACAATGCATAGCAGGCGAGCGCGGCCATGAAGCGGATCAGCGCCAGGTACCACTCAAACGCGGCGTCGCGAATGAAGCCGCGTTTCAAAGGCGTCAGAAACAGCAGCCAGTTGAACGGGTACACCGCTCCCGGTTCACCCTGCCCGACCAGCGGCTGCCCGCTCAGTTGATACGGGTCCCACAACAAAGGATGCCCGCGATGCCACGCGGCGGCCTGAACCTGGAGCCACGGCGCCACCTGGAACGTCATGTCGGGAGAATCGAATCCGCGATACTGATTGGTCAGCAGCGTTTTCCAGAAGACCGCGACGGTCAGCAGGAATAACACCACCACCGGAAAAATTCGCCCGCCGCGATTCATTGGTCTGCAACTTGCTCCACTCGCGTAACGTCCCTACTTGTTATACTGAACTACTCACTCGCAAGTCACTTCTGATGCTGAAATACTGTGCCGTTTTATCACTGTGTGCCGGTCTGGGTCTTTCGCAGCAGTTCATCACCAATCAGGCCGCGAGACTGGTCATCGGGCAAACTACCTTTACTTCTCAACAGTTCATCGGCGATACGGAAATAAGCAGCCCGCTCAACACCCTGCTCGGCAGCGCGGGCGGCGTGGCTTACGCTGGCGACACGCTGTTCGTTGCCGATTCCAACCGCATGGGCATGGAGCCCATTATGAATCGCGTCCTGATCTTCAACCAGGTCGCCGAATCCTGGCCCACGCCGACCCAGGCGATCGCGCCTTACGCCGCGCGCTGCCCGGTGTGCGTTGGAGCGGCAAACGTGGTGCTCGGTCAGCCCGACTTTACCGGACCACCTGCCGATGCGATCGACACCAGCTTTAATCCGGCTCGCAGCCAGAACGGGATGAATTTGCCGGTTGCGGTCGCTTCCGATGGAGTTCATCTCGCCGTCGCCGATACGGCCAACAATCGCGTGCTGATCTGGAATGAAATTCCGGCTACCAACAATCAGAACGCGGATATTGTGCTCGGCCAGCCCGACTTCACCACGCTTCAGGTTCCCCCGCCGGTCAACTCCAGCGCGATGCGCGCGCCCCAGGGGGTATGGTTCGGAGCGGGGAAATTTTGGGTCGCCGACACGCAGAACAATCGCGTGCTCGTCTGGAATTCGGTTCCGACCAAGAACAATCAGCCCGCCGATATGGTCCTCGGCGCGCCCAACTTCACCACCGTGCCCAACAACGACCAGACCACCAGCACGGTCTACCCCGCCGCCAACAACATGCTTTCGCCGACCTCGGTCACCACCGACGGCGTGCACGTTTTCGTCTCCGATCTCGGCTTCAGCCGGATTCTGATCTGGAACGAAATCCCCACCCAGAATGGCCAGCCCGCCGATCTGGAGTTAGGCCAGGTCAACTTCACCTACGGCGTCGCCAATGACAACACCGATATCTGCGCCTCCAACGGGACCGACAGCAACGGCAACCCGACCTATCCCTCCGAGTGCGGCCAGACGCTCAACTTTCCGCGTTTCGCCCTCTCCGACGGCACGCGCCTGTACGTCGCCGACGGCGGTAATGATCGCGTTCTGATCTACAACACCATCCCCACCGTGAACGACGCCGAGCCGGATGAAATTCTCGGCCAGCCCGACGAATTCAGCAACGTGACCACCAGCAACGGCTCCCAATTTGAGCCGGATCTGTCCCTGTCGGCTTCCAATGCGACCACCACGCCCACCGCGCTCGCCTGGGATGGGACCAACCTGTACGTCGCCGATCCCAACGATTTTCGCATCCTGGTCTTCACCCCCGAAAATCCCGTCGTGCAGCAAAACGGAGTCGTGAACTCAGCCAGCCTCGCGATCTTTGCCTTCGGGACGGTTACCATGGGCGGGACCATCACTGCCGGCGACACCATCACGATCACCGTCAACAGCGCGACATACACCTATAAAGTGGTCAGCAGCGATACCTTCGAGACTATCGTCAGCAATTTTGTCAGCATGATCAATGGCGCCAACAACGGGGCGGGAGATCCCAGCGTGATCGCGCGCGACCTGACCGGCTTCGGCACCCTGGAGCTGATCTCGCGCGTGCCCGGCCCCGCCGGAAACAACGTCACGATCGGCGCGACCGTTTCGACCAACGCGACCGAAACCGCGACCGCCAGCGCCGGAACTTTGAGCGGCGGCGGCAGCGCCTCGACGCTGGGACCTGGCACCATCGTGCAGATCCAGGGCAGCAACCTCGCCGACACCACCGCCAGCGTGCCCACCGACGCTCAGACCTGGCCCCTCGATCTCGGCGGTGTCGAAGTCTACGTGGACGGAATCCGCAGCCCCATTTCCTACGTCTCGCCCAACGCCATCAACGCCCAGGTTCCCTACGAGTTGGTGAACTCCAACAGCAGCAGCCTCTACGTCCGGACCCAACACTCCGACGGCTCGGTGACCGTCACCGACGCGGTCGGCCTGCCCATCGCCAACGACAATCCCGGCATCTACGCGCAATCCGGTCCCGAGCCGCGCGTCGCCTTCGCCTATCATGGCTCCAGCTTCGCCACCGGCACCGTCTCGGTGGATGGAACCATCAATCCTGGCGATACCGCCACGGTCAACATTCAGGACCGGTCCTATAGCTACACGGTGCAGAGCACCGATACTCTCGCCGTCATCCGCGATGCGCTGATCGAGCTGATCAACACCAATCCCTCCGAGGTCGTGGTGGCTTCGGCCGCCAACGCCTACACCCGCATCCGCCTGCGCGCCAAGGTTCCCGGTCCGGAGGGCGACGGTATCAGCTTCTCCGGCACCTCCAGCGGAGAGGCCGCCGGCTCGGCTGGTTCGGTCACCATAACGGCCTTCAACAGCGCGCTGTGCTGCGCCAACGTTGCCGGCGCGCCCATTACTGCGGAGAATCCTGCGCAGGCTGGTGAAACGATCTACGTATTCGCCACCGGCCTGGGGCTGGTCACGCCCGTATCGGCCAAGAACGCCATCGTCGACGGCTCTGCCTACACGGGCCCGGCCGCCAACAACGCCGCCGATCCGGTCTCCTCACTTGCCGGAGGGGCCAACGCCAACGTCATCTCCGCCGGACTTGCCGAGGGAATGGTCGGCATCTATCAGGTGGTGCTAGAGCTTTCCAATGCGCTTGCGACCAACGCCAACACCCAGCTCACCATCTCCCAGGACATTTACACCAGCAACGTCGTGTCGCTGCCGGTCTATCAACCCAGTCCTCCCGCCGCGAGCAGCGGAAGCTAAGGCAGTCTCCCTTGGCTGTCAACAAGCTGCGCCTGTGGATCAAGTCGCTCCGGACAGCCCTGCCCGTCATTGGCGAGGTGCGCCCTTGAGGGACGCGTCTCAAACGGCGGACTGCTGATCCGATGGATCTTCCGTCGACGTTTTGAGGCGCGACCTTCAGGTCGCGCGTTGGCTGCGGGAGCGTCCAAGTTTCCACACACATGTCAGGGTTCGGAACCCAGATCATTAAAACCGATTAATCCCAGCCGATCACGAATCGCCAGGCCAAGGCTGGGGTCCATGGCTCGCCGTCCGCCTCTTGAAAACGCCCTCGCAGAGACCTAAGTCAAGCCACAGCAATGAAAAAGTAACATCGATACCCACAAAAATACCAACTCCCTGGTACTGGATTTTCCGTTTTGTTCGTAGTACACTCGATCAGCGGACATTTTGTAGCGTTAAGTGTTGTAGCGTTACCAGGAGGAAATTCATGGCTGTTCGGAGGAAAACTGCGGCCAAACTGGCCTCGCTTTCCGCTTTGGGAGTCGGCGCCCTCGGCCTCGGCGCCGGAGAAGCTTACGCAAGCGTAGTCTATTCAGGCCCGCTTACCGGCGCGAATGTGGGCTTCCAAAGTTCCAGAAGCTTCACACATCTCACCTTCAAGTTCGGCCTTGCCGGCATCTATGGCACCGGGGTCGGGCAGGGCACCACGGCTAACTTTGCTACGCACCAGTTCAAGTTCTTCATCAACGGCGGCTCCTCCGCGCGTGCCGGTGTCCGCACCCTCTCTTTCAAAAACGATACCAGCCTCAGAATCGCGACCACCACAACCATCGGATTACATCCGCTGAA
>Ga0335077_10008481_pt1 | contig 12759 bp, 11 predicted proteins | sample Lox_Sample_31_FD_207151 | JGI IMG/M metagenome (GOLD analysis project Ga0335077, IMG submission 207151) | Soil microbial communities from Loxahatchee National Wildlife Refuge, Florida, United States - Lox_Sample_3.1 | ecosystem: Environmental > Terrestrial > Soil > Wetlands | place: USA... | reverse complement strand
CGGTGAGGGTGCGCCCGGCGCCGGTGAAGTTATGGTCGAGCGGCGCGGGGTGCTGGTCCACGGCATGAGCGTAGCGGCCGGCGGCATTGGCCTGCCAGATTTCGATCAGAGCGTCAGGCACGGCGTGGCCGTTACTATCGAGCACCCGCCCGGTCACGATAATGCGCTCGCCCTGGGGTTCGCCGGCGTGCTGGGTGGTCAAGTCGTTGTCGCCTTCGCGAATGTCTTCGTGCCCGTAAACCGGGCCGGTAACTTCAGAAAGAGTGTGCGGAAGGATAATCAGCGGCCGGGTGGGTGAGCGCTCCCCCGTGGACTTGTAGGGCAGATACGGGGCCGGCGGCTGCGTTCCCGGCTCGTGCCGCCGGTAGGGCCTGACCACGAGCGAACGCTCGTTCGTTACTGGGTTCATCGTGAAGCCTCGGTATTCGGCCGAAGATGGCTTGCAAGGGAATCTTAGCTAAAAAAGCCGCTGAATGATACTGCGAACGCAGCGCCTTCGACTCAGCCCACGAGGTTTCGCTCCCGCCACCTTTGTACCTATTAAGCAACCATCGGCGTATCTGCAACGCCCGGAAGCCATCAACAAAACAGGGCAGGTCCCTCTCTGACCGATTCACGATTGGGTGCCGGCTTCCGGCTAAAATACCAGGAACGGTGTATTCGTGGCCGGCGCCGGTTCTGGTGGCCTGAGAGCGATCCATGGAAGTGCGACGCCAGATCGAAGTTGCCGGCATTGTGCAGGGGGTGGGCTTCCGCCCATACGTCTATCGCCTGGCCACCGGGCGCGCGCTTACAGGGACCATCTGTAACACTTCTGCGGGAGTAACCATTGAAATCCAGGGTCCCGCCGAGGGCGTGGAAGACTTCGTCACTCATTTGCCGGTCGAAGCCCCGCCCTTAGCCCGCATTACCAGCATTGCGGTGCGAGAAATCCCAAGCGTTGTGGAGCGTGAGTTTCGCATCCTCGGCAGCCGCGGAGGGGAGCAGATTCACACCCTCATCTCTCCTGATGTGGCGGTCTGCCGCGACTGCCTGCACGAACTGCTCGATCCGGCTGATCGCCGCTATCACTATCCTTTCATCAATTGTACGAATTGCGGACCGCGATTCACCATCGTGCGCGATATTCCTTACGACCGGCCGCGCACCTCCATGGCGGCCTTTCCCATGTGCGCCGCTTGTCAGGCCGAGTACGACGACCCCTTGGACCGGCGCTTCCACGCTCAGCCCAATGGCTGCTGGGCGTGCGGGCCGCGCGTCGAGCTTTGGGACCAGGCAGGAAAACGTATCGCCACCGAGCAGCCCATGGCCGAGGCGGCCGCGGCCTTGCATGCCGGGCGCATCGTCGCCATAAAAGGCTTGGGCGGCTTTCACTTAGCAGCCGATGCCTCGGATGCCGAGGCGGTGGCTCTTTTGCGCGAGCGCAAGCGGCGGGTAGAAAAGCCCTTTGCGGTCATGGTGCCCGATCTGGCCGCAGCGCAGGCAATCTGCCACGTGGATGCCGCGGCCGGCGCGGCTTTGCAATCGGTGCAACGGCCCATCGTGCTCCTTCCCCGCAAGACAGGAACCCTCATTGCGGAAGTGGTAGCGCCCTTCAACCTCTACCTGGGAGCGTTTCTGCCCTACACCCCCCTCCACTATCTGTTATTTGCGGAGGGTGGCTTCCAGGCTCTGGTGATGACCAGCGGAAATCTCAGCGAAGAGCCGATCGCGATTGACAATCAGGAAGCGGTTGAGCGCCTTGGCCGGCTGGCAGATTATTTCTTAGTGCACAATCGCGACATTCTTCTGCGTTGTGATGATTCTGTGGTGCGGGTGACGAGTGGCAAAGTGCGCCACCTGCGGCGGTCGCGGGGCTTCGTTCCTGTCCCCATTTTCTTGCGCCAGGAAATGCCGGCGGTACTGGCGGTTGGCGGTGAGCTGAAAAATACCGTCTGCCTGACCAGGGGAAAGCATGCATTTCTCAGCCAGCACGTCGGCGACTTGGAAGATGCCGAAGGATACAAATTCTTTGGCGAAGCGGTCGCGCACCTGGGACGCATCCTTGAGATCAAGCCCGAAGCCGTAGCCTACGACCTGCACCCCGGCTACTTTTCCACCAAGTGGGCCCTCGAGCAGAAGCAAGTGCAACTCATCGGCGTGCAGCACCATCATGCTCACATCGCCAGCTGCATGGCGGAGAATCACCTGGAAGGCCGGGTGATCGGGTTCGCCCTGGATGGAACCGGTTACGGCACGGATGGCCGAATCTGGGGTGGGGAAGTGCTGTTGGCCGGCTACGAAGATTTCCAGCGTGCCGCTCATTTGGAGTACATTCCCCTGCCCGGCGGTGAGGCCGCCATTCGCGAGCCGTGGCGGATGGCCGTGAGCTGCCTGGCCCATCATTTCGGGCGCGGCTTTCTGGACCTCGACCTTCCGTTTGTGCGCGGGCTCGATCCGCAGAAGACGGAAACCCTGCTGCGCATGATGGCGCGGCAAATCAACTCTCCACTGACTTCGAGTTGCGGCCGTCTTTTCGATGCCGTGGCCGCGCTTACTGGCATCCGGCAGAAGATTAATTACGAGGCGCAGGCGGCCATTGAGCTCGAGATGGCAATCGCGGAGTCCGATGATGAAGCGGCTTACCCGTTTCAACTGACGCAGAGCGGCGGAATCTGCGTGATCGGCACCAGGCGCTTGTTTGAAGCGATACTCGAAGACCTGCGTACGGGCGCGACTCGCGGCACGATCAGCCGCCGTTTTCACAACGGGCTAGCGGAGGCATTGGTGGAAATTGCCGTGCTCTTGCGGCAGCAGGCCGGCCTGGATCGCGTATGCCTCAGCGGTGGCACCTTTCATAATGTCTATCTCTCCAGGCGATTACAAGCCTCGCTCTGCCTTCGCGGCTTTAGCGTGTACACGCAAAGCGAGGTCCCCGCGGGAGATGGCGGCCTCAGCCTTGGCCAGGCGCTGGTCGCAGCCCACGAGGCAAAAATTGCGCCCGACTCGGCTGGCGTGTGAACAAGGTTCAGGCGTAGTCCCGGCGTGGTCTTGGCGCACTGCCCGGCTATCCGCGTACCGTGATCACTGGGCACTCAGCGTGGCAAACCACTTCGTGCGCGGTCGGCCACGGTACATGCGCGGCGGCGCGGGCCTGGCCCGGGGAAACCGCCTTCACTCCCATCACGATCAGATCGGCGTTTCTATCGAACGCCGTCTTCAGGATGGCCTCAGGCATCTGCGCCAGCTCCACCACAAACTCCGGCTCGTTGACAAAACTGGTTTTAGCCGGAACCAGCTCTCTTAGCCGCTTCTCCGCTTCCAGCACTTCTTCTTCTTGGCGCGCCGGTCCCTCGGTTCCGGGATACCACGACGGGCCCATGCTCAAAGGAGGGAGCGGCGTAATCACATGCAACAGACACAGCCGGGCACGTTTTTCGTTGGCCAATGCGATGGCATACGGCAAGGCATTTCGTGATGCCCTTCCAAAGTCGGTGGCAAAGAGAACCTCCTGAACTGAGCCGCCGTCTCTGGCTTTGAATGCCACATGCGGGGACACCGTCATCACCGGGCAGGGCGCCAAACGAAAAAGCTGCTCCGTGACCGAGCCGAGCACCAGTTTCTTCAGCCCGGTGCGTGCATGAGTGCCGAGCACCAGCAAATCAATCCCCTGTTCTTCGATGAGATCCAGCAGAACCAGCCAACTATCTCCCCGCTCGATTCGTTCTTCATGGCGAACGTGCGACAGAAATTCCTCGCCGGCCAGGGCCTCCATTTGCCGCCTCGCTTGGGAACGTTCGGTCTCCAGGCTGGCGGGCATTTCCAAAGGAATGGGCTCGCGCGCCAGGGGAGGCAGCATGTGGGCGATCAGCAGCCTGCCCTGGTGCTCTTCCGCCAGCCCCGCAGCAAATTGAAGGGCAATTCGCGAAACTTCGGAGAAATCCGTGGCCACCAGGATGTTCTTGAAATATGTGCGCGCTTCCAGTTGTGCTGCAGTACTCATGGCAGTTCCTCCTTCGCCTCAGCCGGAAGAATGTCGCTGACTTCCTGCTTGCGGCTCACTATCGGGCCGGTCAGCCAACCAGAGACAGCTGGCTGACTTCTACTTGCGCTTCGAACTTCAATTTGACCGAGAGCGCCTGGGATACCGGGCACAACGCCAGGGCTTTTCGGAGCAGCTCCAGGGCCGGACCGCGGTCTTCCTGGCAGGGCACCATCACCTTAGGCCGCACCGTCATCTCGTCGAAGCAGCTTTCTTTGCCCGCCTTGGGCTCCGGTTCGCAGACTTCAGTCTCTACTTCCAGGTCGGTGTATTGAAGGCTGCGGGCTGCAGCCAGGAAATGAAAGGTGGTGGTCAAGCTGCTCGCTAGAGCGGCCAACAGCAGCTCTTCAGGCGACCATTGGCCTTGGGTGCCGCGTAATTCCATCGGCGCGGCAAAGTGGATTACGGAAAGTGCCGAGTCCGACTTAGCGAGACCTTTGTCGGCGGAACCCCACCATGCTACCGCGCGGAGTTTGTGTCTCCATGCCATGCGCACCACCTCGCTTGCCCGCCGCGCCTCTAGCCGGGTACCAGTCATCCGCCCGCGGAGCGCGGCCCTTGAGACGATCTGAGCGTATTTTGCCGGGTGCGAGGCTGGCGGGCCATGTCGCGGGTCACGGTTTTGGGTGACCTAAGTCACACGGTCCGAGGTGTACAATTTCTAAGGAAGCACCGGCATGCGAACGCCTTACGGCCTCAATATCCTCGATAACTGTCTCAGCTGTCCGGTTCGAGAAGAACACCTGTTTTGCGATTTGCCCTTGCCTGCAGCGCAACGGTTGAACGAGATCAAGTCCACCGCTGTTTATCCCAAGGGCGCGATGCTTTTCATCGAAGGCCAGCAACCGCGCGGGGTTTTTGTGCTGTGCACGGGAAAGGCCAAGCTTTCCACTTCCTCGCGTGATGGCAAAACGATCATCACGAAGATTTCCGAGCCCGGAGACGTGCTCGGCATGGATGCCGCCATTTCGAACCGCACCTACGAAGTGACCGCTGAGATGGTCGAGCCGGGGCAGGCGAACTTTATCGCCCGCGATGCTCTGTTGCACTTTTTGCGCGATTACGGCGAAGTGGCGGTGCGGGTGGCGCAGCAGCTCAGCCGCAACTACTACACCGCTTTCGAGGAGATCCGCACCCTCGGCCTGACCGCCTCCCCGTCCGAAAAGCTGGCCAAGTTGCTGCTCACCTGGAGCTCCAATGGTGCGAAGGGAGAGCTTGCGCAAATCAAGCTGACACTGACTCACGAAGAAATCGCCGAGATGATCGGCACTTCCCGCGAGACCGTAAGCCGGCTATTTTCCGAATTCAAGAAAAAGCAATGGGTGCAACTGAAAGGCTCAACCCTGGTGATCCGTAACCGCCCGGCACTCGAGCAGGTGCTCCAGTCCTGATTGCCTGGCGCAAGTCATCCTATTGAACCGAGCTGCCTGCGCTGGAGTACGTTCCAGCCGAGTTCGACCCGACCAGGTGCACCGTGCCTACCACCAGCACCAGAATAACGGCCAACATCACGGCATATTCCGCGATGTCGTGTCCCTGGTCCTCCGCCCAGATTCGGCGAACCAGTTCTTTCATAGTTTCCTCCTCGACGCGCCCTTCCCCCGAAGGCCCATATGATGCCTGCGCACCTTGATCCTGTCAAATCCGCGCCCAGCGCGGCTTTTCGCTGGCCCGGCAGTTTCGCGCCAAAGCCATTAGAATATCTCCATGGCGGCCGTGCTCGAGTTTGAGGGCATCACCAAGGAGTACCGCAATCTCCCCAACCTCCGCCGCCTTCGAGCCCTCGACGATTTCACCCTGCAGGTCGAAGCGGGAGAGATTTTTGGCTTTCTGGGGCCGAACGGCGCTGGCAAGAGCACGGCCATCCACCTGGCCATGGGATTTATGCATCCCACTCGCGGGCGGGGCGTCATGCTGGGCGCTCCTTTCGGCCACGCGGCCACGCGCCGCCGGGTGGGCTTCCTGGCGGAAAATGTCGCCCTCTATCACCGGCGCGCCAACCGCCTGGTCCGCTTTTACGGCGCTTTGAACGGCATGGGCGGCCCTCGCTTGCTGCAACGCGCCACCGAGGTGCTGCGCATGGTCGGCCTGCAAGACCACGCCAGCCGCAACGTAGGCCGCTTTTCCCGTGGAATGCTGCAGCGCGTCGGCCTGGCCCAGGCGCTGGTCAACGACCCTGAACTGCTGATTCTGGATGAGCCGACTTCGGCCCTGGATCCGGTGGCGCGGGTAGTGGTCCGCGAAATTCTGCTGGCCGCGCGCAACGCCGGCAAAACTATCTTTCTCAGCTCCCACTTGCTCTCGGAGGTGGAACTGATCTGCGACCGCGTAGCCGTGCTCCACCGCGGCCGCCTGGTACGCCAGGGCAGAACTTCAGACCTGTTGCACGCCGCCGGTCAAACCGAGATCGTCGCCCGGGGAATTGCCGCCAGCCAAATCCCGGGCGCGGTGGCGCAGAATGGCGCCCTGCACTGGCGAACGCCTGCCGCCGACCAGCGCAGAATTATGGAGCAGATTTGGACCTTGGGCGGGGAGGTCGTGAGTGTAAACCCGCTGCGTCGCTCTCTGGAAGAGCTTTTTCTCGAGCTCGCAGCCGAAGCGAGGCCATCCCAAAGAGGCCCTTCATGAAGCCGCCCTTTCTTATCGGTTTCAATTTCGTGCGCGAGCAACGCTGGCCGATTCTGGTCTTGCTGCTGTGGATTCTGCTGCTGGCCTTTCTCGGCCTGATCACCGATATGCCGCGCGGCCGCGAAGACCTGCTCTTCATCTTCAAGCAGGTCGCGCTCTACGTGGTGGTCTTCAGCATTTTCTTCGGCGGGTCGGCCATCTACAACGAGCGCAAGACGCGCCGCATTCTGGCGGTGCTCTCGAAAGCCGTAGGGCGCCAGCAATATCTTTCGGGCCTGGTACTGGGAGTGACCATGTGTTGCGGCATCTACTGCTTTTCGCTGGGCATGACGGGAAGCTGGGCCCTGGGCGAGGCCGGATTTCCCGCCTCCCAGGTGTGGTTTCTCATGCTTTGCGTGATTGTCGCTTGCATGCTCGCCGGAACTCTGGCTCTGATGTTCTCGACCTTTCTAAATCCATTCTTCGCCGCCGGCGCCACCGCCGCGGTGCTTGCTGCCCCCGTACTGCTTACTCACCTCGGTCTGGCCCCGTGGGCCGAGGCCATGCCCGTGTATGCGCTCACAGTCACAGTCATGGAATCCTCCTTCCGGGCTCCGGGGAGCCCGCTCTGGTCGCCCATTCTGCTGGCGCTGGCAGAGACAATTATTTTCTGGGTCTTGGCGGCGCGGATATTTGCTCACGTGGATATCGCGGTGGCCGTCGAGTAAGGCCTAGCGCATCATCAAGCCGGCAGCCGAACGGGAAGCATACTCCAGTACGCGTCCCGGGAGCACTCCGAGGTAGATAGTGGCCGCCAGGCTCACGGTGAGGGCCGTGCCCAGTCCGAGCGGAACCGGCGCGACCGGGGCTTCGTCGCGGGGCTCCCGCATATACATCACCACGATGATGCGCAGGTAGTAATAGGCTCCGACCGCGCTGTTGAGCACGCCGATGATGGTCAGCCAGACCAGATTGGCCTGCAGCGCTGCGCTGAACACATAGAACTTGGCGAAGAACCCGCCGGTGATGGGTATGCCGATCAGCGAGAGCAGGAAAATCGTGAGCGTGCCGGCCAATACCGGAGAGCGCCGCCCCAGCCCGGAATAGTCTTCCAGGTTGACCTGGCGTTCGCCCATTCCGGCGAAGTGGCTGACCACGGCGAATGCTCCCACATTCATTGCCGCGTACGAAGCCGTGTAGAACATGGCGGCCGAAATGCCGTTATCGGGCAGCGCCGCAAAAGCGACCAGCAGATAGCCGGCATGGGCAATGGAAGAGTACGCCAGCAGCCGCTTCACGTTGCTCTGCACCAGCGCGCCCAGATTGCCAAGGGTCATGGAAAGCGCCGCCGCCGCCCAGATCATCCACAGCCGCCCGGGCGCGTCGGCTTGAAACATGATTCGCAGCAATACGGCGAAAACCGCGGCTTTCGGAGCGGTGGACATGAATCCCACCACCGGCGCCGGGGCCCCCTCGTACACATCGGGCGTCCACACGTGGAACGGGGCGGCCGCCACTTTAAAGCCCAGGCCAACGAACATCAGCGCGATTCCCGCATATGCCAGCATGGGCACTACGCCCGAGCGCAGCGTATCGCCAATGACGGTAATACTGGTAGAGCCGGTGGCGCCGAACATCAGGGCCACGCCGTAAAGGAAAAAGGCCGTAGCAAACGAACCCAGCAGGAAGTACTTGACCGAAGCTTCGCTGCTGATGGCTGCCCGCCGCCGGAAGCCGGCGAGAATGTAGGTGGAAATGGAAGAAATCTCGAGCGCGATGAAAATCAGCACCAACTCGACCGCCGAAGACATCAGACACATGCCCAGCGCGCCAAAGAGGATCAGGCCGTAATATTCGCCGGCCCGAATTTGTTGCACCTCCATATATTCATAAGAAGTGAGAATCACTACTGCGGTAATTGTGGTGACCAGAATGTGGAAGAAGATGCTGAAAGCATCCACGTGCACCATGTCCCAAAAAGCGTAGCCGGGGGTGTGTGCCTGGCAAACCGTGACGGCAATGGCCGTGAGCGAGCCGAGCAGCGCAATTGTGCCCAGCGTCCGCTGGCTGGTCCGCTCGTCGAGCAGCGCATCCATCACCATGATGGCCATGCCGAAAAGCGCCAGCACGATCTCCGGCAGGATGCGGAGGTAATCTTCCTTGCCCGGCATGTTCTGCACCAGATGGATGGTGACGTTCACTGGCCCATCACCTTGCTCGCCAGTTGCGAGAACGGCGCCAGTGCGGATTGCACGGCCGGATCAATCGCGTTAAGCCAGATGAGCGGCGCCACACCCATGATCAGGGCCGCGGCCGCCGCCGGCCATAGCGCCGTGCGTTCACGCGCATCCAGGTCTGCCAGTCTCTGATTCACCTCGTGCTTCACCTTGCCGAAGAAAACTCGCTGGTACATCCAAAGCAGATAGCAGGCGCTCCAGATGACGCCGGTCGCACCCAGCACGCCGTAAATGGCGCGGTCCTGAAACGCTCCGCTCAACACCAGAAATTCCCCAACAAAGCCGTTGAGCAGCGGCAGGCCGACCGAAGCCAGCACGATGAAGAGAAAGAATGTGGCGTAACGGGGCATGGGCGTGGCCAGCCCGCCGAAATCAGAAATCTCGTAGGTATGGCGCCGCTCGTAGAGGATGCCTGCCAGCATGAACAGCGCACCGGTCGAGACGCCGTGCGCCAGCATCACGTACATTGCGCCATTCAGCCCGGCCTGGGTGAAGCTGAAGATGCCGAGCACGACAAAGCCCAGATGGCTGATCGAAGAGTAAGCGATCAGCTTCTTCATGTTGGGCTGCACCATGGCCACCAACGCACCGTAAACGATGCCAATCAGCGCCAGCACCATGATCCACGACGCGTTTGCCCGCGACTGCTCGGGAAAGAAGCCCAGATTGAAGCGCAGCATGCCGTAGGTGCCCATCTTCAGCAGCACTCCGGCCAGCAGCACTGAGCCGGCGGTGGGCGCCTCTACGTGAGCATCAGGCAGCCAGGTATGGAAGGGAAAGAGCGGCACCTTGACCGCGAAAGCGACAAAGAAGCCGAGAAACAGCCAGAACGCGGCCGCAGAAAAATTGGGAATCTGGCCGCCGCGAATCGCATTCTGGATGGTCACAAAATCAAAGGTGTGCGGGTTCGTGTTGGCATACAGCCACAGAATCGCCGCCAGCATGAAGACGGAAGCGATCATGGTGTAGAGGAAGAACTTAACCGCGGCGTAAACCTTGCGTCCGTGCCCATACATGCCGATGAGCAGCGCCATCGGAATCAGCGTGGCTTCCCAGAAGAAATAGAAAAGGAACAGGTCGAGCGCCACGAATACGCCGATCAACGCCGTTTCCAGCACCAGGAGAAGAATGAAAAATTCCTTTACCCGGTCATTTATGGATTTCCACGAAATCAGCACGCACAGCGGAGTGAGGAACGTGGTCAGCACCACCAGCCACATCGAGAAGCCGTCCACGCCCATGTGGTAGTGAATGTTGGGCGTCGGGATCCAGGCAAAATCAACCTGATACTGAAAACCGGCCAGGGTCCGCTGAAAGCGGACCGGCAGATGCAGCGAGACGGCAAAATCCATCAGGGAAATTACCAGAGCGAACACCCGAATGTCGCGATGCCGTCTGGGGATGAGCAGCAGCAGGACCGCTCCCGCCAGCGGGATGAAGGTCACCAGCGACAGGATGTTGGCGTCGAGCGCGTTCATTGCGAACCCATCCAGATCATGTACACGATCACCACCGCCGCGCCCGCCGCGATCCAGCCGGCATAGGAGCGCAGATTTCCAGACTGCATCCGACGTACGGAATCAGAAACTTCCCGCGCCCCCTCGGCGCTGTTATCCACGGCGGCGTCAATGATGTTCTGGTCTATGCCGTGCCAGAAGACACGCGTGGAGACCGCGATCAGCGGCTTGACGAATAGAGTCGCGTACAGCTCATCCACGTAATACTTATTGAGCACGGCCCGGTAGAAGCCGCCAAGACCCGCCGCGATCTGCTGCGGCAGCTGCGGCCGCTTCCAGTAGAGAAGATATGCCAGGTACAAGCCGAGCAAAGCCGCTGCAATGGAGATTCCCATGAGTAGAGTCTCCGGGCCGCCCGCTTCCGCATGCCCGGCAGCGCCAGACTCGAACACCGGCGCGAGAAAGTTCTCAAAGTGATGATGGATCCCGATCCAGCCGCCGATCACCGAAAGAATAGCCAGAATCACCAGCGGTGCCAGCATCACCTTGGGGCTTTCGTGTATTCCACCATGCCCGTGTGGCGCGGGCGCCCCCGCCCGCGAATGATCGTGCCCGTGACTTTCCCTCTCCGCCTCTCCACGGTATTCCCCGAAAAACGTCATGAACCACAACCGGAACATGTAGAACGAAGTCAGGAGCGCAGTAAACACCCCGAGCGCCCAGTACACCCAGCTTCCGTGCGGACTGGAATACGCCTGCCAAAGAATTTCGTCTTTGCTGAAAAAGCCCGCGAACCCCGGTATTCCCGCGATCGCGAAGGTCGCGGCGGTCATGGTCCAGAAGGTCCAGGGAATTTTTTCGCGCAAACCGCCCATCTTGCGCATATCCTGCTCGCCGCCCACGGCGTGAATCACCGACCCGGCCGCGAGGAACAGCAAACCCTTGAAGAAGGCATGGGTCATCAGGTGGAAAATGCCCGCCGAATATGCCGCCACGCCACAGCCAAGAAACATGTATCCCAGTTGGGAAATGGTCGAGTAGGCCAGCACTTTCTTAATGTCGGTCTGGCAGATGCCGATAGTCGCGGCAAACAGCGCAGTCAGCGCGCCCACCATGGCCACCGCCATCATCGCGTCGGGCGCGCGGTTGAAGATCACATGCGACCGCGCCACCATATACACGCCCGCCGTGACCATGGTCGCAGCGTGGATCAGGGCGGAAACCGGCGTGGGGCCTTCCATGGCGTCGGGCAGCCAGACGTACAACGGAATCTGCGCCGATTTGCCGCAGGCCCCCACCAGAAGCAGCAAGCCAATCGAAGTGAACAGCCCGGTTTCCGTGCCATGGTTTGCCACTTGCCCGAACACCTCGGCAAAATTCAGCGAGCCGAAGTGCTTGATCATCAGGAACAATGCGATCAGAAACCCGAAGTCGCCAATCCGGTTGACGATGAAGGCCTTTTTTCCCGCCGCTGCCGCCGAATCTTTCGTAAACCAGAAGCCGATCAGCAGGTACGACGCCAGGCCCACGCCCTCCCAGCCGATGAACATCAGCAGGTAGTTGCTGGCCAGCACCAGGGTCAGCATGAAAAACATGAACAGGTTCAGGTAGCTGAAGAAGCGGTAGAAGCCGCCCTCTTCCCACATGTAACCCACGGAATAAATGTGGATGAGGAAGCCCACGCCGGTGACAACCAGCAGCATGACCAGGGAAAGCTGATCGAGGTAGAAAGCAAAGTCTGCCTCGAAGCCGCCGATGCGGATCCAGGGAGCGAGCGTCTCAATATGAGGAGCAGCCAAGGAACCAAACTTCGCCGCGACGATCAGCGCCATGGCAAATGCCGCCCCGCAAAATGCCAGCGCCACGCCCACCACCGTCTGCCGGGAAAATTTTTTGCCCAGCAATCCGTTGACCGCCGCGCCGATCAGCGGCAGCACGGGAATCAGCCAGAGATGCAGATTCGGCGTCATAGTTTGAGCAGGTTTACCTGGTCCACGTTTAGGGTCTCGCGCGTTCGATACACGGCGATAATGATGGCCAGACCTACAGCCGCCTCTGCCGCCGCCACCACCATCACGAAGAAAACGAACACCTGACCGCTCAGCGCATGCCAATGGGCGGCGAACGCTACAAAGGTCAGGTTCACGCCGTTCAGCATCAGCTCAATGGACATGAAAATGGTGATGATATTGCGTTTGATCAGGAAGCCAGTCACGCCGCAGGCAAACAGGATCGCGCCCAGCAGCAGATAGTAGGCGAGGGGGACCATCAACCCTCCCTCTTCGGCGGCGCCGCCGAAGGCGGCTTGGCCGCCAGCACCACCGCGCCCATGATGGCGATCAGTACGAGAATGGACGTGACTTCAAAGGGCAGCAGAAAATCATGAAACAGCAGCCAGCCGATGATGCGCGGCGGCCCAGGCAGCGCGCCGATGGAC
>Ga0335077_10008480_pt1 | contig 12759 bp, 12 predicted proteins | sample Lox_Sample_31_FD_207151 | JGI IMG/M metagenome (GOLD analysis project Ga0335077, IMG submission 207151) | Soil microbial communities from Loxahatchee National Wildlife Refuge, Florida, United States - Lox_Sample_3.1 | ecosystem: Environmental > Terrestrial > Soil > Wetlands | place: USA... | reverse complement strand
GCGAGGATAAGGGCTGCGAGCCGGGGAATATGTTCACGGCGTGCGTGACGGGGGAAGCGGAGCCGGCCACGCCGACGATCCTGGCGCACGCGGGGGATCCGGTTCGGATCCACGTGTTTGGGGCCTTCAACGAGCAGAACCAGATCTTCAGCATGGAAGGCCATGAATGGCCGCTCAAGCCGAACATGGTCGGGGCCGATATGCTCAGTTCCGAGGAATTCGGCTCGTCCGAAAACTTAGACGTATATATCAAGGAAGGGGCGGGAGGACCGTTCCATCTTCCGGGAGATTATATCTGGCAGAACCACCGAATGCCTTATACCCAGGCCGGACAGTGGGGCTATCTGCGGGTCCTTCCGGTCGGGGATAATCGGATTCTTCCGCTGAACGGCGGCGAAATAGGGGGACGGACGGCCGAGTTGCCGAAGAAGGAAGCGGCGACGCCCGTCTCTATGCTGGAGAAAGGCAACCCGTAGAATATTGTTCATGGATATACCGGGCAGGGGCAGGAGGAGAACGGCTGATCCTCCTGCCCTCTTGCCTTTTTAGAATATGTTGATCCATTGCGATGAATTTTGGTATAATTCATCGTTCAATGTTTTAGGATAGGAGCGAATATGTCAAGCCGATTATTGATTCTCGGAGTGGTCCTATCGGTACTGGCCGGATCTTGCGCCGTTTCCATGGCCGCGGAATACAAAGAGGCCGTGGTGACGGACGGCGGAACGATCAGCGGGAAAGTGACCTTAAAAGGGGCGATTCCGGATCCGCGGGTCTTTCCGGTGGTGCTCTATCCGTTCGGGGAGTACTGCAAAAAGATTTCCGACGGTCATGGGAATATCCACCTGGAAGAATTCGTTGTGTCCCCGGAGGGAGGGCTTCAGGATACCGTCGTGGCCGTGCAGGAGGTGCCGCGCGGGAAGCCGTTTGTGCATGTCAAGAGCGAGCTGGTGGCGGTGAACTGCATGTTTCATCCGGCGGATGTGCCGGACAGCGAGCAATTCATCGTGGGGGGGGATAAACATGTGCACCATGCACATCCGTTGGTGATGGTGTTGGAGAACCATCGGCCGATTTCGGTGACCAACAAAGATCCCATCGTGCACAACGGGCAGGTGTTTCAAAGCGAGAAGGGGAATATCCTTTTAAACTTTCCATTGCCGGTTTCGAACGACCCGAGAGGCGGAGTTTTGAACTTCGAGAAGGGCAAACGCATCTCGGAGATGATCTGCGGGATGCACGAGTTCATGCAGAGCTGGGGTTTTGTGGTGGACAACCCGTATTATGCGCGGACGAAGCGGGACGGGCTGTTTGCGATTGATCAGCTGCCGCCGGGGACCTATCGGGTGCTGGCGTGGCATCCGCATTTTCAGCCGATCGAGCGGGAGGTGACCGTTCCGGCGGGCGGAAGCGTCACGATGAATTTTGAGTTTGACTCCGCCAAGATTCAGCGGCCGATCTATGAGCGGCAGGACAAATACCGGATGGGGCCCGAGGCCAAACCCGAACATCATCTCATGGGTTGTGAAGGCCCGTATTGCACGGATGAATGAACCATGATCTCGAAATGGTATGGCGGTTTTAGGACGACGGTTTTACTGGGGGTTTTGGTTCTGGGTGTCCCTTCCTCCGGTTTGGGATACGAAGAAGTCGCGGTGACCTCGGGAGGAAGCATCACGGGAAAGGTCGTTCTGAACGGGACGCCCCCGCCGGCCCGGATCTTTCATATGGTCTTCTCCCCCAATATCGATTTCTGTTCCCGGATCTCGGACGGCAAGGGGAACCGGCTTTTGAAGGAGTTCCAAGTTTCACCCGACGGCGGGTTCCAGAATGTTGTGGTTGCGGTCGTGGGGGTTCCACGGGGGAAGAGGTTTGATTACACCCCGGAAATATCGCTCGATACCTGTCAAGTCGGACCCTTTGTGATCCCGATTCGAAATCAATATCCGATTCGGATCGTGAACAAGGATCCGGTCACGCACGATCTCCAGGCCTATACGCTTCGGGATGATTACACCTTCGAGATGTTCAATAAGCCGATGATTCCTCAAAGCGTCGCTTCCAAAGAGATCGTTCTTCGAAAGAATCATTATATTTTCCGCACCCAATGCGGCGTGCATGACTTCATGCAGTCATGGGGCATGGCCGTCGGAAATCCGTATTTTGCCGTTACCGGCGCCGACGGGAGCTTTACGATCCCGGATCTTCCCCCCGGAACGTACGACGTGATCGCCTGGCACCCGTATATGAAAGTCCAGGCGCAGAAAGTCACGGTTCCGGCGGACGGGAAGGTTACGTTGAATTTTCAGTTTGAGACCTCGGAAGTCCACATCCCCTTGTACAATCTTCAAACACGGTACCGGCTCCAAACCGCGTTGGAAAAAATTCCTTTAAAACCTCCCGCCGTCGAACTCCAAGTGCCCTGAAAAGATCGAAAGCCGCCATCTTCCCGGGATGAGGATGCCCCCGCCGGAGAAACGCCCATCGGTTAATCCTCGTCAAATAATTCATTGACCGTGCGGTTTAAAGCTTGTATGATTAAGTCATAATTTTGTATGCAAAATAAAGGCTGTTTCTCCCCATGGGCACGACAAAGAAAAAAGCGATCGCCGAAATCATGCAGTCCTTGCGCCGGATCTTTAAGGCGGTCCAGCAGTATTCGGAAGCGGTGCTGAAAGAATTCGGCGTGACCGGCCCTCAACTCTGGGCGCTCCGGACCATTTATATTGCAGGACAGCTCTCCATGAGCGAACTAAGCCGGAAAATGTATCTGCATATGAGCACCGTTTCGGGTGTTGTGGATCGATTGGAGGAGAAAGGATACGTGGAGCGGGTCCGGGGCGGCTCGGACCGGCGTGTGGTCAACGTCAGCCTCACGAAGGCCGGAAAACGGATTGTGCAGAAAGGTCCGGAGGCCGCGCAGGGCAAACTGCTTCATGGGTTGGAAAGCCTCTCGCGGCCGCAGGTGTTGATCATCCGCTCTTCTTTAGAGAAGGTGGTTCGGTTGATGGAGATCCAGGATACCAAGGCAACGTTCTTTTTTAGTGAGGAGTAATCGTCATGAATGACAAAGTTATGCGGCGTTTATCTGTTTTGAGTATGGGACTTTTTTTCACGGGAGTCATCGGGGTTTTGGGGAATTCCGTTGCTCTCGGGTACGAAGAGGCCGCGGTGACCGACGGCGGAACCGTTGCCGGGAAGGTCACCTTGAAGGGCGCCGTTCCGGAGCCCCGCGTGTTCCCGCTCGCCCTTTACCCCTTCGGACCGTATTGCAACAAGAACAAGGTCATATCGGACGGCAAAGGCAATGTGCGGATCAGTGAATTCAACGTTGCGGCAGACGGCGGAATGAAGGATGTGGTGGTGGCCGTGGAGGAAGTGAAACGGGGAAAACCGTTTAAACCCATTGTGGCCAACCTGGTGGCCAGAGATTGCCAGTTCTTGCCTTTCGTGAGCATTGTCCAACACAGCGGCTCATTTACAATGAAAAACGAGGATCCGATCATTCATAATGCCCAGCTCTATCAGGCCGAGAAGGGAAATCTGCTTCTCACGGTTCCAAATCCGCCGAACTCCTCCGGGACCTTTCCGATCAAGTTTGAGAAGCATAAGAGAATCTACCAGATGATCTGCGGCATGCATGAGTTCATGCAGACCTGGGGCTATGCCGTGGACAATCCGTATTATGCGCTCACGGACGGCAACGGAAATTTTACGATCGACCAATTGCCGCCGGGGAAATATGAGGTGATCGCCTGGCGTCCCCATTTTAAACCCATCGAACAGGAAATTACGGTCACAAACAATAAGGCGGTGTCGCTCAATTTCGAGTTCGATGCCAGCGCGGTAAAGCGGCCGCATTACGAGACTCAGGAAAAGTTCCGGATGGAACATTGATTAACGGCGGGCCGCCGGAAACAATTCAGGGAGCCGCGATCTTTCGGACATCCGCCGTCAGTTCCTCGACCAAGGCGCGGACCTGCTGCCGCAAAACCGCTTCGGTCACGGGTTTCGGTCCGCCGATGCCCTGCACCCCCTTTCGGAAATCATCCAAGCGCCGCTCGTGCTCCAGCGCGCGATCGGCTCCGAAAACTTGAGCGATTTTTTCCCGCAAGCCGGACTCCCCGTAATATTTCGAATTCGCGCTCATCACGGTGGATGTCGCGGCCGTGCTGTTTCCATTTCTCCACAGGAGAATCGCCCGCTCCAACTCCGCGTGAATCTGCTCCACCGCAGAGGCCCAGTCCTGACCCGTGGTTTCGGTGAGATCGATCCCGCGCGAGGCTTCGGCGTGGAATTGAAGCCGCAGCACTTTCGCGCCGGTTGTCAGTTCCAAAGCCTGTCCGCCGCGCGCGCTCTCCGCCTCGGTCAATCGGGGATGCCACGCTTCAATTCGGTAGGAGCCGTAGGGGATGTTCCGGATTTCAAATTGCCCGCGGTCATCGGTGACGGAAAAGTACGGCGACGGGGTGACGAAGATGAGACCGCGCATGTTCTGGTGCGTGTGGCACCGCAAGGGGACGATGCCCGGATTTTTCAAGACGACCTCCTTCACGGTGCCGGGAAGATGGGCGCCGGTGTCAAAGCGGTTGGCCTCCGCCTTGGAATAGATGTTATGAATTTCAGAGTCGTGATTTTCAAACCGGATGGTGGCGCCCGCCGGAACGACTAAAAAATCCGGTTTGAACCGAAGGTTTTCCTGCCGGATTGTTTTCTCCGTGGGCGGGGAAGAGAGAAGTCGGCCGTCCGGGGTTTGAAGAAAGACCACCGCGCGGTCGGCCGGCTCCGAATTGATCAAAACCCGGCCCGTGAGCCCTCCGGTTTGCGCCCCGACCTCGGCTGAAATGAAGGAGGCGGACAGAATAACCGCGATAAGAAGCCGTATCATGAAATGATCATATCAAAATTGAATTCCGGCCGGCAAGGCGGGAAGCTGGACCGAACCCCTCGGCCTTCCGGATTGCCCTACGAACCATCGCGGCAAGAATTCTTCGGAAAGAAGGTTGGCCCGTTTTCCGTGCGCCCGATGATTCCCTTCACCGTTTCTTCATCATCTCTTCTTCTTATCTTCATGCGGCCGTGCTATAATCTCGACCGAAATTAAAGGAAAAACGAATGGACCCTACTTCGAAAGAGGCTGTTTTGATCGTGGAGGACGACCGGAAAACGGCCTCGGTTCTCGGCCTCTATCTTCAAAAGGAGGGGTTCGACACCCTTGAAGCCGACAACGGGATCGACGCGCTTTCTCTCTTCAAGAAGAGACGCCCCGTTTTTGTTTTACTCGATCTGATGATTCCTAAGCTGGATGGTATTGAAGTCTGCAAGAAGATCCGGCAGGAATCGGATGTCCCGATCATGATGGTGACGGCCAAGGTGGAAGAGGTGGATAAGCTGGTCGGACTTTCGATCGGCGCGGATGATTACGTGGTAAAACCTTTCAGTCCGAGAGAGGTCGTGGCCCGCGTCAAGGTCATTCTGCGCCGTTTCCGGCGCAGGGAAAAGGGCCCCCTCAAGCCCTATTCCTTTCAGGGTCTTGTTGTGAACCCGGAGAAGCACAAAGCCACTCTCCACGGAACCCCCTTGCAGCTGACCCATTTCGAATTCAAACTTCTCGTGACGCTGATGGCGGCTCCCGGCCGGGTCTTCTCGCGAGAGACCCTGCTGGATGAAGTGTACCCGAGGGGCGAGGTCCACGTCCTCGATCGGACGATCGATGCGCATATCAAGAATCTCCGGCAAAAGATCGAGAAAAGCCCGGCGCGGCCCCGATACATTAAAACCGTCCGGGGGATCGGCTACCAGTTCGCGGAGAAATAAGGTGCGAGTCCCTAAAATCAGCCTGATCTGGAAGTTGGTGGCGATCAACCTGTTGGGGGTTGGGATCGTCGTCTTTCTCGCCTGGCAGGTGATCGATCATTTCGCCGCGGACTATTTTATGGGTTTGATGAAGCAATATAACATCGATCCCGAGGTTCTGCATGCGATGTTCCTGCACACCACCCATCAGTTCCTCCTCCTATCGATGGTCCTCGGCCTCGTCGCGGTGTCGCTGCTCGGCTTCTTCATGACCAAACAGGCGATGCGCTCGCTTACCCAAATGAACAAGATAACGCGAAAGCTTGCGATGGGGGATTACTCCGAGCGGGTCAAGGTCATCACGCATGACGAGGTCGGCGAGTTGGGGCTGGCGTTTAATCAAATGGTCGGGAGTCTTGAAAGAATCGAGAGAATGAGGAAAGATCTGGTCGCCAATGTGGCCCACGAGCTTCGGACTCCGCTCAATAACATCCGGGGTCAGTTGGAGGCGATTCAAGACCGGTTGATGGAGCCGTCGCGGGAGACGATCGATTCCCTTCATGAGGAAGTCCTCCGTCTGGTTCGCTTGGTCGACGCTCTCCATCGTCTTTCCCAGATCGACGCCGAAACCCGGGTCATGATGAAGGAACGTTTCGATCTCCAGGCCGTGATCCTTCAACTGCTTCGAAAGGAACAGCCCCGCTTTGATCAGAAGAGCATCCGGATGAAGATCAACGGGGCGCCCGTCTTCGTGGTCGCCGATGCCGATCAGATCGTTCAGGCGGTTCAGAACCTGATCCAGAACGTTCTTCAATACACTCCGGACGGTGGAGAGGCGGGGGTCGATATCCGAACGGAGGGGAGCCGTGCGAAGGTTCTTTTCACGAACAGCGGTGAAGGAATCCGCCCGGAAGACCTGCCGCACATTTTCGAGCGGTTTTACCGGGGGGAGAAATCCCGTTCCCGCGAATGGGGCGGAGCGGGCATCGGGCTGTCCATCGTCAAACAGATTGTCGAGGCCCATGGGGGGAGCGTGGGAGCCGACAGCCGACCCGGCTTGACCGAGGTCTGGTTTAACCTTCCGCTTTGAGCCGATCTTCATCGAATCTTCACATTTCCTTCATTCGGCCTTCAAATTCCTCCGGTAAGATCTGCACTATCAATCAAGTTCACTTTTTACACTGAAAAATAAATCGAACCCGTTCGGCAGGACGGGTGAAATGGAGCAAACATGAATTGGGGATTGGAACTCTTGTCGATTTTGGCCGGACTGTTGACGGTCTTAAGCCCTTGCATCCTTCCGGTTCTTCCGCCTCTTCTTAGCGCTTCCGTCGCGACGCCGCTTCGTCACCGCCCTTTCTGGATCGTGCTGGGGCTTGCGGGCGGCTTTACGCTGTTCGGAACGACCTTTGCTCTTTTTGGAAGCCTCCTGGGATTAAGCGACGCCCTTCTCCGTCACGTGGCCTTGGGTATCCTCTTTTTCTTCAGCCTCTCATTGATCTGGCCGAGGCTCTGGGAGGGAATAGGGAACCGGATCAGCTTCCTTGCGCAAAGATATGCGGGGATCAACCGGCTCGGCGCCGAACCGGACCGGCTCAACGCCCTGCTGATCGGGGGCTCGCTGGGACTGATCTGGGCGCCCTGTGCGGGGCCGATTCTCGGCATCATCATTACGCTGGCCACCGTTCAGAGATCGTTTGCCCAAACCCTGTTTTTGATGGGCGGGTATTCTCTCGGGGCTGCCGTTCCGATGCTGCTGATCGGGTATGGGGGACAAACGGTCTCCCACCGATTGCAGCATTTTCGGGTGTGGGGACCGATCTCGCATAAACTTCTGGGATCCCTGACCCTCGCCACGGTCATCGGGCTCTATTTCAACCTGGATACATGGCTTCTTTCCCACCTTCCGGGACGGCTTTTCATTACCAACCAGATTGAAAGGCAACTGGTCGATAAAAAAGGATCCGCGTCCATTCCTCGAGAGGATCCGGACGCAAGCGATTCGAACTCGGGAATCGCGCTGGCGTCGACCGAAGCCATGCCGCTGCCTGTCTTGGGAACGATTCCGGAGTTCTCTCACATTACGGCTTGGATCAATTCTCCCGCTTTGTCGTCCTCCGATCTAAAAGGAAAAGTGGTCCTAATTGATTTTTGGACCTATTCCTGCATCAACTGTATTCGAACCCTTCCGTATGTCACTCAATGGTACCAAAAGTACAAAGACCAAGGATTGGTCGTCGTCGGGGTCCACACTCCGGAATTCAGTTTTGAAAAAGAGGAAGCCAATGTGAAACAGGCGGTCCTCCGACACGGCATCCATTATCCGGTTGCCCTGGACAATGATTATGGAACCTGGAATGCCTACAACAACCGGTATTGGCCGGCGCACTACTTGATCGACGCCCAGGGGAGGATCCGTGAAGAACATTTCGGGGAGGGAAATTATAAGGAAACCGAACGGGCCATCCAGACTCTTTTATCCGAGGCCAAGCTGCTTCACCGGCCCGTGAGCCTGGAGGCCCCGAAAGATTCCGTCGATTTTTCCAAAATTCATTCGTCTGAGACGTATATCGGATATGGCCGCACACAAAATTTCTCGTCCCCTCAAGGCCTGCAACCGGATGCCGTCCTGGACTACGCCGCTCCCGCGACGCTCGGTCTTAACCAGTGGACGCTGACGGGTTTGTGGAAAATTACGGAAGAGGCGGCCGTTCTCCAGGCTCCCGGCGGCGCGATTCGATTTCGATTTGAGGCGCCCAAACTCAATCTGGTCATGGCCGGGAAAGGAAAAGGATCGATGGCCAAAGTCTTCCTGGACGGAAAACCGATTTCTCCGGACTCGCGCGGCGACGATGTGGGACCGGACGGCAATGTCACCGTTACCGATTCAAGGCTCTACAACCTCGTTACGCTTCCACAGGGCGACGGCGGGGATCATCTCTTTGAACTGATCTTTGAAGAGCCGAACGTAAAGCTTTTTGCCTTCACGTTCGGTTAAAGGAATTTTATTCCGTTCGGGAAAAATAATTATGCAGGAGGACCGATGGATCGAAGAACTTTCCTTCAATCCGCCCTGGTCGCGGGATTCGCAATCCTGGCCATGTCTTTCAAGCCTCGGCGGGTGCAGGCCGGAGAGTCGGACGAAACGTTTGAGATTACCAAGACGGACGAGGAGTGGCGCTCGCACCTGACCCCCGAGCAGTACAATGTTCTGAGAAAGGAAGGAACGGAGCCGCCTTTCCAGAATGCGTATTACAAGAATAAAGCCCATGGCGTCTACCTGTGCGCGGGATGCGACCTGCCGCTGTTTTCCTCCGATGCAAAGTATGACAGCCACACCGGATGGCCGAGTTTTTGGAAGCCGATGAATGACTCCGCCGTCCGAACCAAAACGGATATGAAATTACTCTATCCCCGGACCGAGGTGCATTGCAAAAGATGCGGCGGCCATCTCGGACACGTTTTCGACGACGGGCCGCCGCCGACTTACTTGCGGTATTGTATTAATTCGGCGGCGTTAAAGTTCGTCCGGAGCCCATAGGGAGGATCTTCACCGAATCTTCATCATTGCTTTATCGTGTCTTCATGTTCCTTCGGTAAGATCGCCGTGCCGGTATTGAAATAAGCTTTTTCCCAACGTGTAAGAAAAAAGTGAATCTAACCCCAAAAGGAGGATCCCATGAAGACCCCCGTGAGTAGAAATCTTTCGTCCTGGATGCTGGCCTTGTTTGGAGTGCTTTTCTTGAATCTTTCGGCGTTCGCGACGGAGCCGGGCGGCATGATGAAGGACGGCAAGCCAGGGGAGATGATGCAGAGCGAACAAATGAGCGCCGATGAGATGATCAAGAAGGGAGACGAGATGATCGCTCAAGGAAAAGAAATGAAGAAAAAGGGAATGATGATGAAGAAAAAGGAGATGAAAAATCAGGGGACGATGCAACAGGACAAGATGATGAAGGAAAACGAAATGAAGGAAAACCAAATGAACGAGATGAATAAATAAGCACAGAAACCATCATGCCTCATCGATCGGATGGAGTGGCCGCTGCCTGTTATTCGTTACGGCGTAAACGACATATTAACCGCGACACATAAAGGAGAGTCGAAATGAAAAGCAAAATCCTGGGAAGCGTTTTGGGCGTGGGAATGTTGATGATCACCGCGGGGACAGTCTTTGCGGAAAGCCCGCATGACAGAGACGAGGGCGCGACCGGGGCGGTGTATGCCATGACCAATGCCCCCGATGGGAACAACGTGGTTATATTTGACCGGGACAAAGACGGCATCCTGACAAAAGTCGGTTCAATATCAACCGGAGGAACGGGTTCCGGCGGCGGGCTCGATCCGCTGGGTTCTCAGAATTCCCTTGTCCTGAGCCGAGACAACCGATGGTTGTTGGCCGTCAATGGAGGGAGTAATGAAATTTCCGTCTTCCGAGTCCGGCCGGACGGCCTGAAATTAGTTGACGAGGTCGACTCGGGAGGGGACTTTCCCGTCAGTTTGACCGTCGACCACGACCTCGTCTATGTCCTGAACGCCGGGGCCTCTCCGAACATCACCGGTTTCACCTTGAGCCATAAAGGTTCGTTGACCCCTCTGGCCGGAGCCACGCGCGCTCTTGGATCCGGAGCGTTTGCCCAGGTCGGGTTCGACCCGGAGGGCGAGACATTGGTCGTCACGGATAAGGCGGGCAGCAAGATTCTCGTCTACTCCGTGGACGATGAGGGCGTGCCCGCCGTGAGTCCGGTCGTGTCAGCCTCGCACGGAAATACCCCCTTCGGGTTCATCTTTGACCAACGGGGACGCCTGCTGGTCGTTGAAGTCGGCCCGAATGCGGTTTCATCCTACAAGATTCTGAAGGACGACACCCTGCAGGTGATCAGCGGATCGGTGCCCAACGGGCAGCAAGCGGCCTGCTGGATCGCCGGAGATGAACGTGGACATGTCTTTACAGCCAATCCCGGCAGCGGGACGGTTTCGGCTTATCAACTCACGGCTCGGAACGGGCAGGTGGCGCTGCTGAACGGGGCCGCCGGCAGCGGAAATAAACCTCTCGACATGGCCGTCGCCGCCGACGGACGTTTTCTTTATGCCTTGGACCCGGGCAGTGGAGCGATCGACATGTTCCGTATCAAACACGACGGCAGCCTGACCGATCTGGGCGCGATCGACGGAACGCTGCCCCTGTTTGCGCAGGGCATCGCGGCATGGTAAAATGTTTCGGCAAATAAACAAACGTAGATTCTGTGAATAGGCTTTAAGGAGGAAACGGTGATCGAAGACCAAAACCCGAAGACGTTGGCCGTGGAGTTGGCCGAGTTGGTTAAGAATGTGAGTGCGAATCTTCCGCCCGAGAAATTTAAGATCTTTGGGCGCATGATCGAAGAATTCAAAGGAAGCGGAGTTGAAAACCGTGCGCTGAAGGTCGGAGCCAAAGCGCCGCCGTTTCGCTTGCGCTCGTCTGAGGGAGAATGGGTTTCATCGTCCGATTTGTTAACCAAAGGCCCGCTCGTCGTGTCATTTTATCGCGGAGGATGGTGCCCGTTTTGCAGTCTGGAGCTTCGGGCGTGGGAGCGGCACCTCGGAGACTTGCAAGCGCTTCACGCGGGTTTTGTGGCGATCTCGCCTGAAGTGGCTCAGAAGGGGGCGGAGACCGCGAAGTCAAAGCAGTTGTCCTTTCCGGTATTGAACGATGAAGGGTTTCGTGTCTGCGAACAGTTCGGACTGGTTTTCAAGTTGAGCCCGGAGGCGATCGGCCTTCATCGGGATTTCGGCGTCGATCTTCCCGCCATAAACGGCGGATCGGAATGGAGACTGCCGGTGCCCGCGACGTTCGTGGTCGGCCGTGACGGCGTCATTCGATGGGCGTTCGTTAATGCCGACTACACGAAGCGGGCGGAGCCTGCCGATGTCCTGAATGTTCTGCGCACGATGCAATAGGCGATAACATCGATGCGATGTGCCCCGAACCTCGATCCCGTCGACTCAGAACGACCGGCCGGAAAATCTTCGGAGCCGGTAAAATTCCTTCCCCGTTCTTCACAGGAAACGGTATTCGCGATAGGATTACTCCGTGCGGTTTTGATAACCTCCCACTGAGTCGGAGCTCCTCTTCGGTTGTCTTATCGTTGTCATATTGATGTTGGAAATGGTAACATGATTCTGGTTCATGAATGAAGGCGCCCGGGATGTCTATCATGCGTTTTCGTATATTCTCCATCGGCCTGTCCATTCTGCTCCTGTTGCCCGGCCTCTTGCGTGCCGCGACGCCCGAGGACCCGGGCAAGGCCTACTTCGAAGAGGGGATGGATCTGAACACTCAACGGCGATTCGGCGAATCGATCGACAAATTAACGCAGGCCGTTCGGCTGAGTCCGGAAAACAACCGTTATCACCAGGCCCTTTTCACGACCTATCTTGCGACGCGGCAGGGCCTGAAGGCGATCGAGGTTTACAAGGGGTTGACCCGCGAGTTTCCCGACAGCCCCGCCATGCATTACTGGCTGGGTCGGCTCTATCTTCAGAGCCAGTCCTTCGAAGACGCCGCGCATGAATTCCTCGAATCCACCCGGCTGGCGCCCAAGGACGAACATGCCTGGATCTCTCTTGGACATGCTTATTACCGCGAAGGGAAGGACGAGGAGGCGATGAAGGCCTATCGGGAGGCCGACGCGTTGTCTCCGAAGGTGGCCGTGGTTCATGCCGGCCTGGGGAATCTGTATCTGAAAAAGAAGGACTATCCGCGGGCCCAGAAAGAGTTTGAAGAAGCGCTTCGGATCGATCCGTCGCTTACCGAAGTGCGTTACAACGTCAGCATCGTCTATCAAAAGAAGGGCGAAATCTCCAAGGCCATGAAGGAGTGGCAGGCCATTCTCGACGACGACCCCAACGAATCCCCCGCCCGCGAACAATTGGCCCGGGCCTATTATCAACGAAAACAGTATGCGGAGGCGGTCCGGGAGT